>Ga0315912_10002281_pt1 | contig 20896 bp, 22 predicted proteins | sample VfabasoilMG_FD_204469 | JGI IMG/M metagenome (GOLD analysis project Ga0315912, IMG submission 204469) | Garden soil microbial communities collected in Santa Monica, California, United States - V. faba soil | ecosystem: Environmental > Terrestrial > Soil > Garden | place: USA: California...
TGGTTGATCTGCGACGGCGAGCACTCGATCTCGGGAATCTCGCCGTAGAACTTGCTGATCGCGGCTTTGTGCTTGACGATGTTCTTGGCGATCAAGAGCGTCTTGTCGAGCCCCGCGTTGACGTCGAAGCTCGAGATCGGCGCGCGGTCGAGGCGGCTGAAATCCTTCAAGCTCTGCGCCATCTCGGTCAGCTCGCCCAAGCCCGCGATGCTGTCGCGCGTGAGGTCCTGAATCTCTTCGACGGCCGCGTCGAGCTCCTGGTCGCGCAGCAGCACCTTCACGTCGCGCAGCGCGGCGACGAATTTGGCCTGGTACTCCGCGCGATCGGTGAAGTCTTCCGATTTGATCGAGAACGCAGCGACGCACGCGGAGATGAAGTCGCGCAGCGGCTCGAGCCGCTCGCGGATCAGCTCGGCGTTGTTGGCCAAGTACAGGAGCGGCGTGTTGATCTCGTGGCTGATGCCGGCGACGAGCTGGCCGAGCGACGACATCTTCTCCGCCTGCACGAGCTGCACTTGCGACTCTTTGAGGTCCGACAGCGTGCCGCTCAACTCTTGCGTTCGCGACACGACGCGCTGCTCGAGCGACTCGTTCAGTCCGGCCAGGTCCGCGTTCGCGCGGTTGATCTCGCGGTAGCTGCCGTGCAAGCGCAGCGCGATGAAACCAACGGCGAGCAGCAGCACGACCGCGTAGACGGCGAGCATCAGCCGCGCTTGCTCGATGCGCGTCACCGCGATCGTGTACATGTCCTGAGCCGCGGCGCCGAGCGCGGTGGCGTGGTCCGCGACCGGCGTCGTGACGAGCTGCTGTAGCTTGCTCTCGATGAGCGGCTTGTTCTTCAAGATCGTGCCGGCGGACGCGAGCAACACCTCGAAGTCGGCCGGCATGCGCTCGAGGCGTTGATCGCGCGTCAGCGTCGCGTGCAAGCGGTCGAGCGCGTTACCGCGAACCGACGCGTCCTTGCCGGCGAAGTCGACCGTGCCGACGACGAGCTGGAACGTGTCGGCGGCCTGGCGGTCGAGCCCGGCGTCGCGCTGTTGCTGAATGACCGTGGCGCCCGACTCGCGCAGGAACGACACGGCGGCGGCGTACGTGGTCTGATCCGCGATGATTTCGTCGGCGAGCGACGAGGCCTGGCTGACCGCGTCCGCGAAGGTCTGCTGACTGTTGCGTAGGCGCGCTTCTTGGCTCGCGCTGCCCTGCATCGAGAACAACGACGTCGGCAGTTGCTGCGGAGCCGCGGCGACGCGAGCGAGGAGGGCGCGTGCGCCTTCGCCGGGCGGAGCCTGTTGGTTCCATGCGGCCTGCAGCGTGTCGACGAGCGAACGGAAGTCGCCGTTCAAACGCTCGAGGTCGCCTGCGATTGTGTATTGCGCGACGTGCGTTTCGACGGGCAGCGAACGTGACTCGAGCGCTAGCGAAACCAGCAATGCCAGCGCAGCGAGTGCTAAGACCAGTGCGATGACTGCACGCTTCATGGGCGACCGATTTACGTAATCGAGTGCTCGAACCTTAGGGAAAACTTGGGGTGGCTGCAGTGATAGGCTTCACAAGCCTCGCGACCGTCGCGACTCTGCGACTGCGCCGTTATGTCGAATCGGGGCGGCCGCGCTATCATGGCGCCCCTTTCACGGAGACCCTCCTTGCGCGCGCCCGAAGTCCTTTCGACCGAGATCGAAGCCGCCGCGGTTCGCGACGCTGCGGACGCGCGCGAGGCTGCCGAGGCCGAGCCGTCAGGGCGCTGGAAGAAGCTGCAGGCCGAGCTGCGTGGGCTCGTCGGCAAGGCGATCGGCGACTACCGCATGATCGAGGACGGCGACCGCGTGATGGTGTGCCTCTCGGGCGGCAAGGATTCGTACACGCTGCTCGACATGCTGCTCTCGCTGCAGCGCAAGGCGCCGGTCAGCTTCGAGCTGATCGCCGTCAATCTCGACCAGAAGCAGCCCGGGTTTCCGGCGCACGTGCTGCCGAATTATCTGACCGAGCTCGGCGTGCCGCACCGCATCGTGACCGAGGACACATACTCGATCGTCACGCGCGTCATCGAGCCCGGCAAGACGATGTGCGGCCTGTGCTCGCGGCTGCGCCGCGGCATCCTCTATCGCATCGCGGACGAGGTCGGCGCGACGAAGATCGCGCTCGGCCACCACCGCGACGACATCGTCGAGACGCTGTTCCTGAGCATGTTCTACGGCGCGCGCATGAAGGCCATGCCGCCGAAGCTGAAGAGCGACGACGGCAAACACGTCGTGATCCGCCCGCTCGCGTACTGCCCCGAGCGCGAGATCGCGCGCTACGCGCGCGGCCGCGAGTTCCCGATCATTCCGTGCAATCTCTGCGGCTCGCAAGAGAACATGAAGCGGCGCGAGATCAAGGCGATGCTCGCCGCTTGGGAGCTCGAGGATCCGGGCCGTACCGACCGCCTGTTCCGCAGCTTGCAGAACGTCACGCCGTCGCATCTCGCCGATCGCGGCCTGTTCGATTTCGAGAGCCTCGCGGGCGCCGACGACTAGCCCGCCAGCGCGGGAACGGGGCCGTCGGTCGCCGTTTCGTCGCTGTCCGCCGGGGGCTCCGTCTGCTGCAAATTCTCGAGCACCTCACGCGCGCTGCCGAAGCGCTGGCCGGGTTCCTTGGCGAGCAGCTTGTTCAGCACGGGCTGGTATGCCGCGAGCTCGGGCGGCAGCGTGGGCACGGCGGCGCTGCGGTGCTGCGCAAGAATCTCCTCCGTCGTCGCGCCGACGTACGGCTTCTCGCCCGTCAGCATCTGATACAGGATCACGCCGAGCGAGTAGAGGTCCGCACGCTCGTCGACGGGCGCGCCGGTCGCTTGCTCGGGGCTCATGTAGTACGGCGTGCCTGCGATCTCGCGCTCCGCTTGGGGCGCCACGCGCTCCGGCGCGCTTGCCGCTTGCGAGATGCCGAAGTCGATCAACGCGACGCTGTCGTTCTCGCGCAGCATGATGTTCGCGGGCTTCAGGTCGCGATGGATCACGCCGGCCGTGTGGATGATCGACAGCGCATGCGCGATCTCGCGCGCGTAGTGCACGGCTTCGCCCGGGGACAGCTTCGTGTCGAGCTGAGTACCCAAGTGCCCGAGCGGAAAGTACTCCATCGCGATGTAGCAGTACTGGCTCGTGACGCGGAAGTCGTAGATCTCGGCGACCGCGCGGTCGTCGATGTCGTAAAGCAGCTTGAACTCCGCAACGAGCCGCTCGAAGCTCTCGTCGCGCGAGAGCGCTCCGCGGCCGCGGTGTAGCACCTTGAGCACGACTTCCTTGCTGCGCTCGGCGCTGAACGCGACGTGCACGGACATGCTGTCCCTGGTCGCGAGGCAGCGGCGCATGTCGTAGCCGAACAAGCGAACGACGCCCGTTACCGAGCCGCCGCGATTGCCGCCTTTGCGATGCAGCATGGCGCGCTGCACGGCGCTCAAGATTTGCTCGCGGCCGAGCAGCGATTTCGGCACGTAGTCGAACGCGCCGGCTTTGATCGCCTGGACGGCCGTGTACTCGCTGCCTTTGCTCGTCAGCAGGATCACGGCCGGATTGCTCGGGTCCGCCGTGACGGCGCGCAGCGCCTGAAGCGTCGGGTTCTCGGCCGTGCCGTCTTTCGAGAAGTCGCAGCCGACGAGCAGCACGTCGAAGCTCTTGAGCCGCGCGAGGTCGTCGAGAGCGTCGACCAGCGAGCCCGACGTCGACTGGACGGCCGCGCCGTGCCAGCCTTTCACGGCGTAGCGCAGCAGCGTCGACCGGACCTTGTTGTCCGGCTCCAGGATCAGGATTCGCGGCGCGTTGTCGGCAAACGGTTCCACAGCCCGGGAACCGTACCAATTCCAAAACTAAGCCGCGGTGACCCCTATCACAGCGGCGAAGCGGAGAAGGGCAGACCTCACCGCGGCGCCGCTTCGGCGCGCTCGCGGACGGCGCCGACGACCTTCGGCAGGTCGTGCTTCAGCGTCGAGCGCACCATGAAACGCGGGATCGGCATCCCCGGATCCAGCGCGAGCTCGTAGACGAGCAGGATTCGCCCGTTCTCCTGTGGCAGCAGCCACCAGCTGCCCTGCATGTGCTCGATCGGCCCGCTGACCCTGTTCACGTCGATGCGCGAGTACGGCGTGTAGTCGAGCCGGAACACGTGCTCGAACGTCGCCATGAAAAAGACCGGCTTCACCGTCTGCACGAACAGCTCCGCGCGGCCGCCGTCGAGCTCCTCGAGCTTCGTGCAGCTTTGCACGTTCGGCACGTACTCGGGCGAGATCTCGCAGGCCTTGAGCACGTCCCAGATCGCCTCCGCCGTCGCGTCGACCTCGGCGGCGAGCTTGATCTCGACCGTCAGCGGCCGTTCGGAGCGCTCGGCATAGACTTGGATCTCGCGCGCGGCGATGGCGTCGCGATCGACCCAGTCGAGATTCGGCTGCGCTGCTGCGCCGAAGCTGCACAGGAGCGCGAGCAGCGTCAGTCGCATGCCGGTGCTGGTGCGCTCAGTCGGCGGCCACGGGGTTGCGCAGCGTGCCGATGCCGCTGATCTCGACTTCGACGGTGTCGCCCGCCTTCATCCAGACGGGCGGCTTACGGCCGGCGCCGACGCCGCCCGGCGTGCCCGTCACGATGACGTCGCCGGGCTCGAGCTGCGACCAGCTCGAGCAGTACTCGATCAGCGCGGGTACGTCGAAGCAGAGCTCGCCGACGCTCTCGTTCTGCATGACGGCGCCGTTCAAACGCGTCGTCAGCTGAAGCTTGCCCGGGTCTGCGATCTCGTCCTTCGTCACGAGCCAGGGCCCGAACGAGCCGCTCGCGTGGAAGTTCTTGCCGGGCGTGAACTGCTGCGAGTGCCGCTGGTAGTCGCGCACGCTGCCGTCGTTGAAGCAGCTGTAGCCCGCGACGTAGTCGAGCGCGCGCTCGCGGTTCACGCGCCGAGCGCGCTTGCCGATCACGACGGCGAGCTCGCCCTCGTAGTCGAGCTGCTCGGACTCGCGCGGCTTCAGCAGCGGCTGCCCGTGGCCGACGATGCTGTCGCCGAAGCGCACGAACAGCACGGGGCGGTCCGGGCGCTCGCGGCCCATCTCTTTGATGTGCGGCATGTAGTTGATGCCGACGCAGAGCAGCTTGGCCGCATCGGGGACGACCGGCTCGAACGCAACTTCGTCCAAACCGAAATCGGGGGAAGTGCTCGCGAGCCGCTCGAGCTCGCGCAAGTGGCCGAGCGCCTCGCGCAGGTTCCGCGCCGTGACGGAGAGCCGCGCCGACGCATCGACGATGCCCTCGCCGACGACGATGCCGAAGCCGGCCTTTCCTTTTCTCTCGAAGCTCGCAAGTCTCACAGGCCTCTCCTTGTTTATGCGCCGCGCACGGCAGCGTCCGCGCGCAGCTGCTCGACGGCCGCGTCGAGCGTCAAGCTCGTCTGGTTTTGCGCGCCCAAGCGCCGCAGCGCGACGGTGCGCTCGGCGACCTCTCTCTTGCCGGCCGCGAGGATCACGGGGATCTTCGCGAGGCTGTGCTCGCGCACCTTGTAATTGATCTTCTCGTTGCGCAGATCGGCCTCCGCGCGGATTCCCGCGCGGCCGAGCTCTGCGCAGACTTCGCGCGCATACGCGTCGGCATCGGACGTGATCGTCGTCACGACGACCTGCAGCGGCGCAAGCCAAAACGGCAACGCGCCCGCATAGTGCTCGAGCAGGATGCCGATGAACCGCTCGAGCGAGCCGAAGATCGCGCGGTGCAGCATGACGGGCGTGTGCTTGTTGCCGTCCTCGCCGATGTATGTCGCGCCGAGCCGGCCCGGCATGTTCAGGTCGACTTGCAGCGTGCCGCACTGCCAGTCGCGGCCGATCGCGTCGCGCAGCACGAACTCGATCTTGGGTCCGTAGAACGCGCCTTCGCCCTTGTTCAGCGTGTAGGGCAGGCCGAGCGCGTCCATCGCGCTCTTGAGCGCGGCTTCCGCCTTGTCCCAAACCTCGTCCGCGCCGACGCGCTTCGGCGGCCGGTCGGCGAGCTTCATGAGCACGTTGTCGAAGCCGAAACCGCGGTAGATCTCGAGCAGCAGCTGGCAAACTTTGCCGGCTTCCTCGGTGATCTGCTCTTCGGTGCAGAACACGTGCGCATCGTCTTGCGTGAACGCACGCACGCGCATGAGCCCGTGCAGCGCGCCCGACGGCTCGTAGCGATGGACTTTGCCGAACTCCGCGAGCCGATACGGCAAATCGCGGTAGCTGCGCAGATCGCTCCTGAAGACCTGAATGTGGCCGGGGCAGTTCATCGGCTTGACGACGAACGTCTGCTTCTCGGCCGTGTCGCTCGTGAACATGTTCTCGCGGAACGTGGCCCAGTGCCCCGACGCTTCCCACAGCGAGCGAGACATGAGCTCCGGCGTGTTGACCTCGCGGTAACCCGCCGCGCCTTGCTTCTCGCGCATGAACTCGACGAGCGAGCGGAACAGCTGCCAGCCTTTCGTGTGCCAGAACACGGCGCCGACGGCCTCGTCCTGGAAGTGAAAGAGATCCATCTGCTTGCCGAGCTTGCGGTGGTCGCGGCGCTCGGCTTCCTCGAGCCTGTCGAGGTACGCCTTGAGCTCCTTCGCGTCCGGCCACGCAGTGCCGTAGATGCGCTGCAGCATCTCGTTGCGCGAGTCGCCGCGCCAATAGGCGCCCGCGAGCTTCATGAGCTTGAAGCCGGGGCCGAGACGTCCTGTCGACGGCAAGTGCGGTCCGCGGCAGAGATCGATGAAGTTGCCCTGCCGGTACAGCGAGATCGGCTCGCCGGCCGGAATCGCCGCGATGATCTCGGCTTTGTAGCGCTCGCCTTGGTCCAGGAAGAACTTCACCGCCGCATCGCGATCCCAGACCTCGCGCACGATCTTCTCGTCGCGCGCCACGATCTCGTGCATGCGCTTCTCGATCTTCTCGAGATCCTCGGGCGTGAACGGCTCGCTACGAGCAAAATCGTAGTAGAAGCCGTTCTCGATCGCGGGGCCGATCGTGACTTGCGTCTCCGGGTAGAGCTCTTTGACGGCCTCGGCCATGACGTGCGCCGCGTCGTGGCGCAGCAGCTCGAGCCCGTCGGCGGACGTGCGCGTCACGATCTCGATGCGTGCGTCGCGCTCGATCGGCAGCGTCAAGTCCGACAGCTTGCCGTCGATGCGCACGGCCACGGCGTCGCGCTCGAGGCGCGCGCCGATGCTGCGCGCGATGGCCCCGCCGTCGATGGGCGAGGGAAACGAGCGTTGCGATCCGTCGGGTAGCGTGATGGTCGGCATAAACATCCAAAAGCGCGCGGCCCGGCGATTGTACGATAATCGCGGAATCCGGCGCCCGGAGGGCCGCATGACCGAGCTTGCGATTCACATGTTTCCGTGCCTCGCGGATAACTACGGTTATCTGCTGCACGATGCCGAGTCGGGCGCCACGGCCGCGGTCGATACGCCCGATGCGGTCGAGATCCTTCGGCAGCTCGACGCGAAGGGCTGGCGCCTCACGCACATCTTGAACACGCATCACCACGCGGATCATGCCGGCGGCAACCTCGAGCTCAAGCGCAAGACCGGCTGCACGATCGTCGGCCCGCGCGCGGACGCCGCGCGCATTCCGGGCATCGACGTTGCGGTGGGCGAGGGCGACGTCGTCGCGCTCGGCGCTCACTCGGCCGCTGTTTTCGACACGCCGGGGCACACGCGCGGCCACATCGTCTACCACTTCGCGGGCGCGCGCGCCGCGTTCGTCGGCGACACGCTGTTCGCTCTGGGTTGCGGGCGCCTGTTCGAAGGCACGCCTAAGCAAATGTGGAGCTCGCTGCAGAAGATTCTGCAATGGCCCGACGAGACGCGCCTCTACTGCGCGCACGAGTACACGCAGAGCAACGCGCGCTTTGCGCTGACCGTGGAGCCGCAGAACCGCGATCTCGCGGCGCGTGCGCAGCGCGTCGCTCAGTTGCGTGCGGCGGGAACGGCGACGGTGCCGAGCACGCTCGGCGAGGAGCGCGCGACGAATCCTTTCTTGCGGCCGCAGAGCGGCGCATTGCGCGCGACGATCGGTCTTACGGAAGCGGCCGACGTCGACGTGTTCGCGAAGACGCGCGCGCTCAAAGACGCGTTCTGAAACGCGCCGAGGTACTTCGACTAGACGGTTCGCGCCGTTAGGCGCTCGGGCGAAGCTGCGTGCGGCCCTGCATCATGAGGCCGGCGCCGCGCTCGGAGACGTGCGCGAGCACGGCCTTACGGCGGTGCAAGCGAATCGTGTCGCCGAGATTCACGGCGAACACGAGATTGACGACGGTGCCGGCAGGCAAGCCGAGCGCTTTGATCTCGAGAAACACTCCCATCGCGGAGAGGTTTTTTGCGCGGCAACGATGGAACTTCCCGCCGGGAACCGACAGGTAAACCGTTGTTGCGACTTTGTTTCTCTCCAGCAGACGCCTTTCCATCGCCCGTCCCTTCTTCTTGTTCTTTTGGTCCAGATTGCGAGACCAAGAATGCGACTTGGAGCGACCCGAAATCAAGCCCCGCCGCGGCGAACTTCGCCGGCGCACTTCGGTGCAATCTGCGGAAGGATTATGTCGCGCGACCGCGCGCTTGCCGAGATACCTTGGTTAGAGAGGCGCGTCCGCCTTGTCGATGCGCATGATGCACAGCTCCGGCGGCGCCTCGATTCCCATCTTGACGCGCCGGCCGTTGCCGCCGAGCAACGTGATCTCGATCGGACCCTTCGCGAACAGGTCGTTCAGCGTCAAGTTGCCGTCGGCGCCATCGGCAAGCTTGATTTGAATGGCCTCATCGGCGCGCCTGCTCACGACTAACATCGGTGGTCCCTCTTCAGTTACGCGGTGCCGAGCGTTCGGAAGTCGGTGCGCGCCGGCGCTCGGCCGGTTGCGCCGTAGAGCTCGGGCTCCGCGCCGCGAAGCGCTTGCAGCGCGGTCCGTACGTTGTCGGCACGCGCTTTGAGCAGCGTGCCGTTCTTCTGGTTCTGCGCCTTGCAGCGCGCGATCAGCTCGCGCAGGCGTTCCCAATCCGTTTCGCCGGCGGCATCGGGCGCGGCAAGGTCGCGCCGTTCCGCTTCGAGGCGCTCGAGCGCAGTCACGAGCGCGGCTTTCGCGTCCGTCGCCTGCACGAGCGAATCGTGGTTGCCGGCCGCGAGCGCCTCGCTCTCGCGGGTCAGCGCGTCGAGCATCGCTTCGGCGCAGCGGATCTGCTCGCCGAGCACGGCACGAATGCGTTGCGAGTCGCCGCTCATGTCGTCAGACAAAGTCGCGCTCGAGCTTCAGCAGCCGCTCGGCCACGCGCCGGTCGTCGATCTCGTACGTGCCCGACGCAACGGCATCCTTCAGCGCCGCGACGCGCTCGCTGTCGACGACGGGCGTGCCCTGCACGAGCTCTTCGAGCTTGCTCATCAAGAGACCCGACTGCGTGATGCTCACGACATCGGCGGACGAGGCATTGCCGGCCGCTTCGGTGCGGCGTTCGCCATGGCTGCTCGCCGGCTTCGCGGCTTCCGATTTCCGCGTACCCGCGGTGTCGGCGGGTCTGAAGCCCTGGCCGTTGATCTTGTCTGTCATAACGCATCTCCGCGCCTACGCGCCTTTCGTCGCTTATCGACATCTGCGGGGTGAACTTTAGGCCGCATTGGACTTAAGAGCCCACGCGCACTTGGCCCGGCCCCTCGGCCGTGCCTTCGATGACACGCCCCGAGGCGCTGCGGACCTTGATCCGCTGGTTGAGCCGTCCGGGCTCGAGGGCGACGCCTTCCGATTTCACGCTGACGGGCCCGTCTCCTGCGATCAGCGTCACGAGCTCCCCGCGCTGCACGACTTCGGGCGCGACGAGCGCCGCGGCCGTGAGCACGGAGCCCGCCGTTTGACTGCGGCGCATCGCGAAGCCGACCGCTTGCGCGGCTTCGGCCAGATAGTCGTAGGGCAAAGACGAGGACGAGCGCCGCTCGACGCCGAAGTCGGCGGCTTTCAGGACTTCGCCGGGCTGCACGTTGCGCGCGAGCACGAGCACCGCGGCGTCGTTGGCCGCGCGCACGGGAACGTAGAGCCGCCACGGCGTGGGCTTCGCACAGCTCACGACGACGGTGCCGCGGCCGCGCTCGATCGCGCGCTCGAGCTTCGCGTCGAGCGGTGCGTCGCAGCGCGCGAGCTTGAGCCGTTCGTCGACGACGGCGGCTTCGACGTCGCCGGTGGTCGTACCCGCGGCGGCCGCGCGAGCGGCCTCCGCGATCGACGCGGGAGGTTGCCAACGCGCGTCGGCAGGCTGAGCGCGCGTCAACGTGCCGGCGGCGAGCGTCAAAATGCCGACGAGCGCCATGCGCGCGAATCGGCGCAAAGCCTCGCTCTTCCTCGTGTTCGGCGGTTTCGACACTCTCATTGCCGAAGGGGAGTGCAAGACGTATGCCACGCAGCGCGCGGCGGCGTTCGTCGAGGTCGCTGTGCCGAGCGGCAAAGACTCGCCGCGAGCGCGGCGCGACGCGGCAAAAACGTTCCGCCGCGCGCGTCGCGTTCGCGGCGCGAGCAAGCAACGGCGCGGCTTCGAGGTGCCTGGCACGCTTGTTGCTCTGGACCGTCTGCGGCGATTCGCCGTGAGCGGAACTGAAGCGATGGAATCGGTACTGGGTATCCACGAAGCGGCGCTGTCCTATCGCGCACGGCGCATGGACGTGCTCGCCGCGAACCTCGCGAATGCCGACACCCCGCGCTACCTGGCGCGCGACCTGACGTTCTCGGCGGCTCTCGACGAGCGCATGAACGCGGCGCGCTCGCTCGCCGTGACGGACGCGCGCCATATCCAGACGGATCCGCTCGCGTCGCGCGAAACGTTGCAGTACCGCATACCGCATCAGCCCTCTCTCGACGGCAACACCGTCGAGACCGACCTCGAGCTCGCGCGCTACGCGGAGAACGCCGTGTCGTATCAAGCGTCGCTGCTGTTCGCGAGCGGCAAGATCAGCCAGATGCGCACGGCGCTGACCGGGAGCCGCTGATGAGCACGTTCAGCACGTTCGACATCGCGGGCTCGGCGCTCTCGGCGCAGTCGCTGCGGCTCAACCTGACGGCGAGCAACCTCGCCAACATGCACAACGTCGCGGGCGATCCCGCGAACGTCTATCGCGCGCGGCAGGCCGTGTTCCAGGCGGCGCGCGAGCCGTTCGCAGGCGTGCTCGCCGGCGTCGACGTGCTCGGCATCGTCGAGAGCACGGCTCCGGCGGTCGAGCGTTACGACCCGGGCAACCCGCAAGCGAACGAAGACGGAATCGTCTACGCGTCCGGCGTGAACGCGATGGAGGAGATGGCCAACATGATCTCCGCCTCGCGCTCGTATCAAAGCAACCTCGAAGTCATCAACACCGCGAAGGACTTGCTGATGCGCACGTTGTCGCTCGGTCAAGTCTAGGAGTCACCATGGTCAGTCCGGTCGACGGCTTGGGTTTAGGGTTGGACGTTCCGCAGGCTTCGCGCGGCGGCGACTTGGGGCAGGAAGACTTCCTGCATCTCATGATCACGCAGCTGAAGAATCAGGATCCGTTCAAGCCGATGGAGAGCGGCGAGTTCCTCGGTCAGCTCGCGCAGTTCGGCACGGTTCAAGGTCTCGCCGGGCTGCAGACATCGTTCGATTCGCTATCGGCTTCGCTCGTGTCGAACCAAGCGCTGCAAGCGTCGACGCTGGTCGGGCGCTCCGCGCTCGCGCAGAGCTCGACTCTGTCGATCGCCGCAGCGCAACCCGTGAGCGGAGCCGCGGATCTGCCTACCGGGACCGCGTCGGCGGCGATCTCGATTCGCGACGCGACCGGTGCAACGGTTCGCACGCTGCAGCTCGGAGCGCAGCCGTCCGGGCTCGCCCCGTTCGCGTGGGACGGCCTCGACGAAGCGGGCCAGCCCGTACCGGCCGGCCGCTACTCATTCACTGCGTCGTACTTCGACGGCACCGAGGCCGTGGCCGCCGACACGCTGCTGCGCGCGCCTATCGACAGCGTGCTGGTCGGCGCGGAAGGCTTCACCGTCGAGCTGCGCGGGATCGGCGAGCTGCCGTTCACGGCGGTTCGCGAGATCCGCAACGAAACGATTTCCGCACCGGCACCCGCCGGCGCGGCCAACTAACTCGTACTCAAGAGGGAGCACACCATGCCATTTGCAGTAGCTTTGAGCGGCCTGAATGCCGCGTCGTCGGACCTGTCGGTCACGGCCAACAACATCGCGAACGCGAACACGACGGGTTTCAAGTCGTCACGCGCGGAATTCGCGGACGTTTTCGCCGTCGGCGCGCAGAACATCGGCAACGGCGTCTCGGTGTCGTCGGTTACACAAGAGTTCGCGCAGGGCGGCGTCGACTTCACGGACCGCGGCCTCGATCTCGCGTTGAGCGGCGACGGCTTCTTCACGCTGAACGACCGTGGCGCAATCTCGTACTCGCGCGCGGGCTCGTTCGGAGTCGACCGCGACGGATATGTCGTCAACGCCCAGAACCAGCGGCTTCAGATCTTTCCGGTGTCGAGCACCGGCACGTTCAACACGGGCACGTTGACCGACTTGCGGCTCGCCACGGCCGACTCGCCGCCGCAGGCCACGACGCGCGCCGAGTTCGGCGTGAACCTGCCAGCCAACTCCACGGCGCCGCCCGTCCCGGTGTTCGACCCGGCGAATGCCTCAAGCTACAACCACTCGACGGCGCTCACGATCTACGATTCGCTCGGCGCCACGCACACGGCGACCGCGTACTTCGTCAAGACCGCGACGCCGAACCAGTGGGACGCGCGCTTCTACATCGACGGCACGGCCGTCGGCGGAGCGAACACGCTGACCTACTCGAACTTGGGCGTGCTGCAGACGCCCGCCGGCGGCACGATCGCGCTGCCTGGCTACACGCCGTCGACCGGCGCGGCGCCGATCGCGATGACCGCCGATCTTCTGACGTCGACGCAATACGGCGGCCAGTTCGGCGTGAACTTGCTGAGCCAAGACGGCTTCGCTTCGGGTCGTTTGTCGGACATCGACGTCGACTCGAACGGCATCATCTTCGCTCGCTTCACGAACGGCCGCTCGGTGCCGCTCGGCCAGGTCGCTCTGTCGAACTTCGCGAACCCGCAGGGGCTTCGCCAGCTCGGCGACACGTCGTGGGCGGAGAGCTTCACGTCCGGTGACGCCGTGCGCGGCAGCCCGGGCACGAGCAGCTTCGGCCTCGTCCAGTCCGGCGCGCTCGAGTCGTCGAACGTCGACCTGACGGAGCAACTCGTCAACATGATCACGGCGCAGCGCAACTTCCAAGCGAACGCGCAGATGATCTCGACGGCCGACCAGATCACCCAGACGATCATCAACATTCGCTAACGGCAGCCGCACCTAGAGGACCGCAAGCGTGGATCGACTCCTGTACGTCGCGATGACGGGCGCCAAGCAGCTCATGCAGGCGCAGACGCTCGTCTCGCAGAACCTCGCGAACGTCTCGACGACGGGCTTCCGCGCGGATCTCGCGCGCTTCGAGGCGCGGCCCATTCAGGGGCCGGGTTATGCGAGCCGCGTGAACACCGTCGCGACGGGCTTGGGCTTCGATCGCTCGCAAGGCGCGCTCGTGCAGACGGGCGAGGCGCTCGACGTCGCGATCGACGGCGACGGTTGGCTCGCCGTGCAAGCGCGCGACGGCAGCGAAGCGTACATTCGCGGCGGCAGCCTCAAGGTCAACGCGAACGGCCTGCTCGAGAACGAGCGCGGCGAGCTCGTGCTCGGCGACAACGGCCCGTTGGCCATTCCGCCGTACACGCAGATCGCGTTGGCATCCGACGGCACGATCTCGGTCGTGCCGGAGGGGCAGGGTCCGGAGACGCTCGCGCAGGTCGGGCGCCTGAAGCTCGTGAATCCCGAGGCGGACCGCCTCGGCAAGCGCGCCGACGGCCTGATCCAGGTCACGGACGACGAAGACGTCGAGCCCGACGCCGACGTCCGAGTCGCGTCCGGCTTCATCGAGACCAGCAACGTCGACATCGCGTCGACGCTCGTCGACATGATCGAGTTTCAACGGCAATTCGAAGTGGCGGTTCGCATGATGCAGGCGGCGGACGAGAACGCCTCGCGCGCTGCGAACCTCGCCAGCATCAGCTAGGAGTAGACGACATGGAATCACTATGGGTCGCGAAGACCGGCCTCGAAGCGCAGCAGACGCGCATGACGGTCGTGTCGCAAAACCTCGCCAACGTCAACACGACGGGCTACAAGCGCCAGCGTGCGATGTTCGAGGATCTGCTCTATCAAAACGTCGTGCAGAGCGGCGGCATGACGTCGCAGCAGACCGAATCGCCGACGGGCCTGAACTTAGGCACGGGCGTGCGCGTCGTAGCCACCGACCGGCAGTTCTCGCAGGGCAACATCGTGAACAGCGGCAACGCGCTCGACGTCGCCATCAACGGCCGCGGGTTCTTCGAGATCCTGTTGCCGGATGGCAGCCAAGCGTACACGCGCGACGGCACGTTCCAGGTCAACGCCGACGGCGAGCTCGTGACGTCGAGCGGCTACACGGTGCAGCCCGCAATCAACGTTCCGCCGGGCGCTACGGGCATCACGATCGGGCTCGACGGCGTCGTGTCCGCGATCCCGGCTGGCCAAAGCGATGCCGTGCAGATCGGTACGCTGCAGCTGACGGACTTCACGAACCCCGCAGGCTTGCAGCCGAAAGGCGAGAACCTGTTCGCCGAGACTCAATCGAGCGGCCCGCCCGAAGCCGGCACGCCGGGCTTGAACGGCATCGGCACGCTGATGCAGGGCGCGCTCGAGACCTCGAACGTCAACGTCGTCGAGGAGCTCGTGTCGATGATCGAGACGCAGCGCGCGTACGAGATGAACTCGCGCGCGATCGAGACTGCCGATCAGATGCTGCAGCACCTGACGAACAGCTTGTAGGAGCTCATTCATGAACAAGCGCATCGCATTGCTCATCTGCGCGCTCGTGCTGCAGGCGTGTGTCTCGCTTCCCGAGCAGGAAGAGTCGTCCAGCAGCGAGTTTCGCAGCGCGTCGATGACGTACATGCCGGCTCCGCCGCCGGCCGGAACGATTTACAACTCGGGCAGCTTCGACTTGTTCATGGACCTGCGCGCCCGCGCCGTCGGCGACATCCTCACGGTGTTGCTCGTCGAGCGCACGGACGCCTCGAAGGAATCGAGCACTTCCACGGCCAAGGGCAGCAGCGTCGATACGGGCTTCCCGACCATCGCCGGCGTGCCGGTTACCTCGGACGGCGAGCAGATCTTGAACAACGAGTTCGAGAGCGACACGACGTTCGACGGCGCCGCCGACGCGAGCCAGAGCAATCGCTTGAACGGCAGCATCACGGTTACGGTCGCCGAACGGCTGCCGAACGGCAATCTGCTCGTGCGCGGCGAGAAGCTCATCACGATCAACCAAGGCGAGGAGTTCATTCGCTTGGAAGGCATCATCCGGCCCGTCGACATCGGCCCCGCGAACACGGTGGCGTCGACGAAGGTTGCCGACGCCGCGATCTCGTACAGCGGCAGAGGCAATCTGCAGGCGACGAATCGCCCGGGTTGGCTCACGCGCTTCTTTAACTCGCCATGGTTCCCGTACTGATCCGGAGCGCGGTATGAACATGCGTCAACTCGGTGTCTTTCACGCTGCGCTGCTCGGCGCGCTGCTCTTGAACCCGCTCGCGGCGCACGCGGAGCGCATCAAGGACTTGACGACGGTGGCCGGCGTGCGCGGCAACCAGCTCGTCGGCTACGGCCTCGTCGTCGGCCTCGACGGCACGGGCGACCAGACGAGCCAAACGCCGTTCACGATCCAGACGATCAAGAACATGTTGGCGCAGTTCGGCATCCTCGTGCCCGAGAACACGAATCCGCAGCTGCGCAACGTCGCGGCCGTCACCGTTCAGGCGACGCTGCCGCCGTTCTCGAAGCCGGGGCAGACGGTCGACATCACCGTCGCGTCGATCGGCAACGCGCAGAGCTTGCGCGGCGGCAGCCTCTTGTTGACGCCGATGCGCGGCGCGGACGGTCAGGTCTATGCGCTCGCGCAAGGCAATCTGATCGTCGGCGGCTTCGGCGTCTCCGGCGACGACGGGTCGCGCGTCTCGCTGAACGTGCCGAGCACGGGCCGAGTGCCGAACGGCGCGACGGTCGAGCGCATGGTGCCGTCGACGGTCGGCACGGCCGATTCGTTGATCTTGAATCTGAACACGCCTGACTTCACGACGGCCGCGCGCCTCACGGAGTCCGTGAATGCGTCGCTCGGCGCCGGAACGGCCGAGACGATCGACGCAGTTTCGATCCGCGTGCATGCGCCGGCCGGAGAGTCCGAGCGCGTCGCTTACCTCTCGCACATCGAGAACCTCGAAGTGAATCCTGCGGAAGCCGCGGCCAGGGTCATCGTGAATTCCCGCACGGGCACGGTCGTGATCGGCGCGAACGTGCGCGTGTCGCCGGCGGCCGTCGCGCACGGCTCGCTCGTCGTGCGCATCACGGAGACGGCGCTCGTGAGCCAGCCGAACGAGTTCGGGCAGGGCGATACGGTCGTCATCAACCAATCCGATATTGACGTTCAGCAGAACGGCGACAACCGCATGTTCCTGTTCGAGCCCGGCACGAGCCTGAACGAGATTGTCGAAGCCGTGAACCAGGTCGGCGCGGCGCCCGGCGACCTCGTCGCGATCCTCGAAGCGTTGCGCGAAGCGGGTGCACTGCGCGCCCAGCTCATCGTGATCTGACGGAGGCGGCGGGATGACGAACGTTGCGGTACCGACGAATGCCGTCGACCTTGCGGGGTTCGACGACCTTCGGCGCCGTGCGCAACACGACGATCCGAGCGCGCTCGCCGACGTCGCCGTCCAATTCGAGGCGATGTTCATCGGCATGATGCTCGAGAGCGCGCGCAGCGCGAGCGTCGGCGGCGGGATCTTCGACAGCCCCGAGACGGAGCAATACTTCGCGCTCATGGATCGCCAGGTCGCGCTCGAGCTCGCGCGCAACGGCGGGTTCGGCTTCGGCAAGATGCTGACGGAGCAGCTCGGAGCGCGAGCGGAGCCGCCCGCGCGCGTGCCTCCTCCGGCTGCGCCGCCGCGTGCAACCGCCGAGTTTCCGAGCGCGCTGCCGCCGAGCCTCGCGGGCCTCGCCGGCCCGACGCCGCCCGCGGCGCCTACCGAGCCTACGCCCGTCGAGTTCGTGAACGCCCTGCTGCCGGACGCGAAAGCGGCGGCCGAGCAGCTCGGCATCGAGCCGCGGCTGCTGCTTGCGCAAGCCGCGCTCGAGACCGGGTGGGGACGCGCATTGCCGCAGCGCGACGGCGCCTCTGCGAACAATCTCTTCGGCATCAAAGCGGGCGCGTCGTGGTCCGGCGCGGCCGTCGAGCACTGGACGCTCGAGCACGAGAACGGCGTCACTTCCCCGCAACGCGAGCGCTTCAGGGCGTACGCGAGCGCGGCCGAGAGCTTCTCCGACTACGTCGATTTGATCTCGACGGCGCGGCGTTATGCCGGCGCGCTCGAGCAGGCCGCGAACCCCGAGGCGTACGCGCGTGCCGTGACCGAAGCCGGCTACGCGACGGACCCCGGCTATGCGGACAAATGGCTCGCGATCTATCACGGCGACCGGCTCGAGCAAGCTTTGCGCGGCATCGACCTTCCGCAGCCCTGAAGTCACTCATAGAGAGCGCGCATGGCGAACATTCTGAACATCGGTCTCTCGGCGCTGCTTGCGCAGCAACGCGCGCTGACGACGACGTCGAACAACATCGCGAACGCGAGCACTCCGGGTTTCAGCCGGCAGCGCGTCGAGCTCAGCGAGCGTCCCAGCGAGCAAGTCGGGCCCGGCTACGTGGGCACCGGCGTCGACGTGGCGATGCTGCGGCGCATGACCGACGACATTCTGGCCGACCAGCTGCGGACCGCGGCCGGCGGTTTTCATCGTGCCGACGCGTTCGCCTCGCTCGCAAGCTCGCTCGACGACCTGCTCGCCGGTACCGACACCGGCCTCACGGCGACGATGCAAGGCTTCGCGAACGCACTGCAGAACGTATCGAACGATCCTTCATCGACGTCGAGCCGCGAAGCGCTGCTCAGCGAAGCGCGCAGCCTCATCGCGCGGTTCGACGCGATGGATCAACGTCTCGGCGACATCGCGCTCGAGGTGCGGACGCGCATGACGGCGGCTGCGGACCGCATCACCGCGCTCGGCGCGGACTTGGCCGAGATCAACCGGCAGCTGATCGCGGCGGGCACGGCTGCGGGCCTGCCGGGACCGTCGGAGCTGCTCGACAAGCGAGACCGGCTGCTCGAGGAGCTGTCCGGGCTCGTGCAAGTCGACGCCGCGCAGCAGCGCGACGGCACGACGAGCGTCTTCATCGGCACGGGCCAAGTGCTCGTGCTCGGCGGCACGTCGGCCGAGCTCGCGGTCACGGCGGGCAACGCCGATCCGCTGCAGCCGCAAGTCGTGCTTCGCGGTTTCGGACCCGACGTCAACGTCACGTCGTTCGTTTCGGGCGGCGAGCTCGGCGGTGTCGTCGACTTCAATCGCGAGATGCTGGCGCCTGCGCGCTCCGAGCTCGGCCGAATCGCGGTGGGGCTCGTCACGACGATGAACGCGGTGCATCGCAACGGCATGGACGCGGAAGGGCAGCTCGGCGGCGACTTCTTCGCGATCGGTGCGCCGCAAGCGTTCGCTGCGGGCAGCAACACGGGCTCGGGCTCCGTCGCCGTGACGATCACGGGAGTCGCTGCGCTCGAGCCGACGAACTACCGGCTTACGTTCGACGGCTCGGCGTACACGCTGCAGCGCGTGGACAACGGCGCGGTAGTGCCGATGACGGGCGCGGGAACCGCGCTGAGCCCCTTCGTTGCGGACGGCCTCAGCATCGTCGTCAGCGGTACGCCCGCGGCGAGCGATCAGTTCTTCTTGAAGCCCCTAGAGCACGTGGCCGGCACCCTGCGCCTGATGGTGACGCGCTCCGCGGACGTCGCGGCCGCGGCGCCGACGCGCACGAGCACGGCCCTCGGCAACACCGGCACGGCGACGATCTCGAGCGGCGAGATCGTCGACGTCACGAACCCGAGCTTGCTCACGACGAGCACGATCGCGTTCGTGAATGCGACGACCTATACGATCAACGGCGCCGGCTCGTTCACGTACACGCCCGGCGCGAACATCGATATCAACGGCACGCGCGTGCAGATCACGGGCACGCCGGCCGCCGGCGACCAATTCGTGATCGAACAGAACGTCGGCGGAACCGGCGACAACCGCAACGTTCAAGCGCTGATCGATCGCTTTCGCAGCAGCGTGTTCAACGGCGACGTGAGCCTCCAGGACGCGGCGGCCGGGCTCATCACGAACGTCGGAGCGCGCACGTCGGAGGTGACGAACCAGCGCGACGTGCAGCAGCTCGTATTCGAGCAGAACCGCGACCGGCTCGAGTCGGTGCGCGGTGTGAACCTGGACGAAGAGGCCGCGGACATGCTGCGGTTCGAGCAGCTGTATCAGGCAGCCGCGCGAATCATGCAAGTGTCCGATAACTTGTTTCAGACCCTCTTGAACACCTTGCTGCGGTAACTCATGCGCATCAGCAACGATACTCTGCGATCGGCCTTTCTCTCGGCGCTCGACGAGGCGCGCCAGCGCGTGCTCGCGACGCAGGAGAAGGTCTCCACCGGGTTGCGCATCAACTCGCCGTCCGACGATCCGGTCGCCGCGGCGCGCGTCGCGCACCTCGACGCATCGTTGACGCGGCTCGATCAATACCACGCCAACGCCGTCTTCGCGCGCAATCAGCTCGGCCTCGAGGAAGAAGCGCTGACGGACGTCATCGGCAACCTCCAGCGCATCCGCGAGCTCGTGCTGCAAGCCAACAACAGCACGACGAGCGCCGCCGACCGCAGCATCATCGCGGACGAGATTAGGCAGCATCGCGATGCGATTCGCGCGGTCGCGAACACGACCGACGTCGACGGCCGTTATCTGTTCGCCGGGTTTCGCGAGCAGACGACTCCGTTCACGGTCTCCGGCAGCGGCAGCGTCGTGTACAACGGCGACTACGGCCAGCGCACGCTGCAGATCAGCGACAGCCGGTTCGTCGCGATCAACGACTCGGGCGCGGAAGTGTTCCAGCGTATTCCAGAGGGCAACGGCACGTTCGTCCTCGGGGTCGGCGCGACGAATGCGGGCACAGGGACGCTCGGCGAGGGCACCGTGACGAATCCCGCCGCGTGGGTTGCCGACACGTACACGATCAGTTTCTTGACGCCGTCGAGCTACGAAGTGCGCGACGGCGCGAACACGGTCATTGCGACGGGCTCGTTCGCACCGTCGCAGTCCGTGACGTTCCCCGGCGCTTCGGTGCGCATCGACGGCACGCCGGCGGCCGGCGACACGTTCACGGTGACCCCGAGCGCGCAGCGCGACGTGTTCGCGACGCTCGATCTTCTGATCTCCGAGATCGAGGTGCCGGCCGGCGATCCGGCCGGCCGCGCGCAGATGCACAGCGAAGTCGGGCAACGGTTGCTCGACCTCGACAACGCGCTCGCGCGCGTCGTGTCGACGCGCGGCGAGGTCGGTGCGCGGGTGCGCGCGCTCGATCAGCAGGAATCGCTGAACGACGAGTTCGAGGTTCACTTGCGCACGACGCTGTCGTCCGTGCGCGATCTCGACTATGCCGAAGCCCTGAGCCGACTCTCGCAGGAGCTCTTCGGGCTCGACGCCGCGCAGCAGGCGTTCGCGCGCGCGCAGAACCTCTCCCTCTTCAAATATATCTAGCCGCGTCGCCGCGGCCGTCACTCACTTTGGCCTCTTGCGGCGTGCCAGGCGGCGGCCGCACCTCGAAGGCCCCTCCCGAGACACGCCGGAATAGCGTCCCTGCGGCTCGTCGGCGCACATCCCTGTGCGCCGACGGTCTCGGGAGGGGCCTTCGAGGTACGGCCGCCGCC
>Ga0315912_10002282_pt1 | contig 20888 bp, 20 predicted proteins | sample VfabasoilMG_FD_204469 | JGI IMG/M metagenome (GOLD analysis project Ga0315912, IMG submission 204469) | Garden soil microbial communities collected in Santa Monica, California, United States - V. faba soil | ecosystem: Environmental > Terrestrial > Soil > Garden | place: USA: California...
GAGGAGGAGCCCATGGCGAACTCGTCCATGTTGGTCATGCCGACCGGGATCGCGCCCGCGTCGAGCAGGCGCTGCACGAAGGTCGCGGTGTAGGGCGCGCGCCAGCCTTCGAGGATGCGCGAGCCGCAGTTGGACTCGAAGCCCTCGAGGCACATGTTCGACTTGAGCGCCACAGGGACGCCGCACAGCGCACCGGCGGGTTCGCCGCGCGCCAGCGCGCGGTCGAGCTCCTGCGCGCGCGCTTCGGCGCGGGCGCGCTCGGTCGAGAGGAAGACGCCCAACTCCTGATCGAGCGCGTCGATCTTCGCGAAGCACTCCCCGACCGTCTGCGCGGCGCTCCTCCGGCCGGAGGCGATCTCTGCGCGCAGCCCCGAGGCGTCGAGCTCGGCGTAGCTCACCCCTCGCCCCCGACGGTCTTGGGCACGGAGTAGAAGTCCTCGACGCGCGCGGGAGCGTTCTGCAGCGCGGCTTCGGCGCTGAACCCTTCGCGCGGCTCGTCCGCCCGGCGCTGGTCGCTCGCGCGCAACGCCCCTGACGTCTCCTCGATGCCCGCGACGTCGAGCCGCGCGAGGTGCTCGAACTGGCCCAGGATGCGCTCGAACTGCTCGGCCAGCGCGCGCGCTTCCGCCGCACCCACTTCCAGGCGGGCCAGGGCGGCGATGCGGCGCACGGTCTCGATCCCCGACTCGCTCATGCGCGGGGATTCTAGAGAGTGCGCGCGGCGCTTGCAGTGGGCTGGGCCCGGGGCCTAGCGTGTGCAGCGCGCATGCCCGCGATCGAATCGAGCGTTCCGGACTGGACGAGCCTGGGGATCCTGCTCGCGATCGTGGGTTCGTTCCTGCTCGGCAACGCGATCCTGTTCCGGCCCCCGCGTGTGCTGGTCGAGGAGCTCTTCGCGCTGCGGCGCCGGCGCCTGGCCGCGGTGCGCGAGTACGTCTTCCACCGCGTGCAGGTCGGCGTGGGCTTCCTCTACCTGACCGGCGGTTTCGGAGTGGAGCTCTTCGGGCGCTACCAGCCCGCCGATCCGGCGGTGCCGCGCAGCTTTCCCAGCCTGTGGGCCGGCGCGCTGCTGGTCCTGACGCTGGCGCTGCTCGTCCTGGGCTGGGTCTACGCCTCGCACGCCTTCCGCGTCACGCTGCGCGCGCACTTCCAGTCGAATCCGCCCGATCTCGAGAACGACCGCGAGCTCGCGCGCGAGCTGGGCGAGCTGTTCGGCATCCCGGCGCACCCCGAGGACACGGTCGAGAGCTACGCCGCGCGCCTGCGCACCAGCCTGCGGCTCTCGCTGCCCGGACGCCGCGCCGTCCCGCCGGCGCCGGAGGAGACAGAGGACCCCTTCGAGTAGCGTCGGAAAGAGGCTAGAGATGCGCCCCTTGAAGAAAACCCAGCTGAAGAAGAAGAGGTCCCGCGCCCCGAAGAAGCAGCGCCTGATCCTCTTGCCCGTGCGCAACGCCGTGATCTTCCCGGGCGTCGTGCTGCCCTTCGGCATCGGCCGCGAGCGCTCGCTGCGCGGCATGCAGGAGGCGGTGCGCCTGCGGCGTCCGGTCGGGATCGTGATGCAGCGCGACCCGCAGCAGGAGGACCCCGGTCCGAACGACCTGCACGAGGTCGGCACGCTGGTTGAGGTGCTGCGCTTCGTCTCGACCGAGGAGAGCGGCCATCACGCCGTGTGCCAGGGCCGCGCGCGGTTCAAGATCCTCTCGGTCGACAAGACCGAACCCTTCATGGTCGCGACCGTGCAGCGCATCGAGGAGCAGCTCGAGCCGGACGCGCAGCTGCAGGCGCGCTTCGTGGCGCTCAAGGAGCAGGCGCGCGAGGCGCTCTCCTTGATGCCCGGCGCGCCCGACGAACTGCCCAACGTGGTCCAGAACGTCAGCTCGCCGGTCGTGCTCTCGGACATGGTCGCGACCTTCCTCGACATCCCGCCGCGCGAGAAGCAGGAGCTGCTCGAGACGCTCGACGTGCGCGTGCGCCTGGAGCTCGTCCAGCAGCGCCTGGTGCACATGATCGCGGTGCTCAAGCTCTCGAAGGACATCCGCTCGCGCACCAAGGGCGTGCTCGACAAGGCCCAGCGCGAGTACTACCTGCGCGAGGAGCTGAAGACGATCCAGAAGGAGCTCGGCGAGGAGAACGCGCAGGAAGCCGAGATGGAGCGGCTCGCGGAAGGCCTCGCGCAGGCCGGGCTCCCCGAAGCGGCGCTGGCGGAGGCCAAGAAGGAGCTCGCGCGCCTGCGGCGCATGCCGCAGAGCTCGGCCGAGTACGGCATGCTGCGCACCTGGATCGAGATGGTGATCGACCTGCCCTGGCAGCGCTCGAGCGAGGACGCGCTCGAGATCAACAAGGCGCGCGAGGTGCTCGAGGCCGATCACTACGGCCTGGACAAGGTCAAGCGCCGCATCCTCGAGTTCCTGGCCGTGCGCAAGCTCAAGCCCGAGGGCAAGAGCCCGATCCTGTGCCTCGTCGGCCCGCCCGGCGTGGGCAAGACCTCGCTCGGCCAGTCGATCGCGCGCGCGATGGGGCGCAAGTTCGTGCGCCTCTCGCTGGGCGGCGTGCACGACGAGGCCGAGATCCGCGGCCACCGCCGCACGTACATCGGCGCGATGCCGGGCCTCGTCTTGCAGTCGCTCAAGAAGGCCGGCACCAACAACCCGGTCTTCCTGCTCGACGAGCTCGACAAGCTCGGGCGCGGCCCGCAGGGCGATCCGTCGTCGGCGCTGCTCGAGGTGCTCGACCCCGAGCAGAACCACACCTTCCGCGACAACTACCTCAACCTGCCCTTCGACCTGCGCAAGGTGATGTTCGTCGCGACGGCCAACGTCGAGGACGACATCCCGCCGCCGCTGCGCGACCGCTGCGAGGTGATCCGGCTCCCGGGCTACGTCGAGGAGGAGAAGCTCGCCATCGCGCGCACCTACCTCGTGCCGCGGCAGCTCGTCGAGAACGGCCTCACGGCCGAGCAGTGCACGATCGGCGAGGATGCGCTGGCGCGCATCGTGCGCCGCTACACGCGCGAGGCGGGCGTGCGCAACCTCGAGCGCGAGATCGCGGCCCTCGCGCGCCGCGCTGCGATGAGACTCGCAGCGGGCGAAGCGGTAGAGACGCATTGGACCGCCGAGAATCTCCACGAGGTGCTCGGGCCGGCGCGCTTCGAGAGCGAAGTCTTGCTGCGCACCGCGACCAGCGGCGTCGCGACCGGCCTCGCCTGGACGCCCGTCGGCGGCGACGTGCTCTTCGTCGAGGCGACGCGCATGCCCGGGAAGGGCGGCTTCGCGCTGACCGGCAAGCTCGGCGACGTGATGAAGGAGAGCGCGCAGGCGGCCTTCTCGCTCGCGCGCGCAAACGCGACCGCGCTGGGCATCGACACCAAGGCGCTCGAAAGCTCGGACATCCACGTGCACGTGCCCTCGGGCGCGATCCCGAAGGACGGTCCGAGCGCCGGCGTGACGATGTACACGGCGCTGGTCTCGCTGCTGACCGGTCGGCTCGTGCGCAACGACGTCGCGATGACGGGCGAGATCAGCTTGCGAGGACTCGTGCTGCCGGTGGGCGGCATCCGCGAGAAGGTCCTCGCCGCGCTCGCGGCAGGCATCACCAAGGTGATCCTGCCCGCGCGCAACCAGCACGATTGGGAAGAGGTGCCGGCCAAGGCGCGCGCGGTGCTCGTGCCGGTCTGGGTCGAGCGCGTCGAAGAGGTGCTGCAGCACGCGCTGTCCGAGCCCGTGAGCGTGTCGCGAACGACGACGGTCTTCACGGCGGGCGAGCAGGCCACCCTCTAGGGGAAACTACGCGCGGGCGCGCAACCGGCGGCACGCCCGAGCGTCTCTGTTCTTGGGGACGCATGCGCGAACTCTGGACGAGCCTGGTCGACGCCCTCTACCCGTTCGGCTGCCGGCTGTGCGGCGCAGCGCTCGAGCAAGACACGCTCGCCTGCGACGCACACCCGCTCGAGCTCGACCGCGCTTCCCCGCGCTGCGGCCGCTGCGCGGCGGAGCTCGCGCCCGCGCTGCCCGATGGCGGCCTTTGCCCTGCCTGCCGGCGCGAGGCGCCCGCGTTCGAGCGCACAGTCTGTGTCGGGAGCTACCGCGCGGGGCTCTCCGACTGGCTGCTGGCGTTCAAGCACGGCGGCCGGCGCGATCTCGCGCTGCCGCTCGGTGCGCTGCTCGCGGCGCGCCTCTCCGAAGCGGGCGCGCGCGGCGTGCTCGTGCCGGTGCCGCTGCATCCGCTGCGGCATTTCGAGCGCGGCTACGATCAGTCGGCCCTGCTCGCGCGCGAGCTCGGGCGGCGTACGGGCCTGCGCACCTCTGCTGCTCTCGCGCGCACGCGCGCGACGCGGCCGCAGGGTTCGGCGCTCTCGCTCTCGCGCGTCGCCAACGTGCGCGGCGCGTTCCGGCTGCGGCGCTTCTCCCGTCGCGCGCTCGCGGGCCAGGAGGTCTGGCTGGTCGACGACGTCCTGACCTCGGGCTCGACCGCAGACGAATGCGCCCGCGTGTTGCTGCACGCGGGCGCTTTGCGGGTCGGCGTCGCGCTCGTCGCGCGCGCCTGAGCCGAAATCGAGGCCTACTTCCTTCTAGCGCTCGTCTTCCGGGTTGAACTTGTCGTGGCCGCGCTTCTTCGCGGGCTTGATCGATTCGGCGAGCGTCTTGCTGGCGTCTTCCCACTTCCCGGCGAGGATTTCGTGCTCGAGCTTGCAACCCGCCTGGAGCAGGGCGGCCATCATGGTCCGGTACTCCAGCACAGCCGCAGCGCGATCGGCCTCGGGCATCTCCTTGATCGCCGGCGGCTCCTCGAGCTTGGCGTTCGCGACGCCGCGCTCGAACTGCGAGATCGTCTTCCAGGCGTTCGGGTCCTTGGCCTTGAGTTCCTTGTCGAGCGCGCGAATCGCGGCGTTCATCGACTCCATCGAGCCCTTCAGTCCGGGCCCGCCGCCGCCGGGACCGCGGCCCCAGGGGCGTTGGCCCTCCTTGGGCGGCTCGCCATCCTTGGGCTTCTCCGTCGGCGGCTTGGGATCCTGCGACGCTGCGCTGGCGAACGAGCTCGCGCCGAACGCGAGCGCGCCGGCGCCGAGCAGGAGGACGAACGGGAGCAGCAGCGACTTGGACTGGCAGCAAACGGTCATTGGTTTCTCCGGGGTTGGCGAATGGGAGGCGGAAATACTAGCGCAGGCGCGTGTGGAGACCATCTGCTAGTCTCGCGTTCCCGATGAGCGAATTGTACGTGGAGGCATTCGGCGGAATGGCCGGCGACATGTTCCTCGCCGCCCTGCTGGACCTGGGCGATGAACGTTTCACACTTCCCGAACTCCAGCGCACGCTCGGGTCGCTCGTGCCCGGCGGTTGCCGCCTCGAGTTGACCACCGCGTGGCGCGGCAATCTCTCGGGCAAGCACCTCGACGTGCAGACGAACGAGAGCGGCACGATGCCGCATCGGGGTTACGAAGACCTGAAGCAGCTCGTCAGGGCCTCGTCCCTTCCGGCCGCGGCGCAGGAGCGCGCGCTGGCGGTACTCTGGCGCATCGCGGTCGCGGAAGGCCGGGTCCACGGCTGCGCGCCGGAGGAGATCCACTTCCACGAGATCGGCGCGGTGGACACGCTCGTCGACGTGTGTGGCGCGGCCCTCGCGCTCGAACGGCTCGGCGTCACCCGGGTTTTCGCCAGCCCGCCGCTCGTCGGATCGGGCACGGTGAAATGCGCGCACGGCGAGATGCCGGTGCCGGCACCAGCGGTCGCGGAGCTCTTGCGCGGACGCGAGATGCTTCACGGCGGGGGAAGCGAACGGCTGACGCCGACGGGTGCGGCGCTTCTGGCCGAATTGACGGAGAGCTTCACGGCGCCAGCTCAGTTCCGCACAGAGAGGATCGGTTACGGCGCAGGAACGCGCGATCCGAAGGATGGCCCGCCGAATCTGTGCCGAGTCCAGCTCGGTACGAGCGCGGTGGAATCCGCACGGCCGGGTCGAACCCAGGTGCTCCTCGGCGAATTGCAACTCGACGACATGACCGGCGAGGAGATCGGCGTCGCACTCGCCGCGCTGCGTTCTGCCGGCGCGCTCGATGTGTGGTGGAGTCCGGTCGCGATGAAGAAGGATCGGCCCGGCGTGCTCGTCTCGTTCCTCGCGCGCGAGGAAGCGCGCGGAAAGCTCGAGGCCGCGGTCTTCGAGCACACGACGAGCCTCGGATTGCGCTGGCGGCCGATCGAGCGTGTCGAGTGCGGGCGGGAGACGATCGAAGTCGAAGTCGAAGGACAGAAGGTGCGCGTCAAGCACCGCGTCCGGCCTGACTATGAGGGCCGCAGCCCCGACGGCGAGCGCGACCTCTCTCCCGAGCACGAAGACGTCGCACGCGTTGCAGCCGCCCTCAAGCTCTCACTGCGTGAAGTCGAACGCCGCGCGATCGACGCAGCCCGCGCGCGGGTCATCTGAGCTTCAAGCGCGCGTAGACAGCGACTTCCTTGGCGATGCGGGCCTTGAAGCTCGAGTCGCGTTCGATGCGGGCGCGGGCAGTTCGGGCGAGCTTGCCGCGCAGGTCCGCGTCAGCGAGGAGTCTTTCCAGTCCGAGTTCGAGTTCGTCGATGGAGCCTGGGTCGATGAGCCACGCGTCCTCGGCGTGCTTCGCGAAGGCCTGCATGCCGCCGCTGCGCGTCGCGAGCACAGGAACCTCCATCGCCATCGCCTCGAGCACGACGTTGGGCAGGCCTTCGCGCAGCGACGAGAGCGCGAAGAGTTCGAACGACTCGAACAACGCGCGCGTGTCCTTCTGGAAACCGAGCAGCTTCCAGCGCGATGCGAACTTCGAGCGTGCGATCTGCGAGGCGAGCGCCTCCTTCTGCGGGCCCTCTCCCGCGATGTGGAGCTCGAACTCGCGGCCCTTGGCGGCGAGGCGCTCGCAAGCCTCGATCAGGAGATGGAATCCCTTCTCCTCCGAGAGGCGTCCGACTGCGCCGACGATGAACGGCCTGCCCGATGTCGGCTTCCGACGGCGGAACTCGTCGGTGTCGATCCCGTTCTCGACCAGCGTCAAGCGCTCGCGCGCGACGCCGTTCGCGAGCGCCGCATCGTAGAGGTCCTGGCTGACCGCCATGACCTGCTCGTACCTCCGCAGCGACCAGCGATCGATCGCGAAGTAGAGCGGCGTCTTCCAGCTCGGCTGCACCCAGCCGTGCATCGTGGATACGAGGCGCAGCCCGAGCTCTTTGCGGAGCAGCACGCCGTAGAAGTTCGATTTGTAGTCGTGGCCGTGCCAGATCTTCACGCCGCGCTCGCGACAGATCGCGGCGAGCTTCTTCAGCGTGCGCGGGTCGTAGGCCCAGCGATCCGGGAGCCCGACGAGCTCGCAGGCCTTCGCCTTCGCGCGCTCCCGCAGGACCTCGAACCCTGCATCGTCCGGCGCGTGCAAGTACAACGCGAAGGCGCGGTAGCCGCTGCCCTCCAGCTCCCGGGGCGTCGCGAGGATCGTCTTGTCCGGCCCGCCGCCCGCGCCGCTGACGATGCGCACGTGGGCGACGACGGTGGGGGGGCCGGAACTCATTCAGGCGCAGAGCCTAGCGAGGCCCGCGGGGTGCCGTGAGCCGGAGGCTCAGAGGTAGCGGACGAACTTGTTCTTCTCGTCCACCAGGAGCTGGATCGGGCCCGAGGGGCGCTCGCCGATCTCGAAGGTCAGGATGATCACCTCGTCGCCGGTCTGGACGAGGTGCGCCGCGCCGCCGTTGATCTGCACGATGCCGCTGCCGGGCTCGCCCACGATCGCGTAGGTCTCGAGGCGCGCGCCGTTGGTGTTGTCGACGATAAGCACCTTCTCCCACTCGGCGATGCCGGCGCGCTCCATCAGCTCCTGGTCGAGCGTGACCGAGCCGATGTAGTTCACGTCGGCCCCGGTGACGCGGGCCTTGTGGATCTTGGAGCGGAGGAACTGGCGCATTCGGGGGCGACCAACTTAGCTCGCGCGGGGGGCAGCGCCAACCCGTGCCCCGCCGGCGAGGCTCTTCCGGAAGGCGCGGATCCCGGCCTCCAGGCGCTCCAAGGCCGCTTTCAATGTCGCGGGCGGCAGCGCGCAACCGACGCGGATGTGGCCGGGCGCGCCGAAGAACTCGCCCGGGACGACGTCGACCTGGTGCTCGCGCACGAGGAACTCGGCCAGCGCGCGCGTGTCGGAGACGCCCTCGATGCGCGGGAAGGCGATGATCCCCCGGCTGGGGACGAAGGCCCGCACGCCTTCTGTCTCGCGCAGCCAGCGCTCCCAGATCGGGCGCGACTCGGCTGCCACGCGGGCGATCGGCCGCGAGAGCGCGTCGAGCTGGCCGAGCGCGCTCGCCATCGCCCGCAGCGAGATCGTCGGCGGATCGACGTAGTCGAGGTAGAGCTGGTCGAGGAGCGCCTCGCGTTCGCGGGCGAGCTCCTCGCCGAGGATCATCCAGCCCGCCCGCAGGGGACCCAGCCCGTAGGCTTTGGTCAGGCTGCCGATCGAGACCCCGTTGGGCGCGAGCAGGGCGGCGTGGACGCGCTCCTCCCTGGGCGCGTACTCCATGTAGACCTCGCACACGATCAGCAGGCCGCGGTGTTTCGCCGCCGCCTCGGCCATCAGGACGAGCTCCCCGGCCTCGCTGCGCGCGCCGCTGGGGTTGTGCAGGTTGGCGAAGAAGACGTGGCCCGGACCCTTCGCGCCGGCGAGCGCGGTCCGGACCGCCGCCGGATCCAGGCGCCAGCCGTCCTCGAGCCGGCGGGGGAGCTCGACCGTCTCCGCCCCGAACTGCGCCGGCAGGGCGCGGAAGGGCTCGTACGAGGGTCGATCCGCCACCACGCGCGTCCCGGGACGGAACCAGCGCGCCGCCGCCAGGTACATCCCGCCCGAGGCGCCCAGCGTGACGATCACGCGCGAGCGATCGACCCCGAAAATCCGGGCCAGGCGCTGCTCGACTTCCGGCAGAGCACCCGCGCTGGGGTGGTCGAGGTCGATCCCCGGGAGCGCGGAGAAGAGCGCCGGGTCGGCGCTCGGCATGCCCGACTGCGTCAGGACGTGCGGCGTGCGCGCGGACTGATCGTGCGCCCAGAACATGTAGGGGAAGCGCGTCCGTTCCATGGACCCCCGAGTGTAGCAGTCCCCGGAAAGCGAGTTCTTGGGCGTGGATCAGGCCGATCCGGGCCGCTAGGATCGCCCCCGATCCTCCACGGCGCGCTCCGAGCGCAACCGCATGGCCCCGTGGAGGGAGGGGACCCGCCGGCCATGATTCGAGAGGCATCCTTGATCACCGCAATTCGCGCGAGCTCGTTCGCAACCGTTCTCCTCGGCATCTTCGCCTCGTCGATCCACGCCAGCCCGCAGGCACCGGCCGCGAAGCCGGCGCAAGAGAGCGCGCTGCCGTCGCGCTACGTGCGCGCCAAGCCGGGCGCCAAGATCTTCAACCTCGCCGATGCGAAGGGCGTCGAACTCGCCGCGCCCAAGGCAGAGGCGCTGCTGGCGGTCTACTCCGAGAGCGGAGGCTTCCTCGAAGTCGAGCCCGCCGACGGCCTGCTCGTCTGGGTCTCGGGCAAGTACCTCGCGACGACCGACGAGCCGGGCGTGCTCAAGGTCACGGGCAACGGCATCAACATGCGTCCGAGCCCGAGCAGCACGAGCGAGAACAGCTATCCGCTCGCGCGCTCGCTCAACAAGAGCGACAAGGTGCGCGCGCACAGCCGCCAGCACCCCGACAAGCCGCTGGCGGAGGATTGGGTGCACGTCTGGGCTCCGGCCGGGACGCGCGCCTGGTGCAAGAAGTCCGACGTCGCCGACGCGAATGGCAACGACCTCGCCGCGCTCTTCACCGCCGCCCAGAAGGACGCGCACGCCTCGGCTCGGCTGTACGTCGAACCCAAGGCCGCGGTCGCGGTCGCGAGCACGACGGCCGCGACGGCTCCGAAGACCGAGAAGGCCGCCAAGGACGACAAGCCCGCCGCCGTCAAGCCCGTCGACGCGCAAGCGCAGACCGCGGCCGGCGAGCTGACCAAGGCCAACGCGCTCTACGAGCAGGCGCGCACGGCCGAGAAGCCCGACTTCACGCAGGCCAAGGCCGCGTACCAGAAGGTGATCGACGTCGCTCCGGGCAGCAGCTCGGCCGCGGCCGCGTCGAACGGCCTGGAGAAGATCGCGCTGCACGAGGAGATCGTGCGCATCAAGTCGGACCGCGTCTCGCTCGAGGCGGACCGCGCCAACCGGCTGCGCCAGGCCGAGACGGAGCTGCGCGAGGCCAGCCTCGCCAGCGATCCGCTCTGGGGCCGCTTCCAGACGCGCGGCTGGCTCGAGCGCGAAGGCGACCACTGGTCGATCCGCTGGGCCGGCAAGGTCACGAGCGAAGTCGTGTGCTCGAGCGGTCGCTACGACCTCTCGCTCTTCCAGGGCTTCCAGCTCGGGATCACCGGCGCGCTGCAGCGCGGTGCGGGAAGCGACGGTCCGGCCCGCTTCGACGTGCGGCGGATCGAGGTGCTCGACGGCCGTGGCACGGCAAGGTAGCGGCCTCTCCTGGTGGCGCAAGCTGGGCGAAGCTCTGCGCCGCCTCTTCGCACTCGAGAGCAAGCGCTACCTCTGCGACAGCTGCAAGTACGACTACCCCAGCGCCTGCAGCCGGCCCGAGCGGCCGAACGCGTTGAAGTGTCCCGACTACAAGAAGAAGTAGGCCCGAGGCACCCGTGAGCGAGGGGCCCCCTGCGGATCGCTGGCGCGCCAAGCAGGCGCACTACCAGGATCCGGCGGTCGCGCGCGAGTACGAGGCCAGGCGCTTTCGATCGCTGCACGCGCGCGGCGACACGCAGCGTTTCTGGCGCGCGATCGAGGCCGGGCTCGGGGACGATCTCGGAACGGTCTCGAGCGTGCTCGACGCGCCCGGGGGCACGGGCCGCTTCGCGCCGTTCGTCGCGCGCGCCGGGCGCAGGCTCGTGCTGGCCGACCTCTCGTGCGCGATGCTGGCCGAGGCGCGCGCGACGGGCGCGCCGCGCGTCTGCGCCGACGCGCTGGCCCTGCCCTTCGCCGACGCGAGCTTCGATCTCGTCCTGTGCATGCGTTTCTTCTTCCACGTGCCGCGCGAATTGCAACCGCGCGTGCTGGCGGAGCTCGCGCGCGTCTCGCGCCGCTTCGTCGCCGTCGACGTGCGACACAACCGCGCCTGGAGCGCGTGGGCCCGAGTCCTGCGCGGTGCCCCGGTCACCCCGCGGCTCTCGCCGTCCGAGATCGACCCGCTCTTCGCTCGGGCCGGCCTCGGCGTGCGCTCGAAGCGCTTCTTCGCGCCCGGATTCAGCGAGAAGGTGCTCGTTCTAGCGGAGAAGAGAGTCTGCTGAGATTCCTGTCCCGGGATTCGCGGACCTGCGTAGTCTCTCCGCATTCGTCCCCCCTTCGAACCAAGGAGCCCCTCCATGCGATCCACGATCTCAGCCGCCTTGCTGGCGGCGCTCGCCTGCGCCTGCGCGAGCACCTACGACTCGAGCTCCACCGCGAGCGCAAAGCAGACCGGAACGGACTGGCAGATGAATGCCTCGATCATCGAGGCTTGCAGCTGCCCGATGTTCTGTCAGTGCTACTTCAACACGCAGCCGGCCTCGCATCCGGGCTGCTGCCCGCCCGGCACCGACCCCAAGGACGCGCCGCGCTACTGCCGCTTCAACAACGCCTATCGCGTCAACCACGGCAGCTTCGGATCGGTGAAGCTCGACGGCGCGAAGTTCTGGGCCGCGGGCGACCTCGGCGGGGACTTCTCGAAAAACGAGTTCGGCTACGTCGTGGTGCACTTCGATCCCTCCGTGACGCCCGAGCAGCGCGAGGGCATCAAGACGGCGATGGGCGCCCTGTACCCGGTCAAGTGGGGCTCGTTCACGGTCGGTGCCGACTACCCGATCGAGTGGACCGCCAGCCGCGATCACGCCAGCGCGAAGCTCGACGGAGGCAAGGTCGCCGAGGTCGCGCTCAAGAAGAACCAGGGCATGAGCGACGCGCCGATCGTGATCCAGAACCTGAAGTACTGGGGCGCGCCGCGCAACGACGGCTTCGTGCTGATGGCCAACGAGGTCGAGGCCTACCGCACCGGCGACAAGCCCTACGAGTACAAGGGCACCAACGGCTTCATGATCACCTTCGACATCGGCTCGAAGGACGCGCAGCCGAAGAAGGCCTACTGAACCCGGACGCGAACGGCCGATGAGGACCCGGTGTACTTCTCCGGGGCCTGGCTTTTCACTTCGCTGTTCGTCGGCTCGGTCGGCGCCGGCTTCTTCCTTTACGGCAAGAAGCAGGAGCGTGCTCCGCAGCTCGTCGCGGGGATCCTGATCGCGATCGACTCGATCATCGTCGCCAGCCCGACCTGGATGTGCCTCGGCGCGCTGGGCGTGATCGGCGCGTTGTGGTTCGCCTTGCGCGCCGGGATGTAGTCGTCAGTCCTCGAGCTTCTTCTCCATCATCGCCAGCCGCGCGGCGCGCAGTTCGGCCAGCCGATCGTGCTCGACCGCGGCGCGCATCTCCTCCAGCAGGCGATGGAAGAAGCGCAGGTTGTGCAGCGTCAGCAGCATCGGTCCGAGCATCTCCTCGCTCGTGCACAGGTGGCGCAGGACGCCCAGCGGGAACTCGCGGCAGGCGACGCAGTCGCAGTCCGGATCGAGCGGCCCGGGGTCCTCGCGCCAGCGCTGGTTGCGCAGGTTGAGCTTGCCGCGGCTGGTGAAGGCGTTGTGGTTGCGCGCGTGGCGCGTCGGCGTCACGCAATCGAAGAGATCGATCCCGCGCTCGACGGCATCGAAGAAGTCCGCGGGCGTGCCGACGCCCATCAGGTAGCGCGGGCGGTCCTCGGGCAGGTGTGGCGCCGCGAGCTCGACCGCCTGCCGCGCCTGCTCGCGCGACTCGCCCACGCTCACACCGCCGATCGCGTAGCCGACGAGCTCGTGGCGCAGCGCGTCGTCCACCGAACGCCGGCGCAGGTCTTCGAAGACGCCGCCCTGCACGATCGCGAACAGCGCCTGGCCGGTCTCCTCGGCGCCGTGCTCCCGGTGGCGGCGCACGCAGCGCTCGAGCCAGCGCGCCGTGCGCGCGACGGCCGCCTCGACCTCGACACGGTTGGCGGGGTCGGGGGGGCAGTGATCGAAGGCCATCGCGACGTCCGCGCCGAGCTTGCGCTCGATGTCGATCACGCGCTCGGGGTCGAGCCGCACGGCGGCGCCGTCGACGACGGAGCGCAACGTCACGCCGTCCTCGTCGAGCTTCGCCAGGTGCCCCAGGCTGAAGACCTGATAGCCGCCGGAATCGGTCAGGATCGGCCCCGGCCAGGCCATGAAGCGGTGCAGGCCGCCGAGGCGCTGCACCACGTCCTCGCCCGGCCGCAGGTGCAGGTGGTAGGTGTTCGCCAGCAGCATCGAAGCGCCGCTCCCGGCCAGGTCGCGCGGGAAGACGCCCTTGACCGTGCCCTTCGTGCCGACCGGCATGAAGGCCGGTGTGCGCACGTCGCCGTGCGGCGTGCCGAAGATCCCGCTGCGCGCGCGGCAGCGCGTCGAGCGCGCGAGCAGCCGGAACGAGAAGCCGTTGCGGCGGAACTCCATCGCCGGGCGCTCAGGCGAACAGCCCGCGCGCGCGCGCTCGCGGATCGAGGCCCAGCGCCTGCAGTCCGCTCGCGGTCACCTGCCGGCCGCGCGCGGTCTTGTGCAGGAAGCCGCAGCGCAAGAGGTGCGGCTCGAAGACCTCCTCGATCGTGTCCTCGCTCTCGCCCACGGCCGCGGCGATCGTCTTCAAGCCGACGGGCAACTCGGGCGTCTGCGCCATCACGGCCAGGATGCGCCGATCGAGCTCCTCGAGTCCGTGCTCGTCGACGCCCAGGCGCGCCAGCGTTTCGCCGGCGAGCTTGTGGTCGACCGTGAGCGCGCCGCCGACCTCGGCGAAGTCGCGCACGCGCCGCAGGAAGCGGTTGGCGATGCGCGGCGTGCCGCGCGAGCGCTCCGCGATCAGCTGCGCGCCCTCGGGCAGGAGTGCGACGGAGAGGATCGCGGCCGAACGCGCCAGGATGCGCACCAGGTCCTCGACCGGGTAGGGGACCAGGCGCTCGGCGATCCCGAAGCGCGAGCGGAAGGGCGCCGAGAGCAGACCCTCGCGCGTCGTCGCGCCGACGAGCGTGAAGGGCGCGAGCTGCAGCGGCACGACGCGCGCGTGCGGGCCCTGGTCGATGGTGAAGTCGACGCTGAAGTCCTCCATCGCGGCGTAGAGGTACTCCTCGACCGGGGCCGGGATGCGGTGCACCTCGTCGATGAAGAGCACGTCGCCGCGCTCGAGCTGCGTCAGGATCCCGACCAGGTCGCGCGGCCGCTCGAGCGCCGGACCGCTGGTCGGGACGAGGCGTGTCCCGAGCTCGTGCGCCAGGATGCGCGCCAGGCTGGTCTTACCCAGGCCCGGCGGGCCCGAGAACAGGACGTGGTCGAGCGCCTCCCCGCGGGCGCGGGCGGCCTGGATCCCGACCCGCAAGTTGGAGAGCAGGCGCTCCTGGCCGACGAATTCCGTCAGGCTCCGGGGCCGCAAGCCCGCCTCGAGATCCCGCTCGGGCGGCCCGCCCGCCGCGGGCGCCTCCGGGTCGGCCTCCAGGGCGCTCGGGTCGAAGACGCGCGGCCGTTGGGTCATGCGCGCAGCATAGCGGCGCTCTCGGGGAGCGCGAAGAACGCTCGCCCGCGCGCTTGACAGGGGACGGGTTGTGCCAGGAAACTAGCCGGCCCCCCGGCCCGCTCTGGCGTGCGGGAGCGCACGACCCCCACGCGCTACCCGCTCTTCCCGGATCGCAAGGCGCGCGATGGAGCGCCGCGCGCAGAGTCGTGGGCATCCGGTAACTACAATCCAATCAAGGGGTAACACCTGCCCTGCGGCTCCCCGGCGGCGCGTCCGTCGGTACCGGCATGGCTCTTGTTCCCTCTGGACGTTTTGCCTTTGGCCCTGGGCGGCGCGCCCGTCCTGGTCCACCGGAGACGCGTTCCCTACACTTCGCCTGCAAGCTGCATTTTCCGCGCTCATAGATGCATCCCCCCATGAAGCACTCCCGGTTGGCACTGACGCTCCTCGGCACCTCGGCCGCCGTCCTTCCCGCCTGCTCCGGCGGCGAGGGCACCAGCTCGGGGTCGATGGACCTGGTCCAGGTCTCGAGCGGCTTCGACCAGCTCGTCCCGCACCGCGTCTTCAAGATCGACCCGGAGACGGGCAACGTGACCACGCAGGTCCTGTCGATCCGGACGAACGACGAGCTGATCGCGAACGTCACGCAGACCAACCCGATCCACCCGGTGCCGCACTACGACCCGCAGGCGATCCTGCCCTCGGGCGCGGCGGGCAACCACTTCGTCTACATCGAGTTCACGACCGACGTCGACATCTCGAGCGTGCTCGACAGCACGCCCGCCTCGCAGGCCCTCGGCAACCTGACGGGCACGATCACGCTCGTCGCCTCCGACCCGACGACGGGCGCGGTCACGACGGTCCAGGCGCGCGCGTTCATCAACGGCTTCACCTACGGCAATCACGTCATCCCGGGTTCCAATCCTGCCGCGCTCCCGCTCGAGCAGTGGGTCCAGCTCGACGGCACGACGGGCCGTCCGGTCGCGCTCGACGTCGACGGCCAGTTCCCGGGCGCGAACTTCCCCGGCGTCACGTCCGACTTCAACGGCGCCGAGAAACTGATCTCGCCGCGCACGGTCGTCTTCGTGGCCGACAGCAACGGCGACCTGGCGGACAACGAGACCTTCCCGGCCAACCGCGAGCTGCGCCTGCGCGCCTCGACGGCGGTCCTCAGCGCGCGCGGTGCGCCGCTGAAGCAACAGGTCTCCGTGACCTTCACGGTGGGTCCCGACACGCTGCTGCCCGAGGTCGCGCGCACGCCTCCGCCGCTCAACTACCCGGTCGTCAGCCCGAGCAACAACTCGACCCAGGTCGATCCGCTGACGAGCGTGTTCATCGAGTTCACCGAGGACGTCCAGCCCTGGTCGCTGGGCTCGCTGCCCAACGGAGCCGCGCCGCTGCCGAGCTCCTCGCTGGCGCTGAGCTTCGGACCCTCGACGGCGACGGTCAACGTGCCCTTCAACGTCTTGCCGATCAGCGTCTACGACCTGACGACCTACGAGCTGATCCCGACCTTCAGCTTCCCCGGCGAAGGTCCGGACACGTTCCAGTGCGGCGTCTTCAACCGCGTGACGCTCTCGATCAACCCGCGCCAGATCCGGGACCTCGTCGACAACCAGAACCTGCTCGGCGGCAGCAGCTCCTTCGACACGGGCGAGGGTCCCGGACTCGTCAACGCACCGGTCTGCCCGGACACGATCTACCTCGGCCGCAGCGGCGCGATCTCGGGCGTCTCGGTGATCGACCTGAACGGCTTCGGCCAGTCGACCGGCAACCCGACCTACAACCAGAGCGACCCGGTCGAGGGCAACACGAACTTCCCCAACAACCCGAACCTGAAGACGCAGGGCGGGCTGATGATCCCGCCGCTCATTCCGGGCACGTGCACGATCAACGGCGGCTCGGCCGGCCCGTTCACGCTCACCAAGGATTCGAGCCTCGACGACCTGCTCGTGCGCGCCCCGATCCTGACCTCGATCGGCGACATCATGATCGGGCACTCGCTCGACAGCACGTTCAACAATGGTCCGTCGCCCTACGGCTGCCAGGCCGGCGGCGGCAACCTGTGCGCCTTCGACCAGATCAAGATCCTGAACCCGACCGTCAGCGGCAACGTGCTCATCCCGACCGGCGTGGGCCAGGTGAACGGCACGATCTCCCCCGGCGCCGAGAACCTCGTCAGCTGGGCCCCGCACCCGAATCCGCCGACGCTCAACTTCCCGCCGCTGTGCACCTCGCCCTACGTCGGCGGCCTCGAGCCGACCGGGATCGACACGATCCAGGCTGCCGGAGGAGCGGGAACAGGCGTCCAGAACCTGCTCGGTCCCGGCGACCCGTTCGGCAACCCGCATCAGCAGCCCGACGCGCTGCCGCCCTCGGGCCTGTTGACGCCGGAGCAGAACTGCTTCTTCACAGGACCTTCGGTCAGCCGCACGCCGCCCAGCGCCTGCACCCCGTACATGATGCGCCAGCAGATCGGGCAGTTCCTCTACGTCATCGACCGCGGCCGCAGCGAGGTCGTGGTGCTGAACTCCAACCGCATGACGGTCATCGACCGCATCCGGCTCTCGGACCCGACCACGCTGGCGATGTCGCCGAACCTGAACCTGCTGGCGGTCGTGAATCAGCTCTCGGACCTCGTGTCGTTCATCGACATCGATCCGAACTCGGCCAGCTTCCACAACATCATCGCCGAGACGATCGTCGGCCACCGCCCGCGCGGGATCGCCTGGGAGCCGCGCGACGAGGACATCCTCGTCTGCAACGAAGCCGACAGCTCGGTCTCGGTCATCTCGGCCGCTGCGCTGACCGTGCGCAAGACCGTCAGCTCGCAGCTCGACGGGCCCTTCGACGTCGTCATCACGCCGCGCCAGCTGTGCTGGGGCTTCCAGCGCCAGGTCTACTTCGGCTGGGTGCTGAACCGCAGCGGCCGTCTGGCGATCTACGAATCGGGCCCGAACACCGTCAACGGCTGGGGCTACGACAACATCATCGGCATCGCGAACCAGACCTTCACGCTGCCCAAGACGATGCAGCCCGATCACGTCGACCTGCGCGGCGGCGTGTGGATCGTCCACGAAGGCCCGCTGGACATCTCCACCGGCCGGGTGCTCTCCGGTCAGGAAGAGATCGGCGCGGTCTCGAAGCTCGTCATCACGAGCGGGATCGTCGGCGCCCTGCCGCTCAACTTCCAATCGCTGGCCGTCCCGCAGTTCCGCGACCTCGCGCTCGCCGTGCCGGTCTCGCTCGGCAACGACAAGCTCTCGGGCGTTCCGGTCGACATCGCCTTCGACGACCTGCGCAACCTCGCGGGCCTGCCCAACGCGATCCCGGTCGGATTCAGCTCCGCTACCGGGTCCGTGCCGGTGAACGGCAAGGGGCTGGTGAAGGGCGCCTGCCCGACGATCTACGCCTCCAACCACCCGCGCTACATGTTCGTGGCCGTGCCCACGCCCTTGATCGGCCAGGGCGTCGTCGACGTGATCCGCATCGACCAGAGCAACTCGCTCGTCGATACGAACGCCTACCGCAGCGGGATCCAGTCCATCCCGGCGCCGGATGTGCAGGTGCTGGCGGACTTCTTCCGCCAGTGAGCCGCTGAGCGCAGTCGGCGAGCATCTCGAGCCGCGAGCCGTGTCGGCTCGCCGCGTCCACCCATGAGCGATCCGCGCCAGGTCCGGACGATGTTCGCGCGCATCTCCGGGCGCTACGACCTCCTCAATCGGGTGCTCTCGCTGGGCATCGACCAGCGCTGGCGCCGCCGCATGCTCGAGCAGGCGGGCGAGGTGCGCGGCGCGCGCGTGGTCGACCTGTGCTGCGGCACGGGCGACGTCAGCCTGTGCTTCGCCCGGGCCGGTGCGCGCGTCGTGGGTGTCGACTTCACGCCCGAGATGCTCGCGCACGCCGAAGCGAAGCGTGCGCGCGCCGGCGCGGCGGGCCTGTTCGCCACGGGCGACGCGCTCGCGCTGCCGATCGCCGATCGCAGCGCCCAGGTCTGCACGGTCGCATTCGGGATCCGCAACGTCGCCGATCGCGGCGCCTGTCTGCGCGAGATGCGCCGCGTGCTCGCGCCCGGCGGCCGCGTCGTCGTGCTGGAGTGCAGCATGCCCCCCGGCCGCTGCTTCGGCTGGCTCTACCGCACCTACTTCACGCGCATCCTGCCGCTCGTCGGACGGCTCGTCTCGCGCCACGAGGACGCCTATTCCTACCTGCCGCGCACGGTGCTGGCATTTCCCGAGCCGCCGGCGCTGCAGCGCGAATTGGAGCAGCAGGGCTTCGTCGAGTGCGGCTTCGCGCGGCTCACGTTCGGCGTCACCTGCCTGCACTGGGGCCGGGTGCCGGGCCGGTGAAGCGCGCGGCGCAGCCTGGTACGGAGGAGCGCGAGCCCTCGCTGGCGCTGGGCTTCCTCGCGCTCGTGCCGCTGATCGTGGCGCACGAGTGGGGCGCCGGCGTCGAGCATCGCGGGATCGTCAATTTCGCCTCCGTGCTGCTGGCGCTGCCGTTGATGCCGCTCGGCGCACACGCGCTCGAGGCGAGCTGGGTGATCTACGGACTGCTTGCGAGCGTGAGCCTGGTCGTGCTCTTCCGATCCGACTACGCGCTGGCGCCGCGGCTCCTGCGCGTGTTCGGAGAAGGCGCTCTCGGTGCGGTCGTGCTCGGCCCGTTGCTCGTGTTCCTGTGCTGGCTGCTCGACTTGACGGGCGAGGGCAGCCCGTTGCGCGCCAGCGCGCCCGCGCACATGCCTCCGCTGGCCTGGGCGGGTGTCGTGTGCGGCGGGGCCGCGTTCGAGGAGATCGCCTACCGGCTGGGCGTGCTCTCGCTGGCCTACCTCGCGGTCCGGCGCGGCCTCTCCGCCCTCGGGGCTCCCGAACGCGCCAGCGGGCTCGCCGCGGAGGTCCTCGCGCTGGCGATCTCGGCCGTGGTCTTCGCCCTCTCGCATCTGGAGTGCGTCGTGGCGCGCCTGGCGGGCGCGGGCGGCGAGCCCTTCGACGCCGCCATCTTCACCTGGCGCGTCCTGGCTGGCATCCTGCTCGGGATCCTCTTCCGCTGGCGGGGGATGGGGGTGGCCGCCTGGGCGCACGCGCTCTTCAACCTGGCCCTCACGCTCGGCGCCGGCCCGGATGTCTTCCTATGACGCGATTCTTCGTCGGACTCACCGGAGCCAGCGGGCACGCCTACGCGGACGCGCTCGTGCGCGCGCTCGTCTCCGCCGGCCACGACGTCGACCTGTGCGTCACCTCCGCCGGGGCGAAGGTCTTGCGCCACGAGCTCGGGATCGAGAGCGGCGAGGGCGGGCGCGAGCTCGCGCGCGCGCTCCCCGGCTGGTTCGGGCCCGAGGTCGCCCGCAGCGTGCGCGCGTTTCCGGCCGACGCGATCGAAGCGCCGCCCTCCTCGGGCACGGCGCTGACGGGCGGCGTCGTGATCTGCCCCTGCAGCATGGGCACGCTCGCGCGCGTGCGCGCGGGCTTCAGCTCGAACCTCGTCGAGCGCGCTGCGGACGTCGCGCTCAAGGAGGGACGCAAGCTCGTGCTCGTGCCGCGCGAGACACCGCTGTCGGAGATCCACCTCGAGAACCTGCTCGGCATGGCGCGCCTGGGCGCGATCGTGCTGCCGGCGATGCCGGGCTTCTACCAGCGGCCACGCTCGCTCGAAGACCTCGTGGCGCACGTCACCGGCAAGATCCTCGACCGCCTCGGCGTCGAGCACGCCGGCCCGCGCTGGCAGGGCACGCAGGAGCCGCCGGAGGAGCGCGGCACCGCATGAGCCGCATCGCCGACTACTTCTCGCTGGTGCGCTTCAGCCACTCCGTGTTCGCGCTGCCTTTCGCGCTGTGCGGGGCCTGGCTCGCGGCGGGCGGAGCGCCGGCCCTGCGCACGCTCGGCCTGGTCGTCCTGTGCGCCGTCGCAGCGCGCACGGCCGCGATGGCCTTCAACCGGCTGGTCGATGCCTCGAGCGACGCCAGCAATCCGCGCACGGCCGCGCGCGAGATCCCCGCCGGCCGCGTCGGCCGGGGAGCGGCGCTGGTGCTCGTCTGCGCCAGCGCGGCGCTCTTCGTCGCCGGGGCGCTGCTGCTCAATCCGCTCGCGGGCGTGCTGGCGGCGCCGGTCCTGTTCGTGCTGCTCGGCTACAGCCTGATGAAGCGCATCCACTGGAGCGCGCACCTCGTGCTCGGCCAGGCGCTAGGGCTTGCCCCTCTGGGCGCCTGGATCGCCGTGCGCGGGGAGATCGACGGCTCGGTGACGCCTGTCCTCTGGCTGGCCGCGGCCGTGCTGACCTGGGTGGCCGGCTTCGACCTGATCTA
>Ga0315912_10002283_pt1 | contig 20887 bp, 15 predicted proteins | sample VfabasoilMG_FD_204469 | JGI IMG/M metagenome (GOLD analysis project Ga0315912, IMG submission 204469) | Garden soil microbial communities collected in Santa Monica, California, United States - V. faba soil | ecosystem: Environmental > Terrestrial > Soil > Garden | place: USA: California...
TCGCCGACCAGGATCTCGCTCGCGCCCGAAAGCTCGTGGGCACGGGCTCGCTGCCAGCTCAGGCATTCGACCAGGCTGAATTTGCCGCGCGCATGCGGGCCGAGGAGCTTGCGTCGGCAGAATTCGCGAGCAAGGTGGCAACCGAAGAGGTCCGTGTTGCACGGGTAACACTCGGTCGCGACGGCGCCGTAGCCTCGCGAGATCGTCACGTCGATGTGCTCTCACCCGTATCGGGTCGCATCCTTCGCGTCCAGCAGAAGAGCGCCGGAGTCGTTCAGGCGTCCACGCCCCTCGTGGAGGTCGGGGACCCTGCGGCACTCGAAGTGGTGGTCGACCTGTTGACGACGGCCGCCGTGCATGTGAGCCCGGGCACTGCTGTCGTGATCCGCGGCTGGGGCGGCGACCATCCGATCCAGGGTCGCGTGAGTCGCATCGAGCCGTCCGCCTTCACGAGGCCTTCCGCTCTCGGGGTCGACGAGCAAAGGGTCAACGTGGTGGTCGCTCTGACCGACCCGCGCGAGCGCTGGGCGAAGCTCGGCGACGGCTATCGCGTGGAAGCCCGCATCGTACTCTGGCAGGCCGACCGGGTGCTGCGCGTGCCACAGGGCGCCGTGTTTCGTCGGGGCGACGGCTGGGCGGCCTTCCGCGTGGAGGGTGGCGTCGCGAAGCTGACCCCGGTGGTGGTGGGACACCGCGGCGACACCGAAGCGGAGATCATCTCAGGGCTGGCGGAGAACGCCACTGTTGCCGTCCATCCGGGTGATCGCGTGAAGGACGGAGCACGCGTCGAGCGACGCTAGGGTCTTGCAGCGCAACGTTGGCGGCGACTTCGGCGGGGCGCGGACGTACGCATTGCCCTTCGTCGTCGGCGCCGTTGGGGCCCTCTCCGACCGGCCCGACAGTTCGAACCGAGCTGCAAGTGCTCAGCGTGGCTCGCGCACCGTAATAACGGGGCACGACGCCGTGCGAACGGTGCTCTCGGCGACACTGCCCGCGAGGGCGTGGGTACGACCGGTACGACCATGCGTCCCAAGGACGATGACGTCGAAGGCACCACCCTCAGCGAGCGCTACGATTCGCTCCCGAGCATCGCCGGTTTCGACCCGTTCCGACGGCGACACGGCGGCCGTCGCAGGTACGCTCGCGACGAAGCGATGCAGCTCGCTGCGGGCAGCCGAAAGCTCGCTCTCTGAGTCACGACCTTCAGCCCCGACCGGGTTGATCCCGTCCAGCTTGCGGACAAAGAGCACCTCGACCTTGGCACCGAAAGGCACGGCCAGGTTGCACGCAAATTCGAGCGCTGCGCGCGAGCAGGAGGACAGATCGACGGGCGCCAGGATGCTGCGAATGAAGCCGGTTGCCATGAGTGAGTTCCTCTCGTCGGTGAACTGCCGACACACCTCGAGTAGCAAGGCACGTGCCGCGCACGGTCACACCCGACAGGCTGCAAGAACGCGAAGCAAAGGAGCGTGAAGCGCACGCTTCGGGGCGCGTCACAACGCAAACCCTGCCCGCTCCGCAAGCCGGTGCGCAAGCCTTGCGCGTAAGCTCAGCGAAATACCTGCCCCCGACCGGCACGTTCCCTGCCCCAACAACTCGCTAGCCAATAGGCCGTGGCGGTGTTCGCCGAGCATGGCATCAACGGCGCGCGGCGTGGATCTCGGCACCTGGATGGCATATCCCCCGGAAGACCGTGCGTGGGACATCTACGTCGAAGCGCCTCGATTCTCCCGTGGCCGAGCGGCTCCGCGCAAAGTTGGCGCATGCGCCGTGAGGTCGGGCGCCGCAATGCGCGCTGGACCGCACTGCACCCGCGTCCCGCCGGCGTCACCCGCGAAGGCGCGTAGTCAAGAGCTCGGAAAGCGCACGACACGCATCGACGGTCGTGAACACGCCGACGACGCGTTTGTTCTGCACAACGATGGCCGAGCCGTACTTCTTCTCCGCCATGGTAGCGACCACCTCGTCGAGCGGTGTCTCCGGGCTCACGGAATAGAGGTCTTCGGTCATGGTCCCGTGGACAGTTACCTTCTCGGGGTCCACGATGCTGAACGACTCTGCAAGCTTGATATCGCGCTCGGTGATGACGCCAAGCAGCTTGTCGCCCGCCACCACCGGAAGGTGGCGGATTCCGTGAGCCTGCATGAGCTTCGAGGCTGCAGCGAGCGTGACGCTACCCTCGGCGGTGTGCGGAGTGGTCGTCATGTACTTCGAAACGGGGGGGATGGGCTTGCTCATGGAGTCAGGCCATCAGCAAGGATCGCGCCATGGCCGAACACCGGAGTGGCGAGCCTGGCGCCGGCAACCGACGGCACCTCGTGCGCAAGCGGATGAGTCCGGCGCAGGGTTTGCGCAACGGCTCCGCTCATCAAACGCGCGCGCAGGGCTCGGGCGGCATGGTGGTGCCGCGGCGCGAACATGAAGACCTTGCCTTCTCGGGCGATCTTGCAGACGGCCGTCTAGCGTCAGCGCGGTGGAGCGGTCGTCGACCGCCGGGAGGCGAGCACTCGCAGGTAGTTCGCGCGCTCGTAAACCGAAGGATCTGGACAATGCGAAAGGTTCAAACTGCGGCGTGCTTGGGCGAGCGAATGGTAGCCGTGCCTTTCGAGCCACGTGGCGAGGTCGTTCCGAATTTCGGCGAAGCGGTACAAGCCATGCTTCAGAATCTCGGAGACGAGCTGCACACCGTCGGCCCCTGCCATCACCGCCTTGATGGCGTCGGCAGCCGAATGCACCCCGCCGGTCACGCCGTAGGTCAGGTCGAGCTGAGCCGAAAGGATCGCCAGCCAGCGAAGCCGGAGCGGAAGCTCCGAGGAGCTTGACAGCTCCAAACGATGTGAGACCTCGAGCGCTTCCAAGTCGATGTCCGGTTGATAGAAGCGGTTGAAGAGAACCAGGCCGTCCGCGTGGGCGGATGCGAGCCGTTGGGCAAAATTGGCGAGTGACGTGTAGAACGGTGACAGCTTGACCGCTACGGGTAGCCGCGTCTGTGCTTTCACGGCGGTGAGCATCTCGAGCGTCGTGCGCTCGGCACTTTCGGCCGATTCGTCGGGATTCGTCGCCACCCGATAAACGTTGAGCTCCAGGGCATCCGCTCCAGCCTGGTCCATCAGGCGGGCGTACTTGAGCCACCCCGCATTCGTCACTCCGTTGAGCGATGCGATGAGCGGGATCCTCACGGCGTCCTTGATACGTCGAATCTGCTCCAGGTATTGGTCTGGATCGAGAGCAAACTCGGAACGGTGGGGCCGAAGGTAGACCGCTTCGGCGAAGGACTCCTCGTGGTCCGAGAGCGGGGGCCGGCACCCCATTGTGATTTGCTCCTCGAACAGCGAGTGCATCACGATGCCCGCAGCGCCGGAATCTTCTGCCCGACGCACATCGTCGAGATCGTCGCCCAACGGCGACGCGCCGAGGATGAGCGGGTTCGAAAGCGTCAGACCGAGGTATCGGGTCGTGAGATCCATTCCGACTGCAGCGGTGCAGAGTTCATGCCGAGTACTGCAGCGCCCATCTTGGCAAGCCGCCGTGCGAGCAACGCGCAGAGTCTGCGCACTGACCGTAGGCGGCCGCGATTCCTGCGGTGAATGAGTACCGAAAGAGCCATGGAGCGGGCTGGTCCGGGAGTTGCTCTGGCACAAAGAAAGCAAGCTCGCTCACGACCACCATGCGTGTATCGATTTCGGACGATGTTCGAATGACCTCGAGGACGACCGATTCCGCTTCGGCGGCGGTGCCGAACGAGTCCACGCGCTGCCGGCTGGTCCTAACGGGGGGGCCCGGCGGCGGCAAGACCACGGCAGCAGATCTTTTTCGTCGCGAGCTCGGCGAGCGGGTGGTGGTCGTGCCGGAATCAGCCACGATCCTGTTCGCCGGCGGCTTTCCGCGTTCTCGGGAGGCCGAAGCTGGTCGCGCGGTGCAGCGAGCCATCTTCCACGTTCAGCGCAACATCGAGGACGTTCAGTCGGCCCACTTTCCCGATCGAGTCCTGTTGTGCGATCGAGGGACGATTGACGGCGCCGCCTACTGGCCGACCGGCGACCGCGACTTCTTCGACGCGATGGGGACAACTTTTGACGCGGAGTTGGCCCGCTACGACGCGGTGATCTTCTTCGAGACGGCTGCGGTCACCGGCGCCTCCATCGAGGGCGGCAATCCGGTGCGCAACGAGTCGTTGAGCGAAGCCGTCGCCCTGGATCGCCGCCTTCGGGAGCTCTGGTCCCGTCATCCTCGCTTCACCGTGGTTCCCCACACCGGCTCGTTCCTACAGAAGATCACGACTGGGCTAGCTCTGCTCCAGAGCGTCGTCACGGAGTTGGAAGGTCGACCCCGGGCAACCTGATGCATTTGCTCATCAACACCGGTGGCGGCGATGCGCCAGGATTGAACGCCTGCATCCGTGCTGTGACGCTCTCCGCGGTGCGGCGTGGCTTTCGAGTGACGGGCATCCGCCGCGGGTACTCGGGTCTGCTCGAAAGCGGAGAGCGCGGCCTGCTGTCCCTCGATCGAGACACCGTACGCGGTATCGCCGATCGCGGCGGAACGATTCTTGGAACGGTCAGTCGCGGGCAACCCTTCGAGTACCTCAGCACCGACGGCCAGGGGCGAAGCGTGGTCACTGACATGAGTGATCGAATCATGACGCGTTACCGGGAGCTTGGCGCAGACGGCCTCATCGCCCTCGGTGGTGACGGCAGCCTGCGCATTGCTGCTCGCTTCCAAGAAAAGGGCATGCGCGTGATCCTCGTTCCCAAGACTATCGACAACGACCTCGGGGGTACCGAAGCGACATTCGGCTTCGACAGCGCCATGAGCTTCGCAACCGACGCGGTCTGTCGCCTGCATTCCACTGCGGAGGCTCACGGCAGGGTGATGGTCATCGAGCTCATGGGACGCTACGCGGGCTGGCTCGCGCTTCAAGCTGGGCTAGCCGGTGCCGCTCACGTCATCTTGATCCCCGAGATCGACTTCGACATCGATTTGGTCTGCGACTCGGTTCGACACAGATACGAGACGAACCGTCCATTCGCGGTGGTGGTGGTCGCGGAGGGTGCGAAGCAGAAGGGGTCGGATTTCGTCGTCACTCGGCGCGACGCGGGCAAGGAGCCCACCTTGGGCGGAGTCGGCGCGCTGGTCGCGGCTCGAATTCAAGAGCGAACCGGTCTCGAGACGCGCCATCTGGTGCTGGGGCATCTGCAGCGCGGTGGCTCGCCGACCGCGGCGGATCGGCTGCTTGCGCTGCGCTACGGTGGTGAGGCGGTCAGACTCGCGGCTAGAGGACAATGGGGTCGCATGGTCTCGTGGCAACCTCCCCGCATGACGTCCTTGTCCTTGAACGACGCAGTCAAACAAAGGCACGTCGTTGGTCTCGAAGACGATGCGGTGCGAACGGCGCGAGACTTCGGCATCTGCTTCGGGGACGGGTGAGCGACACTGAGGGGCTCACGACGGCACTCGCCGCGGCGCGACTGGCCGTCGATGGCAGGAACGAGCTCCCTCTCCCCCGTCCGCTGCCGGCTTGGCGGCAAATCGCAGCACAGCTCTTCCACTTCTTCGCGCTGCTGCTTTGGGCGGCCGGAGCGCTCGCCGCTGTGGCGGGTATGGCGGAGCTCGGTTTCGCAATCTTTCTCGTCATCGTCGTGAACGGCCTATTCGCATTCGCTCAGGAACACCGCGCGGAACGGGCGGCGCAGAAGCTCCAGAGCCTCCTGCCGCGCCGAGCGGTGGCGCGACGAGACGGACAATGGCTAGACCTCGACGCCGAGGAGCTCGTGGTCGGCGACTTGATATCGCTCGGTGGCGGCGATCGGATCTGCGCGGACGTGACGCTCGTGGATCGGGGAATTTCCGTAGACACTTCGACGCTGACGGGCGAGAGCGTTCCGGTCGCTCTCGCAGAGGGTGAAGCCGCCTTCGCGGGCACTTTCGTAGTCGAGGGAGAGGCGCACGCGCGGGTGACGGCAACCGGCACGCGGACCCGCCTCGCACGCATCGCGGAGCTGACTCACAGTCGCACTCGGCCGCCTACACCGCTCGCCAGGGAATTGCATCGGTTGGTTCGCATCGTGGCGCTCGTCGCGCTCACCATCGGAGTGCTGTTCTTTGCGATCGGCGCCCTTGTCGGGCTGCCTTTGCGCGACGGCTTCCTTTTCGCCATCGGCGTGGCCGTGGCCCTGGTACCGGAGGGGCTCTTGCCAACCGTCACTTTGTCCCTCGCGATGGGTGCTTCACGAATGGCCAAACGCGGGGCGCTGGTGAGACGACTGGAAGCCGTGGAGACGCTCGGATCCACGACTTTCATCTGCAGCGACAAGACCGGAACGCTCACGATGAATCAGATGAGCGCCGTCGAGGTTTGGACCTCAGCCGGCATTTGCCGCATTCGGGGCGAAGGCTACGAGGCGCAAGGCAAGATCGACGCGGTGCCCGCCGCCAGAGCTCAGGCCGAGCGGTTGGCGCTCGCCGCTGTTCGCTGCTCCACCGGCCGGGCGCTGAAACGTGATGGATCGTGGGTGGCCCGAGGTGATCCGATGGAAGCCGCACTCCACGCTCTCGCACTCAGGCTAGGTGTCGACCTGGACGAGAGTGAGCGAGAGGAACCCGAGGTCGCTCGCTTCCCCTTCGACCCGCGCCGGCGCCGCATGTCGGTGCTGTCAGCGCACACGGTATGGGTGAAGGGCGCTGCTGACGCGTTGCTGCCACTCTGCCAGGGGACCGAGGAAGCAACCGTGGCCGCAGCTGATCTCGCAGCCCGCGGCCTGCGTGTGATCGCCGTGGCGACCCGGACGCTCGACGCCACAGCCGGGCGCGATACGGCTGGCGCAGCCGAAGCCGCGCTGGAGCTCCGCGGGTTGGTGGGCTTGCTCGATCCACCCCGTCCCGAAGTGCGACATGCGCTCTTGGCGTGTGAAAGGGCCGGCATGCGGGTCGCGATCATCACCGGCGATCACCCGGGGACGGCTCGCGCCCTGGCGACGGCGGTGGGCTTGGCCGCCGACCTCATCGTCACGGGAGACGAGCTACCCGATGACGAAGCCATGCTGGGAGCTCTCATGGACCGCGCCGGTGTCGTCGCTTGCCGCGTCACACCGGAGCAAAAGCTCAGAATCGCCAAGGCCCTCCAGGCGCGCGGACACGTGGTCGCAATGACGGGAGACGGGGTAAACGACGGCCCCGCTCTGCAGCAAGCGGATGTGGGGATCGCGATGGGCAAGTCGGGGACGGACGTCGCACGTGCAGCCGCAGATCTCGTGCTGCTCGATGATCGCTTCGAGACCATCGTCTACGCGATCGAGCAAGGACGCAGCACGTTCGCCAACATCCGGCGATTTCTCACCTACCACCTCACGGACAACGTCGCCGAGCTCACTCCCTTCGTGTTCTGGGCACTTTCTGGCGGGCGCTTCCCCCTGGCGCTGAGTGTGCTTCAGATCCTGTGCCTGGACCTCTTGACCGATCAGCTCCCCGCACTCGCACTGGGCGCGGAGCCACCGAGCCCTCGCTCCATGGAGGGGCGTCCTGCTGGGCGCCACCTGATCGACACGGGACTACTGGTCCGGGCGTTTGGAGTTCTGGGACTCGCCGAGTCGTTGCTCGAGATGGCTGTCTTTATCGCTGTGCTGATCGAGCTGGGCTGGCATCCCGGCCAGGGGCTGCCTGGGTCTTCGGTACTCGCCGCGGCATCAGGCACGGCGTTCGTGGCCATCGTCGTTGGTCAGTCCGCCGTGGCTCTCGCGTGTCGTAGTAGTTCCCGTTCCTTCCTTCACGTGCCCCTCAGAAACAATCCGTTCGTGCCGATCGCGCTGCTCATCACGTGGACCATGGTTCTTGGACTGTTGTACCTGCCTAGGCTGGCAAAGACGATCGGTCACGCGCCACCGACCAGTCAGGGTTGGTTCCTCGCGGCCCTGGCCTTTCCGATAGTTCTCGGCGTGGACTCCGTCTGGAAAGCCTGGCCGCGCTTCAGGAGGAACTCGTGAGGAAGGCGCTCGAGCGAACGGAGATGGCACCGGCAGGCTCCGCACGAGGCGTGCTCGATGCAGTGCTTGCGCAGTTCCAATGCACCACGAGCGGGCTCTCGAGCGACCAGGCCGCGGAACGCCGAGCACGTTTCGGGCGCAACGAAGCATCCTCGAAATCCCGCGGAGCGAACCTACTTGAGCTCACTCGCCCGCTCCTGAACCCTTTGGTGGCGATCTTACTCATTGCCGGAGTCGCCTCGGCATTTCTCGGACAGACGACCGACGCGGTTATCATCGCGACGATCGTGATCGTGAGCTCCGGGCTGAATGCCTGGCAGACGTTTCGTTCGGAGGCGGCGGTGCGGCACCTGCAGGCTCGCATCGCGCCGACCGCGACAGCCCTGCGCGACGGCGTGTGGAGCGATCTTCCGCGTGCCGACCTGGTACCCGGCGACATCGTGCGCCTCGCTGCCGGAGACCTGGTCCCTGCCGATGCGCGGTTGCTCTCGGCCCGAGACCTTCACGTCCAACAGGCCGCTCTTACCGGCGAAGCATTGCCCGCGGAGAAGGAGCCCACACTTGGCGAGCTCGCGTCGCTCGGGCCCGATTCACCGTCGCTGGTATTTCTGGGCACCTCGGTCGTGAGTGGTACCGCGACGGCTGTCGTCTTTGCGACCGGGCCTGCCACCGCGTTTGGCGACGTGGTCACGCGTCTCGCCGCGCGTCCCGACGAAACGGAGTTCGAGCGGGGCATGAAGCGCTTTGGCTTCTTGATCCTCAGAACGGTGTTCTTTCTCGTGCTTCTGATCCTGGTGATCAACGTGAGCCTTGGCCGCAACGCGCTCGAGTCGTTGCTCTTCTCCGTCGCACTAGCGGTCGGCCTCACGCCCGAGTTCCTACCCATCATCACGACTGTCACACTCGCAGAAGGTGCGAGGCGGATGGCTGAGCAGAAGGTCATCGTCAAGCACCTGTCCTCGATCCAGAACCTCGGCAGCATTGACATCCTATGCAGCGACAAGACCGGAACGCTCACGAGCGGAACGATGTCGCTAGATGGCTCGCTGGGTCCGTTCGGCGAACCGTCGGAGCGACCGCTCGAGCTCGGGCGCTTGAACAGCTACTTCGAGACGGGCATTCGCAGCCCGCTCGACGTAGCTCTGCTCGAGAGTGCCCCCACGGCACCCGAAGGCTGCGAAAAGACAGACGAGATCCCGTTCGACTTCGAGCGCCGGCGACTGTCGGTAGTCATTCGCAAAGGCGGGCGGCTCTTGCTGCTTACCAAGGGCGCTCCCGAGGGCGTGCTCGCGGCGTGCACGAGTTACGAGCTGGAGGGTCGAGTGGCGGCCTTGGACGAGGCGACCGTTGCCCGCAGCTTGGAGACCTTTCGGACCCTGAGCGAGCGTGGATATCGCGTGCTCGCGGTCGGCTATCGAACCGTGGACCGCCCGGACGGCCACCGCACGGTGGATGAGAAAGACCTCACGCTCGCGGGTTTCGTCACATTTGCGGATCACCTCCTGGACGGAACGGCCGCCTCGATCGAACGGCTGCGGCGGGACGGGGTCGCGGTGAAGATCCTGACAGGCGACAACGAGCTCGTCACGGCGCACATCTGCCGCGAAGCGGGGATCGATGCGAACGACATTGTGCTCGGTAGTGAAATCGAGCAGCTGGACGCGCCCGCCCTCGCCCGCGTCGCGGAGCGGACAAGCGTGTTCGCCCGTGTCTCGCCGGCGGCGAAGCACCGCATCATCCGCGCGCTCAAAGCACACGGCCACGTCGTCGGCTTCCTCGGCGACGGAATCAACGATGCTCCGTCGCTCCATGGCGCAGACGTCGGGATCTCGGTCGCGGGCGCAGTCGATGTCGCCCGGGAAGCGTCCGACATCATCCTGCTGGAGAAACACCTGGATGTTCTGCACGCGGGCATCCTTGCCGGCCGGCGATCGTTCGGGAATGTCCTCAAGTACCTCCTCATGGGTACGAGCTCCAATTTCGGCAACATGCTCAGCATGGCAGGAGCAACGCTATTTCTGCCGTTCTTGCCGATGCTGCCGACGCAGCTCTTGCTCAACAATTTTCTCTACGATCTGGCGCAGATCACGATCCCCACGGACAACGTCGACCCCCTGTACGTGGACAAGCCGCAACGTTGGGACATCCGGTTGGTGCAACGCTTCATGTGGACCATGGGCCCGGTGAGCTCGCTCTACGATTTCCTGACGTTCTTCTTGTTGCTCCGGGTCTTTCACTTCAGCGAGGCTCGTTTCCGTAGTGGTTGGTTCGTCGAGTCTCTTGCGACGCAGACTCTCGTCCTGTTCGTGATCAGAACGGTCGGGAAGCCGTGGCAAAGCAGGCCGAGCCTTCCCCTTACCGTGACGACCCTGGGGGTGGCGGCGCTCGGCGTGGCTCTACCGTATGTTCCGCTGGCGGGGCGGCTCGGGTTCGAGCCTCTTCCTGGGCCCTACCTTGCCGTCGTGCTGCTCATGGTTGTCAGCTACCTCGGCGTGGTTCAGCTAGTCAAAGCAAGCCTATTGCGCCGCTGGATGGGTGGCTTCGCGAGGTAATCGCTGGCGGAAGGTCAGCTCTCGGCTGTCGCGTCGCCTTCGTCCGCGGCAACCACGGGCACGCTCTCGCTTTTGGGCGCAGCGCTGTATTCCTGGAGCTTGTATTGGATCTTGCGCACACTGATCCCCAGGAGCTCAGCCGCTTTGCCGGTTGCGCCACCAACGGACTCCATCGTTTTCAGGATCGCGTAACGCTCGAGCTCGTCCATCGTGGCGCCAGGAATAGCAGGCGGTCCGGAACGCCGTGACACCGCCGCAAGTTCGAGCGGCAGATGCGATGATTCGATGGTTTCGCCGTCAGCAAGCACGACGGCCCGCTCAATCACGTTCTCCAGCTCGCGGACGTTGCCCGGCCAAGAGTAGTTCGCGATCTGGGTCAGCGCCTCGTCACTGATGGTTTTCACTGACTTGCCGTTCTCTTCGGCGTAGCGCTTCAGGAAATGCATCGCCAACGCCGGCACGTCGGACGGCCGCTGGCGCAACGAGGGCAAGCTTAGGTTGATAACGTTGAGCCGATAGAACAAATCCTCGCGAAACTTGCCAGCAAGGACCATTTCCTTCAGGTCGCGGTTGGTTGCAGCCACGACACGGACGTCCACGTGGATCGTCTGGCTGCCACCGACCCGCTCGAATTCGCGCTCCTGCAGTACGCGCAGCAGCTTCACCTGCGTGCTGAGCGAGATCTCGCCGATTTCGTCCAAAAACAGAGTGCCGCCATTGGCTTGCTCGAATCGGCCCTCTCGCTTGCGGTCGGCGCCCGTGTAGGCTCCGCGCTCGTGGCCGAAGAGCTCGCTCTCGAGCAGGCTCTCGGCGAGCGCGGCGCAGTGAAGCTTGACGAAGGGACCAGCGGAGCGCGGTGAATGATGGTGAATAGCCGCGGCAACGAGCTCCTTCCCCGTTCCGGATTCCCCCGTCAAAAGAACGGTGGCACGGCTCGGCGCCACCTGCGCGACGGTCTTGAAGACACGTTGCATCTCCGGTGACGAGCCGACGATGTTGTCGAATGAGTAGCGAGAGCGGATCTGGCTACGGAGCACCGAAGCCTCATGCCTGAGCTTCGTGCGCTCGATCGTGCGCTCGAGCACGATCGACAGCTCCTCGGTGTTGAGTGGCTTGGTCAGATAGTCCGCTGCACCCTCACGCATCGCCGAAACAGCAGTCTCGACACCGCCGAACGCCGTCATCAGGACGACGGGGGTATCTGTGTCGCGCTCCTTCACCTTGCGGAGCAACTCGACGCCGTCCATCCCTGGCATGTTGAGATCGGTGAGCACGACATCGGGCACGAATTCGTCGAGGCGCCCCAGGGCTTTGAATCCGTCACCGGCGGTTTCGACGGTGTAGCCCTCCATGCGAAGGATGTCTGCCAAAGCTGTTCGGGCGTTCGCTTCGTCATCAACGACGAGGATTTTCCCTTTGCTCATCGGTCTCCCATCCGTGTGTACGTCCGAGAACGGTGAAAGTACCGACCTCGGTCGGGCGCCAAAGCGAAAATCGTGCCGGCAAGGCATCCCAACCCTTGGACCGACGTAAACGCTGCATATCTGCATGGATTGCAGGGCGCATCCCACGGTTCATGTCACGCAGAACTTGCGCCACTGGCGCTCGGCCTCGTGGATCGGTGCAATACCTTCGCTATCTAGGTTCGCCCAAGGGCTGTCGGACTCGTCACGGTGAGCGACCTCGCGAAGCGCAGGTCCGGATGGTGAAGCTCAGCTGAGAACGCCGGCGAGCGTCTCCAAAGCGTCGACCGTGGTGAACACGCCGATGACCTTGCCTCCTTCGACGATGACCGCCGAGCCGAGCTTACGAACAGCCATCTCGCTCACCACGTCCTTGAGCGGGGTCTTGGGAGACACGGCGTAGACGTCCTCGCTCATCGCTTCTTCGACTCGCACCTCTGCCGGATCGACATCACGAAACGTCTCGACGATGTGGAGGTCACGCTGCGAGACGACGCCAATGAGCTTCCCGCCGTGAAGCACGGGAAGATGCCGGATCTGATGCGCCCTCATGATCTCGTGGGCAACCTTGAGCGATTGCTCGGAGCCGATAAGGTGGGGAGTCTTGGTCATCCGATCGGCAATGGTCAGCACTTTGTGCGTCATGGGAGGTTCTCCGTCTGAGGACTTGCGACTCGAGCTCCGCGTGCTCCTTGCTCTGATGCTCGGCAACGCAAGACATGTGCCGGCGAGTTTGCGCAAGAAACGCGAAGCACTGCACCGCTGGCAGCGCGCAAACCTTGCGCCCAGCGTGTTTGGTGTGCGCACCTCTCACGCGCGAGGCCCGCCGAACCGACGCGCGCGCTGTCGGCTCCGACACGGCACGCCGGCTGCACGCATTGCGGTGCCATGAGCGAAGAACACGCTGCGCGTTCGGGCCTAACCCGAGCAGAAGCACGCGAGCTGCTCATTCGGGTGGGTCCGAACGCGATGCCGGAGCCCGACCGCCCTTCGTTCGTGCGTCGGCTGGCGCGACAATTCCAGACCGCCCTCATCTATTTGTTACTCTTTGCGCTCGCGCTGGATCTGGCGGCCTGGCTCTACGAAGGCGCGAAAGGATCGCCGGTCGAGGCGTTCGCCATCCTTGCCGTACTCGTCCTCAACGCGGGACTCGGAGTGCTGCAAGAATACCGCTCGGAGAAGGCGCTCGACGAGCTCAAGCTACTGGGGTCACCACAGGCTTGGGTAACGAGGGACGGTGTTCCGGAGCGGGTCCTGGCAGCCACGCTCGTGCCCGGAGACCTGGTGAGACTCGAAGCGGGTGATCGCATTCCTGCAGACGGCACGGCGGTGCGGAGCGAGTCCCTCAGCATCGACGAATCCCTCCTCACTGGGGAGTCGTTGCCCATCGAGAAGAGCGAAGGGGACGACCTTCGCAGCGGAACTCTCGTCATGCGCGGGCGAGCCGAACTCCTCGTCACGCGCACGGGGCCATCCAGCACGATGGGGCGGCTCGCCGACGCACTTTCCCGCATCGAAATCGGGAGAACACCGCTCGAACAGCGCATCGATGCCCTCGGAGCCCGCCTCGCCCGCTACGTCGGCGCGCTCAGCGTCCTATTGGTCGTCGGAGGTGTGGCGATCGAAGGGTGGTCCCGCTTTTCCGCGGTAGCGATGTTCGCGGTGGCTTTCGGCGTCGCGGTGGTGCCAGAAAGCATGCCGGCCATGATGACGTTGGCGCTCGCGTTCGGCGTGCAGCGCATGGCCAAGAGAAACGCCGTCGTTCGTCGACTCGCGGCCGTGGAGGCGCTCGGAGCCGTGACGGTGATTGCTTGCGACAAGACGGGCACGCTCACCTCGAACCGCATCGTGGTCGAAGCCCTGGAGAGCGAGAACGAGAGCGAAGCCCTGCTGGCACTCGTCCTGGCCAATGACGCGGACGACGAGGGGCGAGCCGGAGATCCGCTGGAGCGAGGGCTGCTTGATTTCGCGGCCGGGCGCGGAGCCGATGCGCGTGCGCTCCGAGCGGCAAACCCCCGAGCTTCGAGCCGCCCGTTCGACAGTCGTTGGAAATACATGCGCGCAACCGTTCTGGCCTCGGGCGGAGCGCTGAAGAGCTACGTCAAGGGAGCGGCGGAGGTGATCCTCGAGCGCTCGTCGCTTGGGAACGAGGTGCGCAGCGGATGGCTGAAACGCGCTGAAGCGGAGAGCCGGAACGGGTTCAAGGTGATGGGACTCGCGACCGGAATTGGCGATGCCGAAACGGGGCTCGAGTTTCTCGGGCTGGTGACGCTATGGGATGCACCGCGCGAAGAGGCACGCGGTGCCGTGGGGGCAGCAGAGCAAGCGGGCGTGCGGGTGCTCATGGTGACGGGTGATCACCCCGAAACGGCACGCGCGATCGGCGAGCGCGTTGGAATTGCCTCTCCTCGCACGCTGACCGGCGCCGAGCTCGACGGAATGTCGGAGCACGACCTCACCTCGGCGCTTGCAACCGTGCGCGTGTTCGCGCGACTCCTGCCGGAGCACAAGCTACGCATCGTCGAGGCGCTCCAGGCCCAGGGAGAGGTTGTCGCCATGACCGGCGACGGGCTGAACGACGCACCCGCCCTCAAGCGGGCGGACATCGGGGTAGCAATGGGAAAGCGCGGGAGCGAGGTCGCACGCGAGGTCGCGGACATAGTACTGCTCGACGACCAGCTCTCGACCATCGTGACCGCCATCGAGGAGGGGCGCGTCATCTACGAGAACATTCTGAATTTCATTCGCTTCACGTCTTCCAGCAACGTAGCGCTGATGCTGTTGGTGCTCGGCGGGGCGGTGGGCTCGGTGTTTCTGGGCCTGCACGACGCGAACGGCGGGTTGCTTCTGCCACTCACCGCGCTTCAGGTGCTCTGGATCAACTTCCTGGGGGACGGGCCGCCTGCCCTCGCGCTGGCGGTGGACCGGAGCCCGGGGGTGATGCAAGAGCCTCCGCGCCCACGCTCGAGTCCGCTGCTCGATCGACAGGCGCTCGCGTTCATTTTGGTCGACGGCGGCTTCAAAGCCGCAGTTGGGCTCGCCATGCTCGCTTTCCTCCCAAGGCTGGGGGTGAGCATTCCCACGACGGCTACCACGGTCTTCCTTTACGAGTCCTTCGCCAAGCTTGCGAGCGCCTATCCGGCGCGGCGAGTGGGTGTGGCACCCGTGACTAATGCTTGGCTCCACCTGTCGGTCGCTTTCGGGTTCGGTCTGGGCGTCCTCTGCATTCTGGTCGAACCGCTACGGCAGACGCTCAAGCTGGCTTGGATCGATCTACGCGCCGTGGGATTTCTCACTGGCGCCATGTTGCTCACGATTGTGAGCGGTGAGCTGGTTGCCGGCGTCCTACGTGCCACCGCGCTCGCACCGAATCGCCGGCGGACCCGCGCGCCCGTCTGAACGCTCGTGCCTCGCGCTGCGCAAGAGCCGCGCCTTTTGTCTCGAGCCGCGCACAATCTGCGCACGACCGCTCCCCCACGACTCTGACCGGAGAAGCAATCGAGCCTCGGCGCCCCGCGACCTTTCCCTTGCAAGGAATTCGGTTGCGGATGGCACAGGCCGTGCAGTCCGTCCCCGCAAGGAGACGCAGTCCATGTCCCAGAGCATCAAGCCGTACGTGATCGTGGTCGCCATCGACTACTCGGAACTGTGTGATTTCGTTTTCGAACGCGCGCTTGAGCTCGCCGCCGAAAAGCCCGCAGCGGCAGTGCACGCCATCAACGTTCTCTCCGTCTATCAAGACGGTTTCCCGACCGAGGCAACCGTGGGTTGGAGCGGCGCTCTGCCCTCGATTGGCGAAGCTGCGGAGAAGCTGAAGGACTACGTCGCGCAGAGGACGAATGCGTTCCGTGCCAAGCACACGGACAAGAAGCTCCCGTTCCTGGACAGCGTGGCCGCTCACCAGCGAGTGGAGGTGCCCTCGGAGGAGGTGGCACAGCTCGCGGCCGATCTGGAAGCCGATCTCGTGGTCGTGGGCACGCACGGACATCGCGGACTAGCGCGCATGCTTCTCGGATCCGTCGCCGAGGCGACCGTCCGACTGGCTCCGTGCCCCGTCCTCGTGGTGCGCCCGAAGGCTCTACCTGCGCCCGTCCCGGCAATCCAGCCCCCGTGCCCGCGCTGCGTGGAGGCGCGCACCTCGAGCGGCGGGAAGCAATTCTGGTGCGCGCAGCACAGCGAGCACCACGGCCAGCGCCACACTTACCACCAGGGTGATCGAGTCAGTGGCGAGACCAACATGCCCCTCGTAATGCGCAGTTAGATCGCGGAACCCACGAACCCACGCAGGACCCTACGCGATGCCCTACATCATTCCATTCCGTGAGCTCGACATCGGGCGCGTCTCCGAGGTCGGCGGCAAGAACGCTTCCCTCGGAGAGCTACTGCAGACCCTCGAGCCGCAAGGGCTCCGCGTCCCCGACGGGTTCGCGATCACGGCCGACGCCTTTCGCCTGCATCTCAAGCGCGCCGGCCTCGACGAGAGCATCTACGCGGATCTCGACAAGCTCGACGTGAGCGATGTGGCCGCGCTGTCTCGCATCGCGGCGGGGGTGCGTGAGCGCATCCGCTCGGCGTCTCTGCCTCCGGAGCTCGAGGCGCGCATCGGGGAAGCGTACCGGGTGCTTTCCAAAAAGTATGAGGAGGACGAGACCGACGTGGCGGTGCGCTCAAGCGCCACGGCCGAGGATCTGCCGACCGCTTCGTTTGCCGGGCAGCAGGAAACATACCTGAACGTCCGCGGTCGCGAACGGCTGATCCACGCCGTCCGCGACTGCATGGCTTCGCTGTTCACCGACCGTGCGGTGGTCTACCGCGCCGAACGGGGCTTCTCACACCGAGGCGTCGCTTTGTCGGTCGGCGTACAGAAGATGGTTCGCAGCGACCTTGCCTCGGCCGGTGTCATCTTCACTCTGGACACCGAAAGCGGCTTTCGCGACGTCGTCGTCCTGACCGGTGCTTTCGGTCTCGGCGAAACGGTCGTGCAAGGCAAGGTCGATCCCGACGAGTTCTGGGTGCACAAGCCCACCCTTGAAAACGGCTTCCCCTCGATCATCCGCCGTGAGCTAGGCGAGAAAGCTCTACGCCTCGTCTACGGTACTGGGGGCAACCAGGCGCTGGTGGAAGAACGCCTGCCCAGCGATCTTCGCGGGGTCGCGGTGTTGAGTGACGACGAGATCCTGACCCTCTCGCGCTGGGCAGTGCGGATCGAGAAACACTACTCTTCACGCGCAGGGCACCCGACGCCGATGGACATCGAGTGGGCCAAAGACGGCCGCTCCGGCAAGCTCTACATCGTTCAGGCGCGCCCGGAGACGGTGCACGCGCAAGGCGGGCCACCCAGGTTCGAGATGTTCCGCATTCGCGGCAAAGGGCGCCTCCTCGTGCAAGGTAAGAGCGTGGGCGCCAAGATTGGTCACGGCCGGGTGCGCGTCATTCACGCGCCCAACGAGCTCTCCACGTTCCAACCTGGCGAAGTCCTCGTGGCCGTCATGACGGATCCCGATTGGGAGCCCGTGCTCAGGCAGGCCGCGGCCGTGATCACCGACCACGGCGGGCGCACGTGCCATGCCGCAATCGTATCGCGAGAGCTCGGCATCCCCTGCGTTGTGGGCACGGGCAACGCGACCGCAACGCTGACGACGGGAGACGAGGTCACCGTCTCTTGCGCCGAAGGGGACGAAGGGAAAGTCTACGCGGGCCTGGTGGACTTCGACCGCACCAGCATCGATCCTGCGAAGCTCCCTGAGCCGCGCGTGCCCGTGATGCTGAACGTCGGCAATCCGGAAAACGCGTTCCTGCTCGGGCAGCTGCCGAGCGCTGGCGTAGGCCTTCTGCGCGTCGAGTTTCTGGTGTCGAGCTCAATCGGCGTACACCCGATGGCGCTGGTCCACCCGGAGCGCGTCGCCGAACCAAGCGTCGTGGCGGAGATCAAGAAACGGACGGCCGGCTTCTCGAGCCCCAGTGAGTTCTTCGTGGATCGGATGGCGCACGGCATTGCGCAAGTCGCCGCCGCCTTCTACCCGCGCCCAGTGATTGTGCGTTTCTCAGACTTCAAAACCAACGAGTACGCAGGGCTGCTCGGCGGCCGAGCGTTCGAGCCCCTCGAAGACAACCCGATGATCGGCTTCCGCGGCGCGTCGCGCTACTACGACGAACGCTATCGCGAGGGATTCGCGCTCGAGTGCAGAGCCATTCGGCGGGTCCGAGACGAGCTCGGCCTGTCCAACGTCAAAGTGATGATCCCGTTTTGCCGGACGCTCGAGGAGGGGCGAAAGGTCCTGGCCGAGCTCGAGAGCAATGGGCTCCGCCGCGGCGATCACGACCTCGAGGTCTACGTGATGTGCGAGATCCCCAACAACGTGATCCTGGCCGAGGAGTTCGCCGAACTGTTCGACGGCTTCTCGATCGGCTCGAACGACTTGACCCAACTCACGCTCGGCATCGACCGCGACTCCGAGGTCCTCGCGCACCTGTTCAGCGAGCAAGATCCAGGGGTCATGCGATCCATCACCGCCGTCATCGAGCGCGCTCACAAGAAGCGTCGCAAGGTGGGCCTCTGCGGCCAAGCGCCGAGCGACCATCCGGATTTTGCCAGGTTCCTGGCTGAGCAGAACATCGACTCGATCTCGGTGACTCCCGATGCTCTGCCCGAGGTACTGCACGTGTTGGCGGTAACGTGATGGCCCAGCATGTCGGACATTTCGTGATAGCGATCGAGAGGGTCGAAGGCTACGAGTTTCGCGTTCGCTTCGACAAGGAGCAGTACGCCGAGCTCCATGCCGACGAGCCCGCGCCGCTCGGCCACGATTCGGCCCCGAACGCAGCTCGCCTGTTGGCAGCGGCGATCGGCAACTGCCTCTCCGCAAGCCTGGTCTTCTGCGCAAGCAAGTCGAAGACCGGACTCGCCGATCTTACCTCGGAGGTTCGCGTCGAGCTCGTTCGAAACGAGAACAAGCGCCTCCGAATCGGTCAAGTCAACGTGACACTCAAGCCTGTCCTCACTGGATCGGCGAGTCTGGATGCCTGCTTGGATGTCTTCGAGGATTTCTGTGTGGTGACGGAGAGCGTCCGTGAGGGAATCGACGTGCAAGTTGGGGTCGAAGTCACGCGGCGAGAGTGACAGGAGTCCCACTCGGGCGCGACCCTGCCTCTACCGGGCTTGCGCGGGCCGTCCGCGGCGCTCATAGGTGAACACAGGGAGGTGAGTGTACGGCGGCTGATACATTTCATTCACGAAGTGCACGATGGCTGCACCAGTGGAGCGCGGCTCGAGAGGCTCGGAGAAGAGATCGTCACAGACCGATTGCAGGTTCAGTGACACGCCGATCGAGGCGAGTTGGCGAACCGGTTCGGGCGACGTGGGAATTGGCTGATAGCCGCGGGTCGCGTAACCAAGGGAGACATCGAGGTAGCGGAGGGCTCGCACCGAGGGCTCCCTCTTCACGAGCGACAGTGCGGCGAGGTGGAACGACAGCAGGTAGGTTTGACCCGAGTAGTCCTCGGGCATGTTGAGCCGCCCACCGGCGGAGACAACCCGACGGAAGTCAGGCGAGGGAAAGTACATCAGCTTGATGCTCACCGCTTCGTCCAAGCCGGGAACGAGCATCATGGCCAGCGCGGCACTCTGACCCGACAGGTTGGCGGCGATGTCTCCCGCCGAGAAGCCGTAGCCGCGCTGGTAACCGTCTTTGAATTCAATGCCGGTGAAGAATACTGTCGTAAGAACCGTTGCGCTCACTATCGATACATTGCGCGAAAATCCTCCCCATTCGAGGATGTCGACGTACATGCGGGTCGCCACGTAGTTTGCATAGAAGTGGCCGAGCTTGTCCGCGCCGCCCGCGTAGGTTTGGAGCCCGAACGCGCCTTCGTCGCGAAGTTTGAAATGGGCGCTCTCGTTCTTGCGCGTCCACCACGCTGCCGAGACGAACGACCACGCCGCAGCGTAGGTCGTGCCCACGATACCCAGGGCCAGACCACGCCTCCAGACCGAAGGTGTCCGAGCGTGCGCGTCGCGAACGGGCGTAGGCTCGGTGTCGCCCTGTTGCGCCTGCCCCGAGGTAGACAGCTTGCGAGGAGCCACCTCGGGTTCCGCCGCAACCGGCCGACCCGGAGTGAGGAGGCAAAGCAAGAAGGCCGCCGGCCAGGTTCTACGGGCCATCAGCCCATAACGCGCTCCGGACCCGTTGCTCCGCCCGTTCGGCCCGTTCCTTGACACCCAGCAACATGCGCCTGTCCATCGCGAACCCGACGGGCTCGAGCAGGCTTGGCCCGAAAGCGAGCCTCGTGGCGAGGTCAGTCGAGCAAGCAGCGCGGTAGCGGCTGATGACCCGAGAGCGGCTTTCTCCCAGAGGCTCCACGAGAAAGAGCCAGCTTGCAGCGGCCCAGGCATGGCCGCCAGCACGCGCCCGTTCGTCGGCACGAGCCTCCGCGACCATGTGACGCCCGGCCTCGACGGCCACGATCTGCAGCCGTGGCGCCTTGGGATCGGGGTGAAGGACGAGCGACTGACCGACCTGCGCCTCCCATTCCGGATGGATCACTTCGGCATTCCGGACTTCGCAGCCAACCAAGTTTTCGAGCCACTGGTAGCTGTAGAACCCACCGCGATCGGCACCGATCTGAGCGATCCACGGCCAAACGCGCGAGGCGGGGGCCTGGATGTCCACGCCGTGGTTGAAGCTCCACAGCGGTTCTGCGACGAGCTCATCGCCGGGATAGGTGCGCGTGGCGGTCGCTTGATCAACACCCCAGTGACTACGAGCGCGTCGAAGGAACGGCGTAAGAAAGGCCGCGATCATGAGAACCACCCCGCCGATCCCCTCAACCGCGTCCCATGCGTCGTCCTTCGGCAGGCGTCCCTCCGCACGCTCCGCCAGGTGCCGCAGCATCG
>Ga0315912_10002284_pt1 | contig 20887 bp, 18 predicted proteins | sample VfabasoilMG_FD_204469 | JGI IMG/M metagenome (GOLD analysis project Ga0315912, IMG submission 204469) | Garden soil microbial communities collected in Santa Monica, California, United States - V. faba soil | ecosystem: Environmental > Terrestrial > Soil > Garden | place: USA: California...
ACGAGCGTCGGCGCGTTGATTTCGGCTGAGTTCCACGACTTGGGGTCGCGCCGCATTCACGTGTACATAACATGAGCAGCTCCGGTCCGCCGCTTCAGCTTGAAGCAGCCGGCGGTTGTTGCGCGGCCTGCCCGATAGTGAAGACGCGCCGTTGCAGCCCGCGGGCGGAGCGAGCGCACCGACGCAGCACGGTTCCGTCCCGTCAACGTGTCGCCGGATCACGCGCTCGACCTCATGCGCATTGTGGTGCAGGAGTTCGAGCGTCCTTTGGCTACTTGCGCGTTGTTGGCGGCTCGAACAGCACCGCGGTGTCGGCAACGGCGGTGGCTCGGCGCAACCAATCGTCGAGCTGGAGCGGATCGGTGCAACCGAGGACCCGTTCACGTTGAACGTCGGTTACAGCTAGGCCGCGAGCCTCCAGGACGGCGATGATGCTGCCAGCGCGCCCTTCCGCGAGGCCTTTCTCGAATGAGCCACGCTGCCAGCTGCTGATGCGTCTTTCTACCTTTGCGTTCATTTCGAAGGCCTTTCTAGCGGCGTCGCCGAGCGCGGATTCGATCAATGCCAAGTATAGCATCCGCTGCTCGTTGGACACGAGCTCCAACGCCGCGGTGGCGGCTACGGCGATGCAGACCGCCGTCTCTACAACGCCTTTTCCGTGTGCCATGACGGACAAGACAGCAAGCTCAGGGGTTTCGCGCGCTTGCTGAGGATCTGTCACGAATGGGATGCCGTCTGGGCCGACGACGAAGGGCGCCCAGGGGCGACCGCCGCCTAGGTCGATCGGTTTGGCTGCCCACTCTGCTGTGCCCGGATCGGGGGCGATGGCGACCAGCACGAATGGGCATTGGTGGCGCGCACGCGCGTTGACGGCATAAGCCGGCCAGGTAAAGCACTTTCGCTCGTCCTCCTGAAGTTGTGCTTCGAGAATGCTGCCGAACGCTGGCCGCCCGGCGATGGACAGGAGCACTACGGCGTCAGCGTGATACTCGGCAGGTATCAGCTCGTTCAACGATGCCTCGACGAGGCGTGCCTCCGTAAACGCTGGCACGTCGATGTGCAAGACCTCGCGCATCAGGTCTGCAATGAATGCCGGATTTTCTCGGACCAACGCGATAGCGCCTTCGTGCAAGAAGGAGGGCATGACGTTGACTAAACGTTAGCTGATTAAATGGGTAAGTAAAGCTCTATTTGTCTGACGCGGCAGAAGGAAGAGCCGCACCAACCTCGCATATGCCCAGCCCTCAGAGGCGAATCTCGAGTTGGCGCTGCTGGCGAGACCGGATTACGGCGACGTCGCGGGTCCGCATCAGAGACCAGCCGTGACACAGTCGCGTAGAAAGGAAGGCCGATCCAGCTCGGGGAGGTCATAGCTTTCGGAATCCGAGCTGGCGCCGGCAGCGAGCACCGCGAATAGCTCGCGGAGCGGCCATTTGCGTGTACGTAGGACACATTCCACGATCGCCGCCGATTGGACGTAAAACGCAATTGCCTGTTCGGGCGCCAATTTGTAGGCAATCGAGCGGTCCATCACGTCCATGGGGAACGGGCCGTCGACCATGGCTCGCAGGTAGCGAGCATCGCGCCACCATTTCTCTTTCGCGACATGCATCGCGATGCCTTCTTGAGCCCAAGTGGGCGCCATTAGGCCTGAGCTGAACAAAGCATGATGACTGTACTCGTGCAGCACGCTGGCCAATGAATCGGCACGGTTGGCCACGAGATGAAGCGCACCATCGTAGAAGGCGACCACGTCTTCGTTGATGCAGGCTGACGCCTTCATCAACTCCTGATCAGCGTATACGAAGACGAGTGGGCGCGCGGGATGCAGGCCGAGAAGTTTTTTCAGCTCAGCCGCAGCCAAATCGAGATCGCCGAGCGGCGTCAGTTCCGCGTCTTCGGGCAAACGCGGATCGAGGTAGAAATGACCCCTTTCGTCGAAGTCCGCCCGACGAAAGCTCGTGCTCACACGCTCGCGTACGGAATTCGCTTCCGCGGATCCGCCGCACAGCCCCGGTGTCGACCACGCGGAAATCGCAGAGCGCAATATGCGTCTCGCTTGGTGCGCGACGACGCTCGGTATCACCGATGCGTCCGGCGGTGCGCTGGCAGCGGTGATAGGTTGACTCGAGGGGAGCGCGGTTGACAACGGCTCTGCAAGCACGGGGAGGGCCAGCGCAGGTGCGGCTCCGCTAACTCCAGCCGCGGAAGCGTCGCTGACTGCTTGGGCGGCACCCGTTACGTCGCGGTTGGGTGAGCTTGGCGCGTCATGCGACTCGAACGCGAGCATGGGAGCTGACCGGGGCGCAGGTCTCGCCACTGGCAAGGGTGTGAGAGCAGGCACAGGTAGGCGCGTCGGAGCTAGGTATGCGGCCACCTTGGGCCCGATCAGCAGTGTGATTCCGACTGCGAACACGCCGACGCCCACGTAGAACCAAAGGCGGGACCCGGCGCGCGCGGCTTTCTGCCTGCCCTTCCGATTCATTGGCGATCGCATTCGAACGCCTCACCGTATCATTCCAGTTGCACCTTGGCTTGCGTTCAACGCCCAATCCGCCCCGCCATTGATGTTGTAGCCGCGCGAGTTCTGGTCGTAGAACACCTCGGTGTTGCAATTGATTCGTGCGCCCGCGCGCGAGCAACACAAGAGGAGCCGTTTTTTTCGTGAGTAGGAGCCGCGGGTTGTGTCATGCGGCTTGCGTGCGCTAGATTGTACGAGTGACCCGAGGAGTTTGCGGACGGGTGCGCGCAACCATATCCGCGGCGGGTTGTGTCTGGCTGGTCGCCTGCGGTGGCAAGACCGAGACCACGAAAGCGCCTTCGGTCGGGGTCGCGCGCGGTGACTCCTCGCTGCTGTTCGCGAGTGGCACCCGCCTCAAAGCGCACTATCTCGACGCGGGTGGGGGCGCGCGCCAATTGCTTGCGTTTCATGACTCCGTGCTCGACATCGAGTGTCGTTTCGTAGAGACCGCAGCCGGAAGCTATGCGTGCCTGCCGGTGCGGGAGACCTCTGTGTTCTCGGATGCGGATTGTTCGGCGCCTGTGCTGGACGTCATTGGCCCTTGCCCGAACGCTCCAGCACCGTTAGCGGGGGAGTTGATTTCGGCTCGCTCGACGGACTGCTCTGCACGGGTCGCTGCGTATTCGGTCGATGGTCGGCAAGCACAAGCTCAGACGTCCGTTCTGTCACTCTATGGTGTGTGTCAGCTGTGGGCGGCGGGGGGGGAGCCGCACACCGTTTGGACGACAAAACCCGAGCCGCTCGCTCGCTTCGTCCAGGGTACGGTTTCGACCGTTGGCGCTGCTGGCGGAGTGCAAGCCACCCGCGTGACTGCGGACGATGGCGCTTTTACCACGCTCGAACTGGTCTCGGCGGGCGTCCCCTGCATTCCGGGTTCGGTCGACGGAGTACTGCGCTGCCTGCCTGCGTTGAGCGGACAGCCCTTCGTAGGAGCGTACACTGACGCGAATTGCACCGATCAGAAGGTCGCAATCGTAACCTCGAACCTATCCGAGCGGTGTGCCGCGCGGCAGCCGCAATACCAGGTAGAAACAACGTCTCTGAATTGCGGAACCACGACCATCTACACGCTCGGTGACCCACTGAGCACCGTGTTTGGAAAGGACAACAGGTGCGAATCGCTCAATCTCAACCGCTTCGGCGGAAGGTCGTTCTACCGCATCGGTGCGCCCGTCTCGAGCAGCGTATTTCCCGAGGCAGGCGTGGTTCAAATCAGCAACGAGGCCATCACCATGCGATTCTTTGCGGATCGAACGGGCGTCCCCCTGCTCCAGGCGTTCGGCCCATGGACACTCCCGGACGGCACGCCGTGCAGCATCTTCACCGACCCAGGCGGTCAGAAGCGCTGCCTTCACGATTGGTTGATGAAGGGTTTTACCGCATACTTTGCCGACGCGAGCTGCACCCAGCCCATCTACATCACCGAGCATCTATCCTGCAGCTCGCAAAAGCTCAGCTACATCGTCGATGCTCAAGTGAGCCCCTGCCGAGCCGACTTCACTCATGTTTACGCTCCGACGCCTTATTCGGGCCCAGTGTACACGTCGAGTTCTGAATCTTGCCAACTCATCGACATGAGCACCCGGAACAGCGCCTTCCTCGCCGCGGGCGATCCCGTCGATTCGTCCGTCTTCCCGGCACTGGTCGAGGCGACTGAGCCGTAAAATGGCAAGATTTTGTCGGATGCATTCGGCGGCGGCTACCCTCGCCGCCAGCACCTTGGTCGCGTGTTCGCTCGGGAATTCGTACGACAATCCCAATCGAACGCCGGAACCGTACCGGCAACGCATTTCGACCTGGACGGTGCAAGACGTTGCCAGCAGTCAGGTCCTCGCCTCCGGCTGCGAGCAGGATCTGCCGGCCACGGTGCCCAGCGTTCAAGCAGCGCCAGGTCAGCGCCTCGTGTTGGAGGTCAGGGAGTGGGTCGTGGAAAAGCGCGAGCCAGGTAGCACGAGCGCATGGTGGTGCAGTGACGAACAGCTCGTGGCGAAGGCCATGGTCGACTGGGTCGACAATCATTCGTGTTTTGACTTTCCGTCCTCTCACGGGGTTCGCATGCTGAGCTGGGAACCGCTTCTATTGCCCCATCCCAGCGAGCCGGGTTTGCCGAGGTTGATGTCCGGTACTGGTTATCGCATGCAGTTGGAAGTCGAGGGTCCCGGCTCTTTGATGTTCGTACCAAACGGCACCTGTGAGCTCGCCGGTCATGTTGCTCTCGAGGTCCGATCGCCCGCACCGTAGCTTTCCACGTGGCGGCTCTTTCAGACCCCTTCGAGTGCAATCGAATGGGTTGAATGGGGCGATCCCATTCCAGCCACGCAGCTCGCAGGACGCGCGGTTGTCGCGCGGTGTGGCCCGCGACGGAGCAAATGCGTTGAAACCGGTTGCGCGGAGCCAAGCCCCACCACAACCAAAACCCGACCAAGCTCGCTGCTCCACGAAACGCCGGACTTTTGCGGCTCTACTGCCGCGCTCCGCCCGATTCTGTGCGGTCTCGGGCAAAGAACACCCCGCTCCCACCCGACTCGGGTGAACCTGGGGATATGAACACCCGGCTCCAACCCGACTCGGGTAAACCTGGGGATATGAACACCCGGCTCCAACCCGAGTGAGGTGAACGTGGGGATACGAACACCCGGCTCCCACCCGACTCAGGTGAAACTAGGGATACGAACACCCGGATCCCACCTGACTCGGGTGAAATTGGGGATACGAACACCTGGCTCCCACCCGACTCGGGTGAGCCTGGGGATATGAACACCCGGCTCCCACCCGACTCGGGTGAACCTGCGGATACAAATTGGCCGGAGCGGGGTTGCGACGATGGGATTCGCCATTAGCATTCCAAGCATGGGACACGGGGAAAGCATGATGCCCATCGCGCGGGCGCGACGCGCGAGGTTGCGGAAGGAGCAGCAGCGACGGACCGGGTACGTGCGGCCCTCGCGCGCCAAACCGAAGGCGGGATGGACGCTGGCGGAGCTGGCGCGGATGACGGCGACGGGAGAACGCTTGCTGAAGCGCTGGCTGGAAATGGAGATCGTGCCGCGGCCGCCGTTCCGCAGCGTGGCGACGCGCTATGGGCGGCAGCAGCTCGTGTGGGTGCTGGCCGTGCGCCGGATGCAGGCCACGGCTCCAGCGCCGCTGTCGAAGATCAAGGCGCGACTCATCGCGATGCCTGGCGAACGAGTCGAGGCGTTGGCGCGAGAAGCGTGCCCTCCCGGTGCCGCGGCGGAAGCGCTCGGCCTCGGGCCCGCAGCAAAGCAGGTTGTCGGAGCGCCGAAAGCATCTGGGCCCGATGCGGAGCTACCAGCGGGTGGTCCCGGCGTCGGCCGATGGACCCGAATCGAACTCGGCCTCGGCCTGGAGCTCGGCGTTCGCGACGACGCGAGCCCTGAAATGCGCGCCCTTGCCGCCCGCATCTGCTCGCTGCGCGCGTGAGCACGCGGCCAGGCTTTTTCGCGCGTTTGCTGCTAGCGAGTTTTCGAGCGTGGTGCCCCCGCCGACCCTTCCCGCCGTTGCGTGGACGTCAGAGCGTGGAACGACGCGGGCTTCGAGGTGCGATGCTGGAGCGCGAGCGCCCCCGAGGGAATCGCCCACGCAGAATTCACGGTAGTCGACAGCGCGCGAGCGTCCAACTGCGTTGGGCATAGCCACGGCGGCCTTTCGGCTCTAACTCTACTTGCGCATGGTTTTTATCGTTATTGGCGCCATCGTAGGCCTCGCGTTCAGGGGGTTTGCCGGCTTGATTTTGGGCGGGCTCGCAGGGGCCGTGGTCAGCTATTTCGTGCTGCGTGAACGCTTGCGTCGGGTGCGTCAGCAGTTTATCGAAACGACTTTCGCGGTGATGGGCGCACTGTGCAAGGCCGACGGCGTCGTCACTCGAGATGAGATTCAGGTCGTCGAACAGATCTTTGCGCTGTTGCGGCTTGGGTCCGAGCAGCAAGAGGTCGCCAAGGCGGCCTTCAATCGCGGCAAGTCGCCCGGGTTCGAGCTCGACGCGACGGTCGTCGTGTTTGCCGGAGTTGCACCGCCCGGGAGCATTTTGTTTCAGCTCTTTTTGCAGCTGCAACTGATGGCCGTCGCGGCTGATGGGCAGGTGCACCCAGCCGAACAGGCCATGTTGCTCCGGGTCGCGCGCGCCCTCGGTTTGGGCGAACGCGATCTGGCACAACTCGAGGCCCTGCTGCGAGCCTCGGCAAGACCGGCAGCGGCACCCGACGGCGTTTCGTCGCAGCAACGACTCGCTGACGCCTACGCCGTGCTCGGTGTCACGGCGAACGCGAGCGAGGACGAAATCAAGAGCGCCTACCGCAAGATGATTAGCGAAAACCACCCCGACAAAGTCGCGTCAAAGGGTTTGCCCGAGAGCATGCGCGCCGTTGCGGAAGCGCGCGCGCGGGAGATCAATGCCGCATACGAGCTGATCAGGAAGACGCGAAACAGCTAGTCATTCTGTGGCAACAATGACCGGTGAACGGGGCGGTCGCCGCGCTCGGGGGCCCTACTGAACCAATTGCGTCACGTTGAGCGTGAAGCCACCACAGCTAAAGTGTGCATACGTGGAGTCCGTGGCGATGGGGGTCGGCGCCAGTCGAAATAGGTGCTTCTTGTTACCGGCATCGAAGTCGGTCTTGAAGCTGGTGAGTACGTTCGCAACCGGATTGGTGGCGCTCGCGGACGAGCAGAAGACGCCGAGGTCAGCGGTGATCGCGGCGTCCAGCACATCGCTGTTGATGGCGTGGTACGCCAACTTGGCGGCGGCGACATCGTGGGCCGAGTAGAAGGCACCATCAGGCGCGGTCTGCGTCGCGCGGAAGGTCGCGCTTTCGATGGTGTTGGTCGAGCCGGCTGCGCCCAGGGCGCTGACGTCGAAAGTGATGAAGCTGTAGTGCGTGCCACTGCTGCCGGGGTTCGTCCAGGAGCCGGTTCTGGTGGTGTCCGTCGCGGAAGCGCACATCGCCGGGTCCCCGCCCACTGCGTGTCCATAGTTGCTGTAGGTTGCCGCCGTTTCGCTCGCGAATGTGTGCGTGATGCGGCGACGAGTGGAGAACGCAGAGCTGAACGTGGCGCCCAGCGCCGTGCCTTGCGCGTCTTTGGCCGCCGTGCCGAGGGTAACGGTGTACTTGAGCGCAGCAAGCGAGCTGCTCGTACCGGTGGCGTAGGACCAACCGGCATTCGCAGTGATGGTCAAGACCGTGCTCGCCGAGCCCCAGCTGAACGTCAGCCCAGACGCGGCGACGCTCGAGACAGTGAGCGCTTTTTCCACGGCTGCGGTGTCCATGGCTTCACTGAACGTGAGCTTCACCGGGGTGGTTGCGAGCACGCCGCCAGCGTTGTTCGTGGGGGTGACGGACACGATTGTCGGAACCGTGACTGGGGGAGCGCCGCCACTGCCTGCCGCAGCGCCGCCGCTGCCTGACGCCGCGCCACCTGTGCCTGCACCGGCTTTCCCTCCGCCGCCCGCCGCGCCACCGTTCGCCGTGCCGCCGCTCGCTGTGCCATCGCCAGCGGTACCGCCGCTACCCGCTGTGGCGGGTTCTCCGCCCGCCCCTGCGTCGTTTTCTGTCGCTCCCGCGTTGCCCGAGGCACCGCCTTCACCGCTTTCGCCCCCTTGATCGTTGTTGTCAGGTGCCCCTGCAGCTTCGGCTCCAGCGCTCGAGCCCGCGGTATTGTTCGAGCCACCCTCATTGCGAGCGCCACCCGCGCCCCTATCGAATTTGCGCTCAGCGCCCGAGCAGGACGCAATCACGAGCGGTAGGCACGTCAGAGGCAAGGCGAGCTTCATCGCCCGCCGCAAGCTCAAGGAAGTCAACATAAGGTTCTCATCTTGTCTCACGTGCCTTGTTCGGTCGAGCGGTTTTCGAGCGCGACTCGGCTTGAGAGCCGGCGAGCCGCGGGCGTCGCCGTTTTCGGCTTCGAGCCGCGATTGGTTGATATCGTATCTGGCCAGAACGGCACCGGACTCGGCGCGTATGTAGGCAGAGGCAGCGATTGGTGTGAGCGTTGGCCATGCATCACGCTCACGGACGATGACTCGTTGCGGCTGTGGCGAGCCAATCAGTGCGGGGCAATTGAGAGCAGCGCCGCCAACATCAACGACGCGCCGAGGCACACTGCGAGCGCACGCGCACCGTGGCGCGCCAAGAACGCGAAGCACATCAGCACGATCCACAGCGGAATGACGCCGATATAGGCCAGCGCGAACCGACCATCGGTTGAGAGGGGAGCAAACCGGGCCACCAATGCAGCTGTGAAAAGGGCCAGCGGTGCGGTGCCGAGGGTAGCGGCAAGGACGCGCAGTGCGGCGTCGACCCGCGCAGACGTACTCGCCGTCACGATACGACCCTCAGCCAGGCGAGCACGAGGATCACAGGGACACAAGCCACGGTGGCGCCACGCATGAAGCGTGGGAAGAGGGGAGTCAGGAGGGCAAACAGCGTGGCCATGGTCATCATGCCGACGGTGGTGAACAACGCCGCGGCTGGACCGCTCTCCACGCTGTACCAGTTACGAGCCGCGGCAACGAGAGCGATGGTCGCTATGAGGCGCGCGACGCTTGCCCGGTAAGACGGTTCGAAGGCGGCGAACCGTCGTCTACCCCCTGACGTATCGGTGCCGTAAAAGAGTGCGGCGGTGAAGAAAAGCAGGACGAGGGACAGGGATTCAGTCATCGGTCAGGACACTGGTCGAGGGGAAAGGTCGGCCGGCATCGAATCTCTCGCGGTACGTGAGCGAGCACGCGCGCGGATAGACAGCGCCGCGCCGACCAGGGCACTGCCGATGCAGAGAAATCCAATTTCGACGCCGACCACGTGGGGTTCGCCATGGCCGCTGCCGATCAGGCCTGCTTGAGAATGATGAAGGGCTGCCAATGGCAAGGTCAGGACCATTGCTCCGGCAGTACCGAGTACTGTCCACCAGACTCGGGTCGAGTCGCGAGTCAGTAGCGCAAACGCGACGCAGCCGGCAAAGCCGATGACCAGCGTCAGCTCTTCGACGCGAGTTCGTGGCGCCCAGTCGAGTGGCATGAGGCGGCTGACCATGAACATCATGGCGAGGCTGAAAACAGCGCTGGAACCGACGCCGGCAGTCAGGCGCGCAAGGAACAGGTTCTCGCGGCTTGGCGCGCGCGCGTGGCGTCGCTCGAGCCACACCCAATTGCCAGTCAAGATGGCGAGGCACCCGCTGACCGCGAGGCAGAAGAGAAGCAGGCGAGCGGCCAGGCCGCCATACTCGACGGTGTGTAGGCCGTGGATCCAACGCGCCGCTTTTCCGACAGCACTCTCGTTGTCCGGTGTTTGAACGAGCTCGACTACGCCGTCGACTGCTCTCACCCGAACTACGCCGTCTCCGAACGGAACGCCCGCCACGGGGCCGCGGACGTCCACCGTGCCCAACTCACGACGAAAGCCACGGAACACGAAGGACTCCGGCATCAGTCGCGGTTCTCGCTCCAAGGCCTTGGCTGTCAATACATCCAAGGTGAGCGGCTGCGCCGGTTGCCCGTAGTTCCGCGGCGGAGGATCGTCGATCAAGGCGCCGGCTGTTTTCACGGCGCTGAGCTCATCGCCCCCGAAGACGGGGCCCACCGAGATCTGAAATAGTAGGGGCGCGAGCGCCATCAGCGTGCCGGTCAAGGCGTAGACGAGCTGAAATGGCAGACCCAGCACGCCCGTCACCTTGTGCAGATCCGACCAAACCACGCGCCGACTGCGCTCCGGGCGAAACTGATTCAGCTGCGGAATGAGATCTTTCAGGTGAATCAGCACGCCCGTGACGATGGCGAGCAGAAATCCAAATACCAAAACCCCCGCGCCATATTGAAGCGCGTAGCCCGTGACCTCGTGCCAAAGGTAGTGGAGGTCGTATACGTAGGCAGCAGCGAGCTCGCGTTGCGGAATCAGCCGCTGCTGCTCGAGATCGAGCCACCACATGCGCCAAGAAGTCGTGTCGGGTAGGTAGAACGCGATCTTGTGCGGGCCGCGCCCGTCTTTCGGCAGGTAGTAGTAGAACTCGTCTGGCAGCGTCTTCGCGAGGTCGAGCGGCGCCTGCAAGGAGATCCCTACGGGCATCGGCTTCTGTTTGAGCGGCTCTTCCCAGATCGTGAGCGGCTCGTAGAACAAGACGACGGCCCCGAGCACGAACATGAAATACACGACCAAGCTCGTCACCACGCCTGACCAGGCGTGGACGTCCCAGAAACGTTTGAAAGCGAAGGCCGAGAGCTTGAGGCGCATGTTCGTGCTCGTCTTTGGCTCGGCTGCTCAGTCGCGCAGCTTGCCGGCGCCGAACCAGTTGGCCTCGAACGAGAACAGGGGCCGCGGATCATCACCGCCGTCCACGGCGTAAAGTGTCGTTTCGAAACCGGTGTTTGTTTCGCTCCAGTAGGGGATGAAACGCGCTCCGCCGACGTTCACGTAGTAGGGCTGGCCGGCCCACGCCGGCATGCTTTCGATCGGGCGCGACTTTTCGCTGACGAAGTCGTAGTGCCAGAAGCGCCATACGGCGCCGCTCTTGTTCGCGCCGCCGTCCCACAGCTCCTCGTCCACGGTTGTGAAGAAGAAGCCCGTCTTGCCGTCGGGGACGGCGCCGGCCGCTGCACTGCCAGAGCCGAGCACGGACAGATTCAGGTCGAACGAGGAATCGAACTTCGTCTCGCCGTCTTTGATGCGCAGCACGCAGGTCGGTCGATGCATGTCGGCGAAAAAGTGCGGCATGGCGCTCCAATCCGGCGGGAAGAAGTAGGCATCGCCGTTGGGCGCAATCACGTTGGCATAGGCCTCTCCGCAACGTTCGTCCTGCGCCACGTCGACGACCTCGTCCGTTTTGGTATCGAGCGTGATGACACCGGAAGCGTAGCGAGAGTTCGTATCTTGATCGACCCAGCCGACGGGGACGAGCAGCTGCTCGCCCCGCTTCACGGGTCCGGAGTGCTCGAAGACCAGGTTGGGCAACCAACCTGCGACGTCGAGCTCGGACAGGTCGATCTGCTTGCCGGTCAGCTCCATCTGGCTTGGATCCCAAATGACGATGCGCAAGCCCGCGGGATCGAACACGTACCCCTTCGTTTCACTCTGAACCCAGACGTGCCAGCTCATGATCTCGGTCATGCCTACGCCAGCGAAGCTCAGCTCGCCCACTGGTTCCAGGCGGTCTTTGGCGCCAGGCTGGTAGCGCAGCAGGATCGGCCCGTTGGCGTCGGGAACGAACGCGGCGCCACCATGCACGGTGGGCACGATGCCGCCGAGCAGCTTAGGGCCATTGGTGGGATCGATCTTGGTATCGGCGTCGAAAGTTTTCGACGTCACCAGGTAGGTCTCGTTCTGGTCACCCGCGCTGAAGTTGGTCGCGAGCAAGTAGAGTGGTCCGGTGCCGCTCTCGCCCACTTTGTCGTCGTGTTCACCGCCGCTACATGCGCTGGTCCCCAGCGCCGCGAGTATGCCCAAGCAGGAGCTGAGCGTCGCGATTGATTCATTCCAGATCTTCATTTCGATATTGACTCCGTTTCACCCGCTGCTGACTCGGCGAAATCCCTGCCGAGGGTGACTTTGAAGAACGCGGCGCGCCCGGGCCTCTGAACACCCAGCACGTCGTACACGCGCTCATCCGTAAAATTCGAGACGTCGATCGCCAGATCGATCGGCCACGCGCCGTACACGGAATAGACCGCGCCCGCCGAGTGCGTGAGCTGCGAGGGAATTCGATCGGTATCGGTCGCGCTCGTGGTGCCTTCCCAACCGGGCAAAAACTCGTGCACGTAGTGTGTTGCGACTGACAGAGACAGCGCGCTGCGCGTGATACCCACGCCCGGGATGCGCACCGTGGCGGAAGCATTGGCGAACAACCAAGGCCGATTGGGGACGCGCTCGCCTGCGAAAGGCGCGAATGGGCCGCGACTCGAAGCGTTTCGCTGATCCTGAAAGGTCGCGTTGCCCTCCAAAACCAGCCATCGGCGCGGAGATTGCCAGCCGAGCGAGCCGTCTACGCCCAGCGTTCGCACGCTGAAGAGGTTTTGATGAATGGCGTGCACGCGGTCCTGCGCGAGCATCTTCACGACCATGCCTTCGGTAAGGCGGAAGAAGCCGGTCGCCTCACCGTAGATGACTCCGAAGCTGCGACCGAGCCGGCGGTGTAGGAGCAAGCCAGCATTGCCGTTGTGGCTGGCCTCCGGAATCAATTCCAGGTTCGGCAGTACCAGCGCTCCATCTCCGAACACCTCGTCAGCGCGTGGCAAGCGCGTGGCATACTCGTAGGAGAGCTTGCCGACCAAGAAGCTCGTCAGGCGAACACGGAACGCATCCCCACCGCCATAGCGCTGGACCGTATCGTCGACGTGCTGAATCGAATTGTCGAAGGTGACGACTTGATCGGTCGCTGGTCGGTACAGGTAGTAGCGAACGAATGCCACATTCTCGAGCACATCCTTTGCGTCATTCGCTTGATGTTCGAGGCCGGTCACGAACTGAAAAATTTCGCGCCGCGTGGTCAGCGGGTCGATACGGTTCGGGTTGAGTCGCAAGCGCTCATCACCGGTGCGCGTGGTGAGTTGGGGTGCGAGCACGAGACGCATCTGGTGCCCGGGCGCGATGTCGTAGGTCACCGTGCCCCGGCCCATCAGGTGATGTTCCGATTGCACTAAATCACGCGCAAACGCGGTGATTTCCCCTGATCCTGGCCTTCGTTCGAACACCTTCCGTCCGAACCAGTCGTAGACCCAACGCGATGTGTCTCGGAACGGCAGCGAGCGATGCGCGTAACCGAGAAGCAAGGCGACACCGATTGGCGAGCCCGCGACGTTCGGTTTTTCGTAGCGCAAGGTACCACCCGCCGTCGCTTGTCCATAATTGACCGCACCGTAGGGCACCGTCATGTCGACGTTGTGTTGGAGCTCCTTGTCGAACTGCGTGGCGAAGACGCGCAGCAGTAGGCGTTTCGCCCAAGGCCGCTCGACAACGCCCGCTTCGACCAGCGCACCCCCAGCCCTGTACCCATCGTGAAACCGGCGGACGGTGACCGGATGGAGGCGCCCGCGCTCATCTGGCACGCGTACGTCCACCGAGTAGTCGTTGCGGGAGGTGTCGTAGAAGGCAGCTGCACGCGCGACGAAACCAGAACGGTCGTCGAAGGTGCGCGCCGAAGCGCTGAACCGGTGCGTTCCAAACGAGCCCACGCTGTACGAGGCCCCCACGAATGAACCGCGCTGGCCCCCTTCCGTCACGAGATCCACGGCGCCGCCGAGCGCGTCGGCCCCGAACACGCTCGGCACGACGCCGCGATAAACATCGATGCGTTCGACCCAATCCAAAGGTACGTTGGCAACCCCCAGCCCGAAGCCCGAAAGCTCCAGCGGGACGCCATCGAGGAACACCCGAACCTGCTCGTCCGTCAGGCCGTGCAGCGAGAGGCGCGTCGCCGAGCCGAGCCCACCGCTGCGTTGTACGGCGATGCCTTCGGTTCGGGAAAGCACGTCACCCGTGTCGGTCGTGCGCTTCCGAGCTTGCCGCGTCTCGATCACTTTGAGCGACAGCGATGATTCGCGCAGCTGTTTGGCTTGGGTCGTCCCTTGTACATGGACCTCGACCGGCGGTGTTGCGGTGGGCGGGGGCGCTGCTGTTGGCAGTTCCTGCACGGCCGCCACTGGCTTCGACGGAGGAGCTACCGGGGCCGGCTCACTGGGGAGGGCGAGCTCGTACTCGTACAGGATTCGCGAAGCGACTGCGCGACCTCGACGCTTCGCGGGTTCGAACAAAAATCGCAGCGCCGCGTCGCGCACGGCCGCGTCGAGCTCCGGGCTTGCGGACCCAATCACCTCCGCTTCAGTCACGTGCCCTTCCTGATCGATGCTCAGCTTCAGCCGTACGCTGTCCGCTCGACGTGCAGCGAATGCAGCAGCCGAATACTCGGCAGCCACGAAAATCAGCAGCTGGGGCGCTTCGACCTCGGAAGGTACCGCTGCTCCGTCTCGAGCGAGCGCCGGTTGGGCTTGGCTCGCATTCGCCATGCCGAGCACCAGCGCGGCCGCGACTATTTGGGGGGCCTTCATCGGAAAACGGGCGCGCAAGGTCGATGCTCTCGCGTGCGCGCGCAGCTCGATTCGCGGTTTTCAGCAGCAAATTTCCGCCACCAGCTCGCAGGTATGGGGCGAATTGAAAATGAAATTGAAAGTCATGTTCAATACAGGTAGCATCGATCCGAGGCCAGCGGAAGGACAAGAGCCGCGCCGGACGCGAAAGAAATGACTAGCGCTTCTCGTTCCGCGCTGCGCTAATCGTGGCCGCGATGCGACGCGCGGCGCTGCTCGGGTTCGTGTTGGCGTCGTGGGCGTGCAACGGTAGCGACGAAACGCGCAATGCCGGCGCCGTCTGGTGCGACGGACTGTGTTCCGCGGTGTCTCGCTGCCACGGCGATGCAGCGGCGTGCAACTCTGGCTGTCAGAGAAGTCGCCCGCGGCTCAATGACATCAGCATGGAGGGGGCAGGCCCGCTCGCCGCGTGTCTCGAGGTCATGAAGTGCTCGGATCTCTTCGGTGGCGAGGAACTTTGGGGGGCGGCCTACCAAGCGTGCTGGGCTCAGGCGAAGTCGGTCGTGGAAGTCACGCCGAGCGTGCGGACGTTTTGCGAAGCTTACACGCTCGCCGAATTCGAATGCCGCTACTGGTACGCGACAGACGCTTGCGAACGAGATTTCGGTATGTGGAGTGAGAACGTGCGCGGTCGCGTGGCGGCCTGCGCCATGAATCCGGTGTGCGACGAGGCCGAAGCATGCGTCCGCGCGATATTCGAGAGTCGATGAAGCTGCTGTGCTTTCTCTTTCTCTTGCTTCCGCTCGCATTGGGCTGCGGCAGCGCTAGTGATGACGACGCGCGCCTCGGTCCGCCGCCGCTTCATCGGGTTCCGGGCTGCGAGTCGATCGATCCGGCGCGCTGCGACATCCGACTTCCCGAGTGTCAGCAGCGCCTACTCGACATGGCCGCCTGCCTGCGCGGCGAGAACGTGCTGGAGCCGCCGGCGATTCAGGTGCTCAGCGAGGCGGACTATGCAAACGATCTCGCCCGCGAGCTGACCCCACAAATGCAGGACCCGAACCTCGTACAATTCGAGGCTGGGCTCAATCTACTGGGGCTGATCGAACGCGGCGCGCTTTCTGCTCAGACTCGGGCCGAGGATTTCGCCAAGTTCGCGGGTGGCGTCTATCGCGACGACACCAAGGATATTCTCATCATCGACCACGGCGACTCATTCGATGCCGAAGCGCTGAGCCCCTTGCTCGTCCATGAGTTCGTGCACGCGCTCCAGGATCGGGACCTCGACCTGAGCGCGTTCAAAGAGCAGGCCAGCTCTGTGGATGAGCGTTGGGCCTATTCGGCCATGATTGAAGGGGAGGCGAACTTGCACGAGGCGCGCTATGGCGCCGCAATGCTGGGCCTCGATCCGACCAAGGTCGATTGGGTCGCGCACTTTCAGAATGCCCTCGCGCACGATGAACAGCGCTTGCTCGCCGAGCCGTCTCCCTACTTGGCGAGCTACAAATACTTTCCGTACCAATGGGGCGCTCGCTACATGCATTTCACTTGGCTGGCAGGTGGAATGGACGCGGTCCTCGGTCGATTCTCGATGCCGCCCACGATGACGCACTCACTCCTGGCGAGCACGATGGGCGCCGTCGATTCTGATTTCACACCGCAAGACCTCACGCTCGCAGAGCCACCTCCAGAGTGGACGCAGATCGCGCACCTGACGCTGGGCGCTTGGGGCACCTTCTTGGCATTCGAGAAGAGAGCCACGACGGTCGACTCCGCCCGGACCATGGCGCTCGGCTGGCGAGGTGATGCACTTGCCATCTATGCATCGCGCGAGACTCCGGCTCACAGCGCGGTTCTCTGGCGCTTGGAGTTTATGGACGAAGCCATGGCAAACCAGGCGAAGAGCGTCGCTGAGCGCATTGTCGGCGTCGGGAACGTTCGCCAGAAAGGCCCTTCGGTCATCATCGCCAAGACGGACGGCAGCGCCCTGCTCGATTGGGCCTTCCAGTTCGACTGACTCCGGTCATCGTCGGCATCGTCGGCTGCTTGCTCGTGCTACTGAGCCTCCTGCTCAGAGTGGTCGTGCGGTCCTGAGCTCGCCTCTGCTGGTCGCTGCGCGCTCGGCACTCGCCTGAGGCGCGCTGTGGCGAGGCTCGAACAGCGCACGGGAGCAGGGCAGAATCACCTCCGCGATCGCTTGCTGGCGGATCGTCTGGCGCAGCTGGTTGGGGACGATGCCATGCGCAAGCAGAGCTTGGTCGTCGTCAGTCAGGGCGCCGCGTGCGCGTGGTGTTTCTGCCGCGAGGGCGCTGAACTCACGCTGGACCGCGCGCTGGAGCTCGGGGCCGCCCCACGAGAGCGCCCATTTCACGAAGCGATACGCGAGCTCCGCGTGGCGCGTTTCGTCCTCGCTGATCGTGAGCAGCAGCTCACGCAGCGCGGGATCCGAAGCGTGTTCCGCTGCCTCGCGCGCTTCGATGGCGGCCAGGGTCTCGCCCAGGCAACCTTCGCGGACGGTGTTCAGCACGATCGCTTCCAACGTGGACTCGTCCAAGCTGCCTGCGATGGCCAAGCATCCTGGGCCGAGCGGCGCGGCGGCATACTGGCTGGCCACCGCAAAGCACGCCTTGGCATGTTTTGTTTCGTCGGCCATGGCGGCCGTGGCGCGCTCGATGAGCGAAGCCGGGGCTCCCAGGCTCATCAGCTGCAGCGTGAAGCGTGCAAACGCGGCGATCGATGCATGCTCCATCAGCGCGACTTGCGTCCACTGCTCGGCCAGGCGCGCGCGGAGCACAGGCGCGAGATCCGCGGCCTTCGGGAGCAGTGAAAGCCCGCGCCAGTCCGCGTTCGCTGCTGCCGTTGCCAGCCGCGGCGCGCCTTCGATCAGGAATGGGCGCCCGCTCAGGCACGTTGCCGGGGCACACTGAAAGCTGTGCGTTTGGCTATTGAGGTAACAGTGCTCTCCCTGAGCGCAATCGCGGTCGCCCCCGCACTTGTCCGCGGGAGATTGGCAGGTGTAGGTCGGGTTGTCGCAGCCACCGCTCAGGTCATGAGACCTGCACAAGAAGCCCGCAGTGCAGTCTTCATCCGTCGTGCACTGCGCGACGACGCAACGTCCGACCGGGGCGGAGCATTCGCAGAGCTGTGTTGTCGCACAGTCGCTGTCGTTGACGCAGCCATAGTTGCAGTGCGTCACGGTAATGCCCATGGTGTCGCTGTTGCCGCACCAGCCGAGCGGCCTATCCGTACAATCCGCGTCGAGTTTGCATTGGGCAATCGAGCCTGGAGTCGCTACGGGGTCGGGGCGTGGCACTCGAGAAGCACACGTGAGTGCAGCGTGACGATGGGTGAAGCCGTCGCAGCGGATCAAGCCATTCCCGAGATCGACGGGGTTCTGGCATGGATACTTGTTGGCACCCGCGCCGGCGCTGCCCGTCGCGCCAGCGCTGCTCGCCCCGCCGCTGTGTCCCGCGCCGCCCGTGCTCGCGCCTCCCTGCGCGGCGCCAGCGCTGCTCGCCCCGCCGCTGTGTCCCGCGCCGCCCGTGCTCGCGCCTCCCTGCGCGGCGCCAGCGCTGCTCGCCCCGCCACCGCTCCCGGAGCCAGCGGAACCCGTGCCGGGCGTCGCTGCGCTGCCACCGCAAGCGAGCAACTGAGTGGCACCCAGTGCCGATAGCAATGCGGTGCTGAAGACATCGAGGCGAGTCCGGAGCTTCATCGCCAGCGGCACTGCAAGCCACACGCCAACGCGCACACGGCGCCGTTTTTCGAGGAAATGCCGCTGATTGGCCGTCGAGCCTGGCTCAGCTTGGCACAGCCCCACGACACCGAAAGTCATTGAGCTACTTCGCTCGCGGCACGAGCTCGCCGTTCGTCGTGACGAGCGCGCGCTTCGCAATGAAGCGACGATCCACGGCTGCGGGCGTGACGGCGTGGGTCGCGACTCGGGTGGTCGAATTGAGTGCTCTGCCGTGACCGAACGCAACGCGGCTAGGTGACTCCGTCAGGCGGAGTTTGGTTGCTACGACCGGAGGACGTTCGGACCTCGAGGGCCTTGTCGGCTCAGCCCATAGTTCGTGTACGAAGTACCGCTTCGCATCGCGAGGGATCACTATCGGACGACATCGCACGCAACAACCTAGCCCTTGCGCCAAGGCAGCCGCGCGAAACACTCGAGCTGAAGCTCCGACATCGCACGAGTCCAGACATCGTGACCCCCGAGCGGGTTTCGCTGCTACGAGGCTCCGCAGCACGCACATCTGCCGCACTCAATCGTAAACGGTTTCTTAAATGCTCTGCGGGTCGACCGTACACAGGAACGCAACGATTGACGCTGCTGAGCCCCGCGACGAACGCGCGTGGCTACTTATCTTATCTCGAGCCTCCGAGCTAGTTGCTCGAACTCGACGTTGATCCCGCGCAGCAAGGGGGGTCTCTTTCTTGGAAAGTCCACAATCTACCGCAGCCGATTCAACCCAGCTGGGATTCCGAATCTCGGTGCTGACGTGTTGAAACGACCGCGGTCCTCGACTGGGATTTCGCTAGGTCGGCGCTACGCTCACCTGCTGCTCGCTGCGGCAGGCTGTACGTTGTCGTGCGCAGAGCCCGCGCGCGACACGGACGGTATCGCCGTTGGCTTGCTCCTGCCTTTCTCCGGAACCAATGCTGGCATCGCCGCGAACTTCGAACGCGCCGCCATTTATGCTGTGGAGCGTGTCAACGCTGCAGGCGGCGTTCGCGGCCAACGCCTGCGTTTGGTTGCAGCAGACACTCACTCGAACCCCACGCGAGGAGTTGCTTCCGCTCGGCACTTGATCGATGAGGGCGTCGTCGCGGTTCTGGGCGTCGAAAGCGCCGACATTGCCGCCGAGGTCGAGCCAATGTTCTTCGCTCACCAGATCGCGATGATTTCACCGTTCGTGGGCACGGCAGACGACGCGACGGTCTCCTGTGATCATCAGTGGTTCCGCTTGGCGCCCTCGGCGCGAAGCCTGGGCGAGGCGCTCGCGAAGCAGCTGTCCGCGGAGCGCGTGCAGTCCGTAGCCGTGATCAGTGACACGGATGCCTACAGCCAGGCGTTCGGTGACGCCGTGGGAGCCAGATTCGTGTCTTTGGGCGGCCGCGTCGCGCTGCGCGTGGACGTAGATCCGACACGGAAGGACTACGCTGCGGTCCTCACGCAAATCGTCGACGCGGGCGTTACGGAGATTGTGCTTTCGACATCGGCGAGCACGGCTTCGACGCTCGTCAATGAGTCTAAGGTGACCTTTTCGACTCCACTCAACTGGTATCTCTCCCCCGTACTCAAGACGCCACTCTTCTTACTCAACGCCTTCCCAGGCTCTCTGGACGGCGGCAAGGGCGTCGCTCCCAGGCTTTTCGAAGAGGATGGCGCCTTTGCCCATGCCTTCGAGCAGCGTTGGCCAGGCGATCCGGCTTTGGAAGGGGCCTACTTCTACTATGACGCGGTAGCTCTGGTGGCTTATGCCCTGGAAGTCACGCTAGCCGATGCACCGGACGCGCAGTTGCGGGAAAAATTCAAAACCGCACTGGGAGTCGCCGCCAGCCAGCGGGGTACGCAGACCGGTTGGGACGAAATCGAACAGGGCTTGGCGATGCTCGAGGCGGGTCGACCGGCGTACTATGCGGGCGGGACGGGCCCGCTCGTGTTCGACAAATGCGGACTCAGAAAGCTCGGCGCCTCGAGCACTTGGGGCGTCAAGCGGGGGCGCATCGTCAACGATAGCGCGCTTTGAAAGGCTACTTGCACGTGTGTCGCAGTCAAAATCGATGTCTGCCTCGGAAACTGAGTCAGGCGCGGCAAGGGACTGTATTTACGAATGGCGTATTCATCGGTTCGGCGCAAATGCTTAAGAGGATAATATCAATGAGATCTGTAATTCGCACTGGGCTCGGGGTACTAATTTTGGCGTCTGCGTCACTCGGCTGCTCGTCGAGCGGCGACGACAAGCAGAACTCGTCCACCACAGAGGCCGTAGAGGTCGAGGTATTTTCTTGGTGGACTGCGCCCGGAGAAGCCGAAGCGCTGCAATCGCTATTCAACCTACACAAGAAGAAATACCCCGCCGCTCGCATCTTCAACGCTGCAGCCGATGCGTCGGTGGTCAGCGGCGGCGTCCAGGCAAAAGAGATCCTCCAACAGCGACTCGAGGCCGGAGATCCTCCAGATTCCTTCCAGACGAACGCCTTCGAGTTGCACCGAGGTTATCTCGCAGAACGCCCGGATCTGCTGGCCCCGCTCGACGAGCTGTTCGAGCAACAGGGCTTGTCCAAAGACATCGTGCCCGAGCTGCTGGACGGCCTGACGGTCAACGGCCACGTGG
>Ga0315912_10002285_pt1 | contig 20880 bp, 20 predicted proteins | sample VfabasoilMG_FD_204469 | JGI IMG/M metagenome (GOLD analysis project Ga0315912, IMG submission 204469) | Garden soil microbial communities collected in Santa Monica, California, United States - V. faba soil | ecosystem: Environmental > Terrestrial > Soil > Garden | place: USA: California...
GTGTCTCAGGCCAGCCGCGGGTCGTGCCAGCCGCCCAGCGGTGACACCGTCTGCACCTCGCCCGGCCCCCAGGTGCCCGGCGGGTAGGGATACACGGGGGTGTCGGACTTGAGCACCGGATCGACGATGCGCCAGGCTTCTTCGACATAGTCCTCACGCGCGAACAGCGTGGCGTCGCCATGCATCGCGTCGCCCAGCACCCGTTCGTAGGCGTCCATCTCGCCGGCGCCGGGGTGGCGGCTGGCCATCAGTTCGCCCGGCATGCTCTGGCTCTCGTCCAGCGGCGACAGCACGTTCACGCCCAGCGCGATCAGGATGTCGGGGCTGATGCGAAAGCGCACATGGTTGGGCGTGTCGTTGTGCGCCGAATAGATCGACGGCGGACGGCGCAGCCGCACCAGCACTTCGGTGCAGGTGACGGGCAGGCTCTTGCCGGCGCGAATGTAGAACGGCACGTCCTGCCAGCGCCAGGAGTCGATGAACAGGCGCACCGCAGAAAAGGTTTCGGTGCTCGAGCCTTTGGCCACGCCGGGTTCGTCCAGGTAACCGACGAACTGGCCGCGCACGATGTCACTTTCGCCGAGCGTGCGCATGGACTTCAGCACCTTGACCTTCTCGTCGCGGATCGATTCGCTGTCGGTGCGCGCCGGCGGCTCCATCGCCAGGTTGCTGAGCAGCTGGAACATGTGGTTCTGCACCACGTCGCGGGTCGTGCCGGTAGCGTCGTAGAAGGCGCCGCGCCCCTGCACGCCGAAGTCCTCGGCCATGGTGATCTGCACGCTTTGCACGTGCTCGCGGTTCCAGAAGGGTTCGAGCAGCGCGTTGGCAAAGCGAAAGTGCAGCATGTTGTGCACCGGCCCCTTGCCCAGGTAGTGGTCGATGCGGAAGATGTGCGCTTCGTCGAAGGTCTGCAGCAGGATGCGGTTCAGCGCCTGCGCGGAGGCCAGGTCATGGCCGAAGGGCTTCTCGACGATGATGCGCGCGCCTTGCGTGCAGCCGGCCGCCGCCAGTTGTTCGACCACGGCGCCGAACAGCGCCGGCGGGATCGCCATGTAGTGCGCCGGCCGCTGCGCCGCGCCGAGCTGCTGGCGCAGCGCCGTGAAGGTGGTGGCGTCGGCGTAGTCGCCGTCCACGTAGCGCAGCAGGCCGAGCAGCTTTTCGAAGGCGGCCGGGTCCAGGCCGCCGTGTTTTTCCAGGCTGTCGCGCGCGCGGGCCTGGAACTGCTGCAGGGTCCAGCCGGCCTTGGCCACGCCGATGACCGGCACGTTCAGGTGGCCGCGCTTCAGCATCGCCTGCAGCGAAGGAAAGATCTTCTTGTAGGCCAGGTCGCCGGTGGCACCGAAGAAGACCAGCGCGTCGGCCGGCGCTTGTGCAGGCCTGCTCATTTGTCGCCCGGCTTTTCGTGGTGGCCGCCGAACTGCAGGCGCATGGCCGACATCAGCTTGTTCTGGAACTCCGCTTCGCCCCGCGACGCAAAGCGCGAATACAACGCGCTGGTCAGCACCGGCGCCGGCACGGCTTCGTCGATGGCCGCCTTGATGGTCCAGCGGCCTTCGCCCGAATCGGAGACGCGGCCTTCGAACTTGGCCAGTGCCGGGTCGTCGACCAGCGCCGCAGCCGTCAGGTCGAGCAGCCAGGACGAGATCACGCTGCCGCGGCGCCAGACCTCGGCGATGTCGGGCAGCTTCAGCTCGTACTGGTAGTGCTCGGGGTCGCGCAGCGGCGTCGTCTCGGCATCGGCCGCATGCTGCCGCTTGCCGACGTTGGCGCTCTTCAGGACGCCGAGGCCTTCGGCATAGGCGGCCATCAGCCCGTATTCGATGCCGTTGTGCACCATCTTCACGAAGTGGCCGGCGCCTCCCGGTCCGCAATGCAGGTAGCCGTTCTCTGCCGTGCCCTGGTTCGCCGGCCGGCCGGGCGTGCGCTCGATCTCACCGATGCCGGGCGCCAGCGTGCGGAAGATCGGGTCCAGCCGCTGCACCGCGCCGGCCGGCCCGCCGATCATCATGCAGTAGCCGCGCTCCAGGCCCCACACGCCGCCGCTGGTGCCGACGTCGATGTAGTCGATCTTCTTCGGCGCCAGCTCCTTGGCACGGCGGATGTCGTCCACGTAGTAGGAGTTGCCGCCGTCGATGACGGCGTCGCCCGGCTCCAGGTGCGGCAGCAGCGCGGCCAGCGTCTGATCCACCACCGCGGCCGGCACCATCAGCCACAGCGCGCGCGGCTTGGCCAGCCTGGCCGTCAGCTCGGCCAGCGAGGCCGCTCCGACCGCGCCCTCGGCCGCCATCGCGGCCACGGCCTGCGGCGACATGTCGAACACCGCGCACTCATGGCCGCCTTTCATCAGGCGGCGCACCATGTTCGCGCCCATGCGGCCGAGGCCGATCATTCCGAGTTGCATCGCTTGACTCCTTGCGGCTTCGAGTGTGGACGGCGAATGCGGCCTAGGTGAGCGAGGCCTCGTAGATGCTCTGGATGGCCTCGTCGAGCTCGGCGTCGAAGCTCTCGTCCGGCTGCTGCGCCGACAGCCCTTCCACCAGCGCGCGCGAGAAGCTGGCGATCACGCCGTGGTTGTGCGCCAGCAGCGCATTGCCCTCGGAGCGGCTGTAGCCGCCGGACAGCGCCACCAGCTTCAGCACCCGCGGGTCGCGCACCAGCTCGGCGTAAAAATCGTCCTGGCTAGGCAGCGTGAGCTTGAGCATCACCTGCTGCCCGGCGCGCAGAGCGGCCAGCGCCTGCTGCAGCGCGGCCTTCAGCAGCGCCTCGGCCTGCGGCTTGTCCGGGCAGTGGATGTCGACCTCGGGCTCGACGATCGGCATCAGCCCCGCGGCCAGGATCTGCGCCGCCACCTCGAACTGCTGCGCCACCACCGCGCGGATGCCGGCGGCGTCGGCACGCTGGATCACCGAGCGCATCTTCGTGCCGAAGATGCGCTTCGCGTTCGCCCGCTCCAGCAGCGCGGCCAGCCCCGGCATCGGCTTCATCAGCTGCACACCGTCCCGCGCATCGGCCAGGCCCTTGTCGATCTTCAGGAAAGGCACGATGCGCTTGGCGCCCCACAGGTAGTCGGCCGTCGGCCGGCCCTCGACCTCGCGATCCATCGTGCCTTCGAAGAGGATCGCCGCCAGGATGCGGTCGCCGCTGAAGCCGGGGCTGGTCATCAGGCGCGTGCGCATCTGGTGCACCAGCGTGAACATCTGATCGTCGTTCTGCCAAGCGGAGGCCGGCACGCCGTAGGCGGCCAGCGCCTTGGGCGTGCTGCCGCCGCTCTGGTCGAGCGCGGCGATGAAGCCGCTCTGCGTGCGGATCTTGCGCGTCTGCTGCGCCTTCAGGCTCAACGGGTTCATGGGGTGCCTCTCAACTGACGGTAGCGCCGAATCAGCGCATTGGTGGAACTGTCGTGCGCCAGTGCCGGCTCGGTAGCGGCTTCCAGCTGCGGGATGATGCGCTGCGCCAGCACCTTGCCCAGCTCCACGCCCCACTGGTCGAAGGAGTTGATGCGCCACACCGTGCCCTGCGTGAACACGCTGTGCTCGTACAACGCCACCAGCTTGCCCAGCGCGGCGGGGGTCAGCTCGTCCAACAGCAGCGTGTTCGACGGCCGGTTGCCCTCGAACACGCGGTGCGGCACCAGCACTTCGGCGGTGCCCTCGGCGCGCACCTCGTCGGCGGTCTTGCCGAAGGCCAGCGCCTGGCCCTGCGCAAAGACGTTGGCCAGCAGCATGTCGTGGTGCCGGCCCAGCGGGTTCAAGGATTTGCCGAAGGCGATGAAGTCGCAGGGGATCAGCCGCGTGCCCTGGTGGATCAGCTGGTAGAAGGAATGCTGGCCGTTGGTGCCGGGCTCGCCCCAGTACACCGGGCTGGTGTCGTAGTCGACGCGCGTGCCGGCCAGCGTGACGTGTTTGCCGTTGCTTTCCATCGTCAGCTGCTGCAGATAGGCCGGGAAGCGTTTCAGGTACTGCGCGTAGGGCAGCACGGCCTGTGTCTGCGCGCCGAAGAAATCGACGTAGAGCAGCGTCAGCAAGCCCATCAGCACCGGCATGTTCTGCGCGAAGGGCGCGGTGCGGAAATGTTCGTCCATCTCGTGGAAGCCGGCCAGCATCGCTCGGAAGTTCTCCGGACCGATCGCCAACATCGTCGACAGGCCGATCGCCGAATCCATCGAGTAGCGCCCGCCGACCCAGTCCCAGAAGCCGAACATGTTGTCCGTGTGAATGCCGAAGTCGGCCACCGCCTTCGCGTTGGTGGACACGGCGACAAAATGTTTTGCCACCGCCGCGGCGTCGCCGCCCAGTCGCGCCAGCGACCAGTCGCGCGCGCTGTGCGCGTTGGTCATGGTCTCCAGCGTGCTGAAGGTCTTGGACGAGACGATGAACAGCGTTTCGGCCGCGTCCAGGTCCTGCACCGCTTCCGCGAAATCGGTGCCGTCGACGTTGGAGACGAAGCGGAACACCATCTCGCGCGCGCTGTAGTGGCGCAGCGCCTCGTAGGCCATCACCGGGCCCAGGTCGGAGCCACCGATGCCGATGTTGATCACGTTGCGGATGCGCTGGCCGCTGTGCCCCCGCCAGGCGCCGCCGCGCACGCGCTCGGCGAAGGCGGCCATGCGCTCCAGCACCTGCTGCACCTCGGGCACGACGTTGACGCCGGCGACGCGGATGTCCGCACCGCGCGGCGCGCGCAGCGCCACGTGCAGCACCGCGCGGTTCTCGGTGCTGTTGATGCGCTCGCCCGCGAACATGGCGGCTATGCGTTGGCGCAGGCCGGCTTCGTCCGCCAGCGCCAGCAGCAATCGCAGCGTCTCGTCGGTGATGCGCTGCTTCGAATAGTCCAGGTAGATGCCGGCGGCTTCGAGCGTGAGCCGCTCGCCGCGCTGCGCGTCGGCGGCGAAGAGTTCGCGCAGGTGCATCGCCTGCAGCGCCGGCACGTGGGCCTGCAGGGCTTTCCAGCTGCCGCTGGCGGCGACGGTGGATGTCATGCTCGCGTCCCCCCGGTCTTGCGGCGGGCGGCATCGGGCCACAGCCGGAAGCCGCCGGCGAAGGCATTGGCGTTGTCACCGGCGCGGCAGCCCGGCGGCAGCGTCTTCAGCGCGCGCACGTTGCCTCCGCCCAGCACCACTTCGTCGGGCAGCAGCGCGGCCTGCAGCCGCGCCACCACATCGGCCACGCGCTTGCGCCACTTGCGCAGGCCGTCGCGCTGCTGCCCGCGTTCGCCGACGTAGTCCTCGAAGGTGGCGTCGCGATAGGGCAGGTGCCCCAGCTCCATCGGCACGATGACACCGTCGACGATGAGCGTGGAGCCCAGGCCGGTGCCCAGACCCAGGAAGAGCATCTTGCCCTTGTCGTAGCTGCCCAGCGCCTGCATCGCGGCGTCGTTGACCAGTTTCACCGGCTTGCCGAAGGCGCGGGTATAGTCGAAGCCGACCCAGCCCTTGCCCAGGTTCGGCGGTTCGCCCGAGGGCGCGCCATCGCGCACCGGGCCGGGGTAGCCGATGGAGACGGCGTCGAAGCCCCAGCCTTCGGCCAGCGTGCGCACTTTGTCGACCATCTGCGCCGCGTTCATCTTCGGCCCCGAAGGCACGCGCCGCGGCTCGGTCTGGCCGCTGAGCAGGATCTTGACGTGCGTGCCGCCGACGTCGATGACCAGCACCTTCATGACAGTGCCGCCGATTTCGACGCGATCTGCGCCAGCAGCTCGTGCCACGACTTGACGAAGGCCGCGGCGCCTTCGCTCTGCAACCGTGCGGCCAGCGCGTCCACGTCGATGCCGGCCTTCTGCACCGCGGCCAGCACCGCCTCGCAGTCACCGCCGTCGGCCGGCACCGGTGTGCCGGCCTGGCCGTGGTCGGCAAAGGCCTTGAGCGTGGCTTCGGGCATGGTGTTGACCGTGAAGGGCGCGGCCAGCTGCTCGATGTACAGCGTGTCGGAAGCCTTCGGGTCCTTGGTGCCGGTGCTGGCCAGCAGCAGCCGCTGCGGCGTGGCGCCTTCGTTCATGATCCGGCGCACGCGCGCCGAGGCCAGGAAGTCGCCATAGGCCTTGTAGGCCTGGCAGCCGACGGCGATGCCCAGCTTCATGTGCAGCGCGTCCGGCAGCTTGCCGGCCACCGCCACATCCCAGCGGCTGATGAACAGCGAGGCCACCGAAGCCACGTCCGGCGACAGCCCGGCATCGAGCCGGCGCTCGATGCCGCGCAGCCAGGCCTCGGCGGCGGCCCGGTAGTGCGCGGTGGAAAAGAGCAGCGTCACGTTGATCGGCACGCCGGCGAAGATGGCTTCCTCGATGGCGGGCAGGCCCTGGGCCGTGCCCGGGATCTTGATGAACAGGTTGGGGCGCGCGGCCCGCGCATGCAGATCGCGCGCCGCGGCCAGCGTGCTTTGCGTGTCGTAGGCCAGCAGCGGCGAGACTTCCAGCGAAACCCAGCCGTCGACGCTGCGCGTGCGCAGGTGCACCGGGCGGAACAGGTCGGCGGCGCGGCTCAGGTCCTGCAGCGCCAGTTCGAAGAACAGCGCCTCGCCCGACTGGCCCTGCTGCAGCCGGCTGCGGATGTCGGCGTCGTAGTCGGCGCTGCCCTTCAGCGCCTGGTCGAAGATGGTCGGGTTGGAGGTCAGGCCGGTCACCGACAGCTCGGCGATGTAACGCTGCAAGGTGCCGCTGTCGAGCAGCGCGCGTGTGATGTTGTCGAGCCACAGGCTCTGGCCCAGCGCATGCAGCGCGGCGGTGCGGGAATTGATGGTCATTGGGGGCTTCTCCTGGCGAGCGAGTACGCATCATGCGTCAGAAGCTCGGCGATGTGCTCGACCTGCCCATCCGGTGCCGGGCCGGCCGCCAGCGCCGCGGCGTCCTGCGCATACTGGCCCTGGCGCGGCAGCAGCGTCGTCACGCGCTGCTGCCACTGCCGCTTGACGGCCGCCAGGATACGTGGCTTGTCGTCGATCAGCACGTAGTGCCGGGCGGGGTGGCGGCGCATCACGTCGTCCAGCGCCTGCTCCTTGTGGATGTAGATCAGCACGCGGCCGTGCACGGCATCGGCCAGGCCCGCGCGCTGCACCTTGCGCGGCTGGAACACCACGTCGCCATCGGACAGGATCACCACCGGCGCGGCACGCCCCAGGTGCGCCAGCAGTTGCAGCGCGCCGGGATAGAGCCGCTCGGAGAAGGGATAGTCCAGCAGCCATGCGGCCATGGCCAGCAGCTCCACGTGCTGCGGATGTTCGGCGCGGTAGCGCTGCAGCGCGCCCAGGTAGTCGCGGTAGCCGAGCGTGTCCCACAACTGTTGCAGGATCGCGCCGTAGCGTTCGCGGCATTCGGTGCCGTACTGCTGTTCCAGGTGCGTGCGGATGTCGGCCTGGACGCGGTCGTTGTCCAGCAGCGTGTTGTCCACGTCCACCAGGAACACCAGCTCGGCTTCAGGCGGCGACATGGGCGGTGTCGTTCCACAGGCGGATCACCGGCTGCTGCAGCCGATGCTCGTAGCCCAGCATGCCCAGGCTGGCGGTGTCGATGCTCAGCAGCGCGCCGGCGCCGGGCGCCAGGCCCAGCCAGCGCACCGCCAGCATGCGCAGGAAATGGCCGCTGGAAAACAGCAGCACATCGCCGGCCTCGCAGCGCAGCGTATCGATCAGGCTGTCGGCGCGTGCCGCCACCTGCGCCGGGCTCTCGCCGTTGGGGCAGCCGTCGCGGAACAGCTGCCAGTCGGGCCGCAATGCCAGGATCTGCGCGCTGGTGCGGCCTTCGTAGTCGCCGTAGTGCCATTCCACCAGTCGCGCATCGCGCTCGGCGCGCGTGCCGAAGCCGGCCAGCTCGCAGGTCTGCCAGGCGCGCTGCAGCGGGCTGCACAGCACGCGGGCGAAGCGCTGCGGTTGCAGCCGCGCAGCCAGACATCGTGCTTCGGCCTCGCCGGCGGCGGTGAGCGGCAGGTCGCTCAGGCCGGTGTGCTGGCCCGACAGGCTCCAGGCCGTCTGGCCGTGGCGCGCCAGCAGCACGCGCGGCAGCGTCGGGCTCATTCCATCGACCAGCCGTGGCTGACGATGATCGACTGACCGGTCAGCGCGTTGCTCGGGAAGGCGGCGAAGAACAGCGCCGCGTCGGCCACGTCCTGCGTGGTCGTGAATTCGCCGTCCACCGTGTCCTTGAGCATCACCTTCTTGATCACGTCGTCCTCGCTGATGCCCAGCAGCTGCGCCTGCTCGGGGATCTGTTTGTCGACCAGCGGTGTGCGCACGAAGCCGGGGCAGATGACGTTGGCATGCACGCCGTAGGGCGCGGCTTCCTTGGCCACGGTGCGGCACAGACCGAGCAGGCCGTGCTTGGCGGTGACGTAGGGCGCCTTCAGCGGCGAGGCCAGCTTCGAGTGCACCGAACCCATGTAGATGATGCTGCCGCCCTTGCCCGCGGCATACATGTGCGGCAGGCAGGCCTTGGTGGTCAGGAAGGCGCCGTCCAGGTGGATGGCGAGCATCTTCTTCCATTCGCTGTACGGAAACTCGTGCACCGGGTGCACGATCTGGATGCCGGCATTGCTGACCAGCACGTCCACACCACCCCAGGCGGCCACCACCGCGGCCACGCCGGTGTTGACCGCGTCCTCGCTGGTCACGTCCATGGCCACGCCCATGGCCTGGCCACCGGCAGCGCGCATCTCGGCGGCCGCGGCCTCGGCGGCCTGGGCGTTGAGGTCGGCCACGGCCACACGCGCACCCTCGCGGGCGTAGGTGAGGGCGATCTGCTTGCCGATGCCGCTGGCGGCGCCGGTGACGATGGTGATCTTGTCCTTCAGCTTCATTCGGGGTCTTTCGGTTCGTGGGGGTTCTGGGTCTGTACGCATTTTCCTTGCCTGCGCTGCGCCACACAATTGAAGCATGCCGATGCAACGCCGCCACTGCCTGATCGCGGCGCTGCCGTGGCCGTGCGGCGCCGCGTGGGCGTCCAGCGCGCTGCAGCAGGCCATGCGCCGCGCCGAGGCATTGCGCGACGAAGCGCTGCGCGCCGGCGACCAGCCCTACGGCGCGGTGGTGCTGCGCGGCGAGTCGATCGTCGGTGCCGCGCCCAGTCGCGTGATCACCGCCGCCGACCCCGGCGCGCATGCCGAGAGGGAAGCGCTGCGCGATGCCGCGCGCCGGCTGGGCAGCAACGAGTTGCGCGACTGCGTGCTCGTGTCCACCTCCCGGCCCTGCGCGATGTGCGAGGCCGCCGCCGGCCAAGCCGGCATCGTGCGCATGATCTACGGCACGGCGCTCAGTGATGGCGGGGCGCCGCAGGTCCGCGTCGATGGCGCCGACCTGGTGGCAGCGGCCGAAGCCGGCGACCTGGCCCGGCTGCGCCAGCGGCTCGCTGCCGGCACGCCAGTGAACGCGCGCGATGCGCGCGCACGCACCGCGCTGCTGGCTGCCACCTGGGCCGACCGCATCGACGCGGCGCGGCTGCTGATCGAAGGCGGTGCCGACGTCAACGCCAAGGACGAGCTCCAGGACTCGCCCTTCCTGGTCGCCGGTGCCGAAGGGCGGCTCGCGATCCTGCGCCTGACCTTGGCTGCCGGCGCCGACCTGAGGAGCACCAACCGCTACGGCGGCACGGCACTGATCCCGGCGGCGCACCACGGCCACGTGGAGACGGTGCGCGAGCTGCTGAAGACGAAGATCGACATCGACCACGTCAACCGGCTGGGCTGGACGGCGCTGCTCGAGGCCATCATCCTGGGCGACGGCGGTGCGGCGCACGGCGAGATCGTGCGCCTGCTGGTGGCGCACGGCGCCCAGCTGCAACTGGCCGATGCCCAGGGCGTGACGCCGCTGGCACATGCACAAGCACGCGGCCAGAAGACCATCGTCGAGATCTTGCGTCGTGCGGGCGCCAAGGCCTGAAGCCGACGGCCGATGCGGCGCCGCGATGTCCTCGTTCTTCCGAGCGGTTCTGCCATGTCGCTGTTCAGCACCGTGAGCCCCGCCGACGGGTCCGATCCCGCATTGGCCTCCTACTACGAGCGTCACATGGCGCTGTCCGGCGGCGTGGCCTATGCCTGGCGCGGCCAGGCCCAGCCCGTCCGGCAGCGCGGCGGCGTGCGGCAGGTGGGCGTGAGTCGTGAGGCGTGTTTCGCGCTGCTCGAAGACGGCCGGCTGCTGCGCTGGGCCGATGACGCGCAGCGCGAGCACACGCTGATGCAGGGCGTCGCGGCCTTCGCTGCCGGCGCATCGGGTTGGTTCGCGATCGATACGTCGCGCCAGTTGTGGCACGGTGGCGCCTCGCCGCAACGCATCGCCGCCGACGTGGTGGCGGCCTGCATCGGCGACGGCGCCGATTACTACGTGCGGCGCGACGGCACGCTGTGGGTCAAGGGCTTGGCGCACCGCGGCCAGTACGGCGACGGCCGCCTCGCGGCGAGCCCCGATTTCATCCATAGCGCCAGCGATGCCTTGGCGGTGAAGGCCCATACCGGCCATGCGATCTACCTGCGCCGCGACGGCGTGGTGCTGGGCACCGGCGGCAACCGCTTCGGCCCCTTGTCGTCGCATGGCCTGGGCGACAAGGCCGACCGCTGGGGGCCGATCTTCGACGGCGCTCGCGCCATTGCCACCGGCTCGCGCCATTCGCTGGCCATCCGCCACGACGGCAGCCTTTGGGCCTGGGGCGAAGGCTTCGGCATCGAGCCGCGCAAGCTGCTCGACGGCGTGCTCGCCACCGCGGCCGGCGACACCGCGACGCTGGCCCTGACGACCGACCTGGCCCTATGGCAATGGGAGAGCGGTCATGCACCGCGGCGCCTGCACTGGCGCTGAACTCCGGGCCCCGCTCAGAACGGCACCGGCGGGCCGGACCAAGGCGCCGTCAACGGTCGGGCACGGGCGAGCGCCTCTACCGCCGCACACAAGCCATCGCAGGCGTTTCGGCCCGGCCGCCGCCGCCACAGATTCAACAAGCCCTTGCACTTGGCATACAGGCGGAAGAAGCCGAGCACCCGGTCGATCTCGTCCTTGCTCGGCCAGTGATCGCCGCAGATCAACTTGTCGTCCGACATGCCTCTGTCCGTCAGCGTCACTGCGGCCCAGGCGGTGACGTGGGTGCGCGTGCCATAGCGCAGGCGCGGCCCGAGCACCAGGGCATCGAGCAGGTCGCCCTCCAGCCCCAGCAGTCCGGGTACCGCGCCATAGTTGAAGGGGCAGGGCAGGGGAGAGACGAAATCGATGCTCCCGCTCGAACCCCGCTTCAGAAAGCTGCCGCGCGGCACCTCGATCACGACTTCGAGCTTGGGGAACTGCACCGTGTGTCCGCGCTGTTCGCGATCGGCTGCGGGCATCAGGGCCGGTCCGGCCGGTTGCGCTCGGCGAGCGACGCCGCATAGGCCCAGGTTCCCAGCACCATGGCGGCAACGCCAGCGTTCATCAGCGTGCCGAGTTGCAGGCCGCCCAGGTGCCACACGCCCGTGGCACGCAGGGTCACGGCACAGACCACGGCAACCAGGCCGACCAGACCCGCAATGCGGCCCATCCAGATCAGCAGATGGCTCATGGCTTCCCTTTCGCGAGGCGATTGTGAACGCGGCCGGCAAGTGCCAAGCCGCAGTTCATCTTATCGCCGCAACGGGCTTGCTGCCGACACCGAAGCGCAACTAGACTGCCGGCTGCCCACTCCATCGCGGTCAGCCCCGTGCCCCACCCCGTCGTGTCATGCTGCTTCCGCCGTCCCGGCAGCTACGGCGCCGCTCTGCTGGCTGGGCTGTGTGCCGTGGCCGGTGCCCAGGTGCCGGCACTGACGCTCGAATCATTGCCGCGGCCATCGACACCGCCGGCCGAAGTGGGCCCCGTTGTGCCTGCCCAGGTGCAACGCTGGCGCCAGGAGGCCGCGGACTACGAACATGGCGTCGGCGTGCCCCGCGATCCGGTCCGCGCGGCGCAGCTGTACTGCCGAGCCGCCCGCTATGGCGACCCGCAAGCCCAGTACAGCCTCGGCTGGATGCTTACCAATGCGCGCGGCATCGAGCGCGACGATGCCCAGGCGGCCCATCTGTTTGCCGCTGCGGCCGAGCAGGGCATGGAGCAGGCACGCAACATGCTGGCCGCCATGGGCACCCCGCGCGGCGCTCCGCCGGACTGCCTGCGCGCGCCGGAATCCGACCCCGCGCCGGTGGCGGCCCGTGCCGCCGCGCCGCGGGCGCCGGCGGTGCGCGGTGCCGCGCCGATGCCACCCTTGCCCGCTCCAGCCAATGCACCGGAGCCGATCGTCCGCTTCGTCAACCTGATCGCGCCCGAATACCAGCTGGCCCCGCAACTGGTGCTGGCCGTGATGTCCACCGAGTCGAACTTCGATCCCTGGGCCATCTCGCCGAAAAATGCGCAGGGGCTGATGCAATTGATGCCCGACACGGCAACACGCTTCAAGGTCCGCCGCATCGACGATCCCGCGCAGAACATCCGCGGCGGCATGGCCTACCTGCGCTGGCTGCTGGCTTATTTCGAGGGCGATCTGACGCTCGTGCTGGCGGCCTACAACGCCGGCGAGCGCGCCGTGGAGCGCTATCAGGGCGTGCCACCGTATGCCGAGACACGCCACTACGTGCAGCGCGTGCTGTCCAACCTCGGCGGCCAGCGATCCCATCCCTTCGATCCCGCCGTCACGCCCCCTTCCGGTGCGCTGCGCAGCTCGCGCGATTCGGTGCGCTCCCGCTGAATTGAGCTCTGGCGGGCCTGCATGGCGCGTCACCCTGGTTAGACTGGGTCCATTGCGCAAGCTTGCCGATGCACCAAGCCGTCCCCCTGATCACCACGCTCGCCGCCGGCTTCGGCCTGGCGCTGCTGCTCGGCTTCGTCGCCGTGCGCCTGGGGCTGCCGGCGCTGGTGGGCTACCTGATGGCCGGCGTGGCCATCGGTCCGGGCACGCCGGGTTTCGTGGCCGACATCGAGATCGCCGCGCAACTGGCCGAAGTCGGCGTGATGCTGCTGATGTTCGGCGTCGGCCTGCATTTCTCGCTCGGTGACCTGATGGCCGTGCGGCGCATCGCGCTGCCCGGCGCGGTGGTGCAGATGGCGGTGGCCACGGCCTTGGGTACCGCGGTGGCCATGGCCTGGGGCTGGTCGCTGGCGGCGGGGTTGGTGTTCGGCCTGGCGCTGTCGGTGGCCAGCACCGTGGTGCTGCTGAAGGCGCTGGAAAGCCAGGGCCTGGTGGAGTCGGTCAACGGCCGCATCGCCATCGGCTGGCTGGTGGTGGAAGACCTGGCGATGGTCATCGTGCTGGTGCTGCTGCCGCCGGTCGCCTCGTTGCTCGGCCCCGGCGGCGGCGGCAGCCTGGGGCCGCAGATCTGGAGCACGCTGGGGCAGACGCTGCTGATGGTGGCGGTGTTCATCGCGCTGATGCTCGTCGCCGGGCGGCGCCTCTTCCCGTGGCTGCTGTGGCAGGTGGCGCGCACCGGTTCGCGCGAGCTGTTCACGCTGTGCGTGGTGGCCGCGGCGGTGAGCATCGCCTGGGGTTCGGCCGAACTCTTCGGCGTGAGCTTCGCGCTCGGCGCCTTTTTCGCCGGCATGGTGCTGCGCGAATCGCAGTTCAGCCACCGCGCCGCCGAGGAGACGCTGCCGCTGCGCGACGCCTTCGCGGTGCTGTTCTTCGTCTCGGTGGGCATGCTCTTCGACCCGCACGTGATCGTCGACGAGCCGCTCAAGGTGCTGGCGGTGGTGGCCATCATCGTGTTTGGCAAGTCGCTGGCGGCGGCGCTGATCGTGCTGCTGTTTCGCTACCCGCTGAACACCGCGCTGTCGGTGTCGGCCAGCCTGGCGCAGATCGGCGAGTTCTCCTTCATTCTCGCGGCGCTGGGCCTGTCGCTGGGCGTGCTGCCGCCCGAAGGCCAGAGCCTGATCGTCGCCGGCGCGCTGATCTCGATCGCGCTGAACCCGCTGCTGTTCGCGTCGATCCAGCCGGCGCTGCGCTGGATCCGCGAGCGTTCGGCGCTGGCACGCAGCCTGGACCGCAGCGACGACCCGCTGGCCGAGCTGCCGATGAGCACCGACGCACGCTATCTGAAGAACCAGGTGGTGATCGTCGGCTACGGCCGGGTCGGGCGCGGCATTGCCGCGGCGCTGAAGCAGCAGGGCGTTCCCTTCGTCGTCGCCGACGAGGACCGCGAGATCGTCGAGCGCTTGCGACAATCGGGTCAGGCGGCGGTGCTGGGCGACGCTGCCGACCCGGCGACGCTGATCCAGGCCCACGTGGCACAGGCGCGCATGATGGTCATCGCCACGCCGCAGACGCTGGGCGTGCGCCAGATGGTGGAGACGGCGCGCACGCTGAACCCCACCATCGAGGTGCTGATCCGCAGCCACAACGTCGAGGAAGCGGCGCTGCTCGAAGGCGAGAACCTCGGCAAGGTCTTCGTCGGCGAGCGCGAACTGGCACTGTCGATGACGCGCCACATGCTGACGCTGCTGACCGCCGGCGCCGCGCTGGCGCGTTAGCCGGCCGCCAGCCGCGTCTCGACGGCGCGCGCGAAGAAGGCCGCGCCCAGCGGCAGCGCGCGGTCGTTGAAGTCGTAGGCCGGGTTGTGCACCTCGCAGGCGCCTTCGCCCGCGCCGTTGCCGATGTTCAGGTAGCAGCCCGGCACCCGTTCCAGCATGGCAGAGAAGTCCTCCGAGGCCATGATCAGCGGCGGATTGCGCACCACCTTGTCCGTGCCCACCAGTTCGCTGCAGATGCGCGCGGCGAACTCGGCTTCGGCAGGGTCGTTGACCGTGGGCGCGAACAGCGCGCGAAAGTCGAGTTCGGCCGTGGCGCCGAAGGCCGCTGCGGTGTTTTCTGCAACGCGGCGCATCGACGCTTCGACCAGCTGCATGACGTCGCGCGAGAAGGCGCGCACCGTGCCGCCCAGTTCGGCGTTTTGCGGGATGACGTTGTAGGCGTCGCCGCCGCGGATACGCGTCACCGACAGCACGGCGGTGTCCACCGGCGCGACGTTGCGCGCCACGATGCTCTGCAGGCTGACGGCGATCTGCGCGGCGGCCAGCGCGGCGTCGACGCCGGTCTCGGGCCGTGCGCCGTGCGCACCCTTGCCGCTGACGCGGATGTCGAAGAAGGCGCCGCCGGCCATCATCGGCCCGGCACGCACGGCGAAGCGGCCCACCTCCAGGCTGGGCCGGTTGTGCATGCCGAAGATCGCCTGGCAGGGGAAGCGCTCGAACAGGCCGTCGTCGATCATCGCCTGGGCGCCGCCCAGGCCTTCTTCGGCGGGCTGGAAGATGAAGTGCACGACGCCGTCGAAACGCCGCGTCGCCGCCAGGTAGCGCGCCGCGCCCAGCAGCATCGCCGTGTGGCCGTCGTGGCCGCAGGCATGCATCACGCCCTTGTTCACCGAGCAGTGGCCGAAGCGGTTGACTTCCAGGATCGGCAGCGCGTCCATGTCGGCGCGCAGGCCGATCGAGCGCGTGCTGCGCCCGGCACGCAGTACGCCGACCACGCCGGTGCGGCCGATGCCGCGATGCACCTCGTCGAAGCCGAAGGCCTGGAGCTTGGCCGCCACCAGGCCGGCGGTGCGGTGCTCCTCGAAGCCCAGCTCGGGATGGGCGTGGATGTCCTGCCGCCAGGCGGTCATCTCGGCATGCAGCGGGGCGAGCAGTTCGACGGTGGCCATGGTGTGCGCTTCCTCTCAATACGACTTGGGCAGGTCTAGCACCTTTTCGGCGATGAAGGACAGGATCATCTGCTCGCTGACCGGCGCGATGCGCGTGACCAGCACCTCGCGCGGCAGCCGCTCGACGTGGTATTCCTTGGCGTCGAAGCCGCCGTGCGTCAGCAGCGCCTGCTGGCAGGCTTCCCAGCCGGCGCGCGCGCCCAGGAACTTGGCGGCATTGGCCTCGGCGCCGCAGGGCTGGTGGTTGTCGTACAGCCACCCACCCTTCAGCACCAGCCAGTACGTGTCGTCGAAGGATCGAACGACGGCGCCGACGCCCTCGCGGATGGCTTGCTGGTCCTCGCGCAGCGAAAAGTCCATAAGGGTCTCTGGGTCACGGTGTCGGCACCCATCGTAGTTCGCGCGGCGCGCGGCGGCCGAGGGACGCTCAGAGGACGCGGGCCATCGACCATCGAGTCCTCGTTCAACCCGGAGGACCCAACGATGAGCACCAAGGACTATCAGGATCACGCGCTGAGCGGCGCCACCGCCCGGTCGGTCGACCACTTCGAAACCGCCTGCCACCAGTTGCGCTGTTATGTCGGCGACCCGCTCGCTGCCGCCCAGGCCGCGCTGCGCGCCAGCCCGGACATGACCATGGGCCAGGTGCTGGTGGCCTACCTGAACCTGCTGGGCACCGAGTCGCTGGCGCTGCCGGCAGCGCGCGAGGCGCTGGCCGCGGCCCGCGCGCTGCCGGCCAACGAGCGCGAGGCCGCGCACTGCCGGGCGATCGAACATCTGGTCAACGGCCGCTGGCATGCGGCCGGGCGGGTGCTGGAAGACCTGAGCATCCGCTATCCGCGCGATGCGCTGGCGCTGCAGGCAGGGCACAGCATCGACTTCTTCGTCGGCGATTCGCGCATGCTGCGCGACCGCATCGCCCGCGCCATCGGCCACTGGCGGCCCGAGATGCCCGGCTACCACGCGCTGCTCGGCATGTACGCCTTCGGCCTGGAGGAGACCGGCGCCTATGCGCGCGCCGAGGCCGTCGGCCGCCGCGCGGTGGAACTGCAGCCGCAGGACGGCTGGGCCTGGCACGCGGTGGCGCATGTGCTGGAGATGCAGGGCCGCCGCCGCGACGGCATCGCCTGGCTCGGCGAGCATCGCGCGACCTGGAGCGAAGACAGCTTCTTCGCCACCCACAACTGGTGGCACCTGGCGCTGTTCCACCTGGGCCTCGACCAGGTCGACGAGGCGCTGGCGCTGGTCGACCGGCAGCTGCTCGGCCCGGCCTCGCCGCTGGTGCTGAACATGATCGACGCCTCGTCGATCCTGTGGCGGCTGCAGCTGCGCGGCATCGACGTCGGCGAGCGCTGGCAGGCCCTGGCCGAGCGCTGGGCGCCGCAGGCCGAAGCCGGCAACTACGCCTTCAACGACATGCACGCGATGATGGCCTTCGTCGGCAGTGGTCGCGACGACGACGCGGCGCGCCTGATCGCCGCGATGGACCGTGCGCTGGTGGCCGATGGCGACAACGTCGATTTCCTGAAGGACGTGGGCCACGCCGCCACGCGCGCGGTGCAGGCCTTCGGCCAGCAGCGTTACGGCGATGCGGTGCAACTGCTGCGGCCCGTGCGCAGCGAGGCGCACCGCTTCGGCGGCAGCCACGCGCAGCGCGACCTGATCGACCTGACGCTGATCGAGGCCGCCGAACGCGGCGGCGAGCATGACCTGGCCGATGCGCTGCGCCGCGAGCGCGAGGCGCCGATGCCTTGAGCCTCGTCAGCGCGACGCTATGCGTCGGACGAAATGCTCCAGCGCGTCGAGTACCGCGCCGGTGTCGCCGGCCCACAGCAGGTGGTCCTCGCCCGGCAGCAGGCACAGCTCGGCGCCGGGGATCCGCACCGCCAGGTAGTGGGCGACCCCGGCGCGCACGATGCGGTCGGCCTCGCGCTGCACCACCAGCGTCGGCACGCGCAGTGTGCCCAGCCGCTCGCGCACGTCGACGCTGGCGAAGGCGCGCAGGATCGCCGGCAGGCTGTTGCGTGACGCCGCCTGGCGCAGCATGCGCGCCCACCAATGGCGCGCCGCCTCGTCCTCGGCCAGCGAGGGCGCGAAGCGCTCCAGGCTGGTCGACAGCCCCCAGGCCGAACGCAGCTGCGCCAGCCACGCGGCCCGCTGTTCGGGCCTCAGCGCCCAGGGATAGTCGTCGGCCCAGCTGCCGCACGCGTGCGCGGCGTAGAGCATCAGCCCCTGCACCCGCTGCGGGTACGCGCTGGCGTATTCGATGGCGATGGCACCGCCCACCGAGTTGCCCAGCAGCCAGATCCGCTCCACGCCCAGCGCATGCCGCACCGCGTCCAGGTCCTGCACGCCGGCGCTTAAGTCCTGTGGCGGCGCCAGGCGTTCGGACAGGCCGATGCCACGCCGATCCAGCAGCACCACCTGGAAGCGCTGTGCCAGCCGCTCGAGCACCGCGCGGATGCCGGCATGCTCCCAGGCCACCTCCACATGCGACCACAGCCCGAACAGCACGACCAGCGTGCCGCAGGGCGCCTGCGGGCTGCCCAGCCGCAGATAGGCCAGCGTGCCGTCCTCGCTGTCGGCAAAGTGGATCGGCGCGACTGCACTGGCCGTCGGCAAGCGTTCGCCGGGCCGCAGCGCCAGCTGCCGTTGCGCCTGCGCATAGGCCGCCTCGATCTGCGCCGACGGCCGGATGCCCAGCTCGTCGCGCAGCATCTCGGCGCAGGCGAAGTAGGCCGCTTCCACCGCGGCGGCATCACCGAGCTGCGCGCGCGCCGCCAGCAGCGCCGCGTGGCCGGCATCGGCCAGCGGGTCGATGCGGATCAGCGCACTCGCGGCCTCGGCCGCGCGAGCCGGCTGGCCGCTGTCGTTGGCCTGCCCGGCAAGCTGCGTCAGCGCGCGCATCAGCAATTGCTGGTGCTCGACGCGGCGGCTGTCGCGCCAGGCCATGAAGCTGTCCGATGTCAGCTCGAAGCCGTCGAGCAGGCCCGGCGCTTGCGGCGCACACAGCCGCTCCAGCGTTGCCTGCGCCGCCGGGCTCTCCGGCGCCGCCAGGACCTGCAGCGCCGCGGCGCGCACGCGGGCCACGTCGCAGTCCAGGCCGCCGGCCAGCCACAGCGCATCGCCGTCGCCTGCCAGCAGGTTCAGTCCGAGCAGGCCGTTGACCTCGTGGCTCAGCCGGCGCAGGCGCGCTCGCCCGATGTCCAGCGACGCGTCCGGCCACAGCAGCTCGGCCAGGCGGCTGCGCGCCACCTTGCGCCTCAGCTCGCTCAGGAGCACCAGCAGGGCCAGGCCGCGTTTCAGCTTCAGCGGCACGGCCCGGCCGTCGACGCGCAGCTCTGGGTACCCACTGGCGCACAGCTCGACCTGCGCCGGCGCGCCGGTCGGGCTGTCGGGCTCGGGTTGTGGCATCAGCGCATCGTGCAACGGAGGGCGACCTGATTGTGGCGAAGCCGGCGCAGCCCGCGCTAGCCTCGCGCCATGGACTCCCTCATCGCCGCCGCCGCGCGTGCCCTGGCCACGGGCGACATCCTCGGCGCGCTGAAGCATGTCGCACTGCGCGACGACCCGCCGGCGCTGGCGTTGCGCGGCATCGCCATGGCGCGCCTAGGGGAGCTGGCACGTGCGCGCGAGCTGCTGCGCCGTGCGGCGCGCGGCTTTGGTGCGCACGAGGAACTGGCGCGTTCGCGCTGCGTCGTTGCCGAGGCCGAGGTGGCCTTGGCTCAACGCGACTTGGGTGGCTCGCCGCGCACGCTGGTCGCGGCCAGCGCCGCGCTGGACGCGCGCGGCGACCGCGCCAACGCCGCGCAGGCGCGGCTGATCGCGGCGCGCCGTGCGCTGCTGCTCGGCCGGCTCGCCGATGCCGCCGCGGCGCTACCGCAGCTCGACGCCCAGATGCCGCCGGCGCTGCATGCCGTGGCCGAGCTGACGGCTGCCGAACTGGCGCTGCGCTCGCTGCGCACCGCCGAGGCCGAAGCCGCGCTGGCGCGTGCCATGGTCGCGGCCGAACACGCTGGCCTGCCCGCGCTGCAGGCCGAGGTGGCCGAGGCCCGCGCCGCACTCGAACGCCCGGCCGCGCGCCGGGTTGCGGCCGGTACCGAGCAGCCGTTGCGTCTGGGCGAAGTGGCGGCGCTGCGTGGGTCCGGCGCGCTGGTGGTCGACGCCTGCCGCCACGGACTGGGGGCCGGCGACGCCTGGCTGCCGCTGGCGCGCCGGCCGATCCTGTTCCAGCTGGCACGCACACTGGCCGAGGCCTGGCCCGACGAGGCTCGGCGCGAGGCTCTGATCGCGCAAGCCTTCCGCACCCGCCACCCCGACGAGACGCACCGCGCGCGGCTGCGCGTGGAAATCGGCCGGCTGCGCGCGTTGGCGGCACCGCTGGCCGGCATCGACGCCAGCGCACGCGGCTTCCAGCTGCGGCCGCACGACGCTCGCGAAGTGGTCGTGCTGGCGCCGCCGGTAGATGGCGAGCAGGGCGCACTGCAGGCGCTGCTGTCCGATGGCGCGGCCTGGTCCACCTCGGCGCTGGCACTGGCCATGGGCGCCAGCCAGCGCAGTGTGCAGCGTGCGCTGGCCGAGCTGCAGCAGGCAGGACGCGTGCGCAGCACCGGGCGCGCGCGCTCGCAGCGCTGGCTGGCGCCGCCGCTGGCCGGATTCACGACGATCTTGTTACTCCCTGCATCGCTGCCGTCTGACTAGAGTTCCGTCACCGCGCCGAACCCGGCGCGTGAAAGGAACCCGATGAACCGCAACACCCCCGCCACCGAGGTGCCGCTGCAGCCGGCCGAGATCGTGCGCGAATACGGCCCCTTCGGCGGCGACGGCCGCGTGCACGGCGTCAGCCACGACGGTAGATGCGTCTGGGCCGCGCTGGGCACACAGCTGCTGGCCTTCGACCCGGTCAGCGGCGAGCCGGTGCACACGCTGCCGCGCGCCTGCGACGCCGGCACCACCTTCGACGGCACGCACCTGTACCAGATCGCCGAAGCGCGCATCGACAAGATCGACCCCGCCACCGGCCAGGTGCTGGGGTCGATCCCCGCGCCCGGCAGCGGCAGCGATTCGGGCCTGGCTTGGGCCGAAGGCAGCTTGTGGGTAGGGCAGTACCGCGATCGCAGGATCCACCAGATCGACCCCGCCACCGGGCGGATCATCCGCAGCATCGAATCGAACCGCTTCGTCACCGGCGTCACCTGGGTCGACGGCGAGCTGTGGCACGGCACCTGGGAAGGCGATCAGAGCGAGCTGCGCCGCGTCGACCCGGCCAGCGGCCA
>Ga0315912_10002286_pt1 | contig 20879 bp, 17 predicted proteins | sample VfabasoilMG_FD_204469 | JGI IMG/M metagenome (GOLD analysis project Ga0315912, IMG submission 204469) | Garden soil microbial communities collected in Santa Monica, California, United States - V. faba soil | ecosystem: Environmental > Terrestrial > Soil > Garden | place: USA: California...
CGCGCGAGTGTCTCGCCATAGCGTTCGATCGCGTGCGGCAGCGGACGCGGGCCCGTCCACCGCGCATGCACCCAGCGCGCGCGCTGGAGCCGGCGCGAACGCACCCGCAGCACCGGGGCCTTCTGGCGGAACGTGAGCAGGCGTGTGCGCACGCTCCCGTGCAGGTCCACGATCAGGTCGCAGTCCTCGAGCTCGGCGCTCATCGAGACCAGGTCCTCGAGCTTGCGCGCGTCGCGCTCCAGCACGCGCACGCGCGTCACGGCCGGATGAGCGCGCACCACGCCGGCGTATTCCTCCTTCACCCAGTACTCGATCACCGCCGCCGGATGGGCTCGTGCCAGGGCCTCCACCACGGGCAGCGTCAGGATGACGTCTCCGAGCGAGGACAGTCGCAGCACCGCGATGCGCTTGTACCCGCCCTCCGGCACGCCCAGCGGGGAGGGTCGGCGCGCGTTCATGCGCTCCGGAACTGCAGCGCGTGCAGCCGGGCATACGGGCCGCCCTGCACGAGCAACTCGTCGTGGCGGCCCTGCTGCACGATGCGGCCGCCGTCGAACACGAGGATGCGATCGGCGTGCTGCACCGTGGACAGCCGGTGGGCGATCACGAGCACGGTGCGGTCCTGCATCAGGCGTTCGAGGGCCTCCTGGACCAGGCGTTCGCTCTCGGCGTCCAGCGCCGACGTCGCCTCGTCCAGGAGCAGGATGGGCGGGTTGCGCAACAGCGCGCGCGCGATCGCCAGCCGCTGCCGTTCACCCCCCGAGAGCAGCACGCCGCGGTCGCCCACGAGCGTGTCGTAGCCCTGCGGCAGCCGCGAGACGAACTCGTGCGCATGCGCGGCGCGCGCCGCGGCCTCCACCCGGGCCGGGTCGGCGTCCTCGAGGCCGTAGGCGATGTTCGCGCGCACCGAGTCGTGGAACAGGATGGTCTCCTGCGAGACGACGCCGAGCTGGCCCCGGAGCGAGGCGAGCGTGGCGTCGCGCAGGTCGGTGCCATCGAACGTGACGCGCCCCTGCGTGGGGTCCATGAAGCGCGCCAGCAGGTCGAGCGTCGTGCTCTTCCCTGCTCCGCTCGCCCCCACGAGCGCGACCACTTCGCCGCGCTTCACGTGGAAGACGATTTCCCGCAGCACCGGCTGGCCCTCGCGATAGGCGAACCCCACGTTCTCGAAGCGCAGCTCGTCGCGGAACGGCGGCAGCGTGCGGGCCCCCGGCCGGTCGGCGATGGTGGGCGGCGTGTCAAGCATGGCCCAGACGCGGTCGGCCGCACCCAGACCGGCCGCGATCGTCCCGCCCATCTCGGACAGGCTCTTCACCGGCGACAGCATCGCCAGCAGCGCGGCCACGAACGTGAACAGCCGCTCGGGCGGCAGCGTGCCGGCCACGAACACCTCGCGCGCGCCCATCCAGCCGATGGCCACCGCGACCAGGATGATGACGTACTCCGAGAGTGGCTTCGCGGCCGCCGAGACGCGGCGCAGCCGGGTGAACGCGCGGAAATAACCGGTGTTCGCCTTCTCGAAGCGCCGCTCCTCGAAACGTTCGGCGCCGAACGCGCGCACGATCCGGCCGCCGCCGATGTTCTCCTGCACGATGCCGGTGAGCTCCGCCATGCGCTCCTGCGCCGTGCCGGAGCGCTTGCGCATCTTCCGGCCGATGGCGACCAGGGCCGCCGCGGCCGGTGGCAGCACGACGAACGCGAACAACGCCAGCTTCCACGATGCGGCGAACACCCACACCACGCAGCCCAGCAGCGTCAGGCCGTCCTTGAGCAGGTTGCTGATGCCCGCGGCGAGTGAGCCGCGCAGGGCCTCGACGTCATTCGTGAGTCGCGACAGGATCTCGCCGCCCCGGCGCTGGTGGAGCCACGCCATCGGCAGGGCCTGCAGGTGCGCGAACAGCCGCCGGCGCAGGTCGCGCGTGGCCGCCTGCTCCACGGACACACTCAGGTAGGACGCCGTGTAGTCCGCGACATTGCGCACCAGGAACAGCACGAGGATCAGCACACACAAGCGCTCGAACGACTCGAGCGGCGTGTCCGCGGTGAGCCAGGCGGTGGCCCTTCCCTGCACCTCGGCGAGCCAGCCCTTCGCCGCCAGCGGCGAGACGGGAGCGGCACTGCCCTTGAACAGCACCGCCATGAACGGCTGGATGAGCGCGATCCACATCGTGGACGTGAGCGAGTACACGACCATGCACACGATGGCCGCGGCCAGTCGCAGCCGGTACGGTTGCAGCAGCCCGAACAGGCGGGCGAGCGCGCTCAAGCGTTCAGTCGGAGCGGCCGCGCGGTGGCGCGGACGACAGCGGCTGCTCGAGTGCGACGAGCAGGTCGCCGTGCCCGGTGAAGTCCGCCATCGTGTCCTCGGGTCGCGCCGAGAGCTGGCCGGCTTCGACCAACTCGAACACCATCACGCCGAGGTCCTCGGTGCGCCGAACGCCCCACTCGCGGAACACGGTCGGGGCGAGCGGGCCGAACTCCTCGCGCGCGAGCTGGATCACGCCGTCGGTGAGTTCCTGCCCGGAGAGGTGGCGCCGGTCGGGATCGGCCAGCCGTTCGGCCGGGAGCGCGCGCACGGTCTCGCCCAGCGCGCCCACGAGGAACACGTAGGCCTCGCGAGCGAAGCGTCCGCCGCGTTCGCGCAGCTCGTCCACCGCGTCCCGGAACAGCATCTCCTGGCTCATGCGCGCCCTCCCTCGATGCGGCATCGACTATAGGCGCGCCCCGGAGCCCGGCACAAGCCTCGCTCCGCGGCCCGGCCGGGCGCGCAGCACCACGCGCCGGAGACCCCATCCCGCGGCCTTCCGCGGGTGGTCGAGATTGTAGTGCAGGCCCCGGCTCTCGCGGCGGCGCATGGCGGAGGCCACGATCAGGCTGCCCACGAGCGCGATATTGCGCAGCTCCACCAGGTCGGGTGACAGCCGCAGTTGGTCGTAGTCCCGTTCGATCTCGTCCGAGAGCAGGGCGAGCCGGCGGGCCGCGAACGCCAGGCGCTCGTCGCTGCGCACGATGCCGACCAGGTCCCACATCACGCGCCGCACGCTCTCCCAGTTGTGGTCGCTCACCACACCCTCGCGCGGTGGCCTCGTTCCGGCCGTGCGCCAGGCTTCGGCGCGCGGGGCGCGTGGCACCGCCGCGAGTCGTGCCAGGACTTCCGCCGCAGCGTGGTGCGCGCCCACGAGCGCTTCGAGCAGCGAGTTGCTCGCGAGCCGGTTCGCGCCGTGGAGCCCGGTGCACGCCACCTCGCCGATCGCGTGGAGCCCGTCGAGCCCGGTCCGGCCCGCGAGCGTGGCGCGCACGCCGCCGCACTGGTAGTGCGCGGCGGGCACGACCGGGATGGGTTCGCGAGTCAGGTCCATCCCCAGCTCACGCAGGCGCGCATCGATGTTCGGGAAGCGCGCGCGGATGCGCGAAGCCGGCACGTGCGTGAGGTCCAACCACACGTGCGGCTCGCCGCGGCGCTTCATCTCGCGGTCGATCGCGCGCGCGACGACGTCGCGAGGGGCCAGCTCGGCGAGCGGATGCAGGCCGGCCATGAATCGCGTGCCGTCCAGCGTGCGCAGCAGCGCTCCCTCGCCGCGCACCGCTTCGCTGATCAGGAACGTGCGTGCTCGCGGGTGGTAGAGACAGGTGGGATGGAATTGCACGAACTCCAGGCTCTCGACGGGGGCACCGGCGCGAAACGCCATCGCGAGCCCGTCGCCCGTGGCCACGTCCGGGTTGGTGGTATAGAGGTAGACCTTGCCGGAGCCGCCCGTGGCGAGCACGGTGGCGCGTGCGGTGACCGGGCGGATGCGCCCGGTGCCTCGGTCCATGACGTAAGCGCCCCAGCAGGCGTCGCGGTGGTTCGCCTTCCGGCGACCGAGCCTCGAGTCGAGGATCAGGTCCACGGCCAGCTGGTCCTCGACCAGCTCGATGTTCGGGTGCGCCCGCACGCGATCCAGCAGGACGTGCTCGATCGCGCGTCCCGTGAAGTCCGAGGCGTGCACGATGCGCCGCCGCGAGTGCCCGCCCTCCCGGCCCAGCTCGAACCCGCGGCCGCCGCGGCTGAAGCCCACGCCCAGCGCGGCCAGCTCGCGCACGCGCTCGGGGGCCTCGCGCACCACCTGCCGCACCACCGCGCGGTCGCAGAGTCCCGCGCCGGCGCGCAGCGTGTCCGCTTCGTGGCGCGCGAAGCTGTCGCGCCCGTCGAACACGGCCGCGATCCCGCCTTGGGCGTAGTTGGTATTCGAATCGTCGGCGCGCTTCTTGGTGAGCACGAGCACGTCCGCATGCTCGGCGAGCCGCAGCGCCGCCATGAGCCCGCCGATCCCGCTGCCCAGCACCAGCACGTCGGCGCGCGTCGTGCTCACGGCGCCTCCCCGCGCACGCGGCGCTCGGCTTCGTCGCCGCCGGCGAGCCAGCGCCAGCGCGTCTCCAGCACGGCCACGCGTTCGCGCGGCGCACCCGCCGGCCAGCGCACCGCATCCTTGGCGGTCAGCAGCAGCGTGCCGGTGCCCGCCGCCCGATGCTCGCGCTCGGCTTCGGCGCGCGAGAACCAGTGATGGTCGCGATAGGCCGCGAGCGTGACCGGATCGAACCCCGCCTCTCGCGCACTGCGCTCCACCGCGCCCGGGTTGCCGGTGGCCGTGAGCACCCTCGCGGCACCGGATGCGACCTGTGGCGCACCCTCCAGCGTGCGCACGCCCGCGGGCTCGTGCCGCGCGGCCGCCACCCACGCGGCCGGCGCGCGGCGCCGGACCTCGGCGATCCACGGTGCGCTGTCCTCGCCCGCGTCGAGTCGCGTGACCACCACCACGCCGGCGCGCTGCAGGGCCACCAGCGGCTCGCGCAGCCGCCCGGCCGGCAGCAACTGCCCGCCTCCCCAGGGGTCGCTCCTGTCCAGCAGCACGATGTCGAGGTCCCGCTCGAGGCCCCAGTGCGAGAAGCCGTCGTCCACCAGCACCACCGCCGCGCCCGCCGCCGTGGCCTCCCGCGCGAGATCACGCTTGTTCGTGCCGGCGAACGTGTACTCCTCACCCAGCGCCTCGCGATACAGCAGCTCTTCGTCGCCGCGACCTCCCGGGCCGGGTCGGTAGCGGCGCGTCACCACCGCCGTCGTCACACCGGCCGCGCGCAGCATCCGGGCCAGGTGCAGGACGAGTGTGGTCTTGCCGGCACCGCCCATGGTGAGGTTGCCCACCGAGACCACACGCGCACGCATGCGCTCCGGGCGCAGCAGCCCCCACTCGTAGAGCCGGCGCCTTGTTTCCCAGGCGCCCGCGGTCAGCGACGAGAGCGCGCCGCCCAGGCGCCCGCTCAGGACGGCAGCCATAGCCCGCGCTCCACCAGTTCGGCCACCGCACGCGCCGCCGAACCGCGCTCGGCGGCCGCCGCCCGCACCCCGGCCTCCGAACGCTCGGCACGCAGGTCGGGCCGGCTGAGCAGCGCCTCGAGTGCGCGCGCCAGCTCGCGGTCGTCCTCCACGCGCCACAGCGCACCGGCGCGCTCCAGCGCGCGCACGCTGCCGCGTTGCGAGCCGTCGTGCTCACCCATGATCACCGCCGCACCGCACGCGGCCGCTTCCATGGGATTGTGCCCGCCATAGGGCGCGAGGCTGCCCCCCACGAACGCGACGTCCGCCGCCTGGTACCACTGCGTGAGCACGCCCAGCCGCTCGTCCCAGCGCCAGGTGTCCGACGGCGAACCTCGTTCGAGCGACGTGAGCCCCGCGCCGATCGCCTCCGACTGCAGCTGGGACAACGCGCGCGGATGCCGCGGCACGGCCACCACCTGCCACGCCGAGCGCAATGACGGCGCCAGCGAGCGCCACGCCTGCACGAGCAGCCGCGGTTCCCCCGGGCGGACATTGCCGAGCACGAGCAGCGGCCGGCGGGGTTCCACGCCCAGTGCGCGCCGCGCCAGCGCGCGGTCGGGAACAGGTTCGGGAAGGCCATCGCTCTTCAAGTTGCCCACGACGCACGTGCGTTCGGGTAGGGCGCCGAGCGCGCGCCAGCGCTGCTGGTCCTCGTCGCCCTGGCAGAGCACGGCGGCGAGCCCGGCGACGAGCGAGCGCAGCTCGCCGCCCAGCCGCCGGTAGCGGAGCACGGAGCGCTCCGAGAGCCGGGCGCTCACCACCGCCACGGGGAGCCGCTGTCGCCGCGCCTCGAGCAGCCAGTGCGGCCACAGCTCGGTCTCGATCAGGAACAATCGCTCCGGGTGCACGTCGCGATGGAATCGGCGCACGGCCTGCGGCGTGTCGAGCGGTGCCAGCACCGCATCATGGCCGGCGGCGCGCAGGCGTTCCCGTCCCGAGCGCGTGGTGGTCGTGAGCTGCAGCCGTGCACCCGGGCGGAGGCGCGCGAGCTCGCGCACGAACGGCTGCACCGCGACCGCCTCCCCGAGCGAGGCCGCGTGCACCCACGCGTCGCACCTGCCGGTGCGCGTGACGTGGCCGAGCCGTTCGAGCCACAGCACGCGCTCGGCGGGTGACGTGAACACGCCCGCGGCGGGTGCGAGTGCGCCCACGACGGGGGCCACCATGCGGTACGTGCCCCAGAGCGGGTTCATGCCGCGTCCTCTCCCGCGCGCGATCGCATCTCGAGCGTGAGATCGTGAAGCGCCCGCTCGATCCTCGCTCGGGCTTCCTCCCGCTCGGACTCGAGCGCCGGCAGCGCCAGCGGTGCGCCGTGTGAGACGGTCACGCGTGCGAACGGATACGGGATCCGGAAGCGATCCCAGGAGCGCAGCTTCCACGCCGAGCGCACGCCCATCGCGATCGGCACGACGCGGCGGCCGGAGCGCGCCGCCAGGTAGACCAGCCCTTCCTTCACGACCTCGGCGGGCCCGCGCGGGCCGTCGGGCGTGACCGCGAGGTGCCGGCCCGCGTCCGCCCACGCCAGCATCTCGCGCACCCCCGCGTCACCCCCGCGCGTGCTCGATCCGCGAGCGGTGACGTAGCCCAGCCGCTGGATGACCCGGGTGATCAGCTCGCCGTCGCGGTGCCGGCTCACCAGCACCGCGATGCCCTCGTCCCGGCGCATGGCGGCCATCGGCAGGATGCCGCAGTGCCAGAACGCGTAGACGAAGCGCTCGCCGGACGCCAGGGCCGCCGTGTACTCCGCTGCGTCGTCGTGGTCGTAGCGCCACGTCGAGCACAGCAGACGCACCAGCCACGCCCCGGCCACGGCGGCGGGCCCCAGCCACCACGGATGACGGATCGCGCTCACGCCACCATCTCCCACAGCAGGGCGGCGGCCGCCGCCGATGCGCCAGGCCCGCCCAGCCGCTCGCGCACCGTGGCCAACCCCGCTCGCGCGCGGGCGGCCTCGGCCGGATCGGCGAGCCAGCGGCCGAGTGTGGCCGCGAGCCGCTCGGCGGTGAGGTCGTGCTGCAGCAGTTCGGGGGCGACCTCGCGGCCCGCCACGATGTTCGGCAGGCCGATGTGCGACAGCTTCACGACCCGACGCGCGATCAGGTGATTGATCCAGCCCACACGGTAGACGATCGCCAGCGGCGTGCCGAACAGCGCCGTCTCGAGCGTGGCGGTCCCCGAGGCGACCGCGCAACAGGTGGCGTACGCCTGGACGGCGTGCGTTCGGCCGCGCACCACCTTCACGTGTTCGAGTCTCGCCGGGTCGAGCGAGGCTTCCGAGAGCCCGGGGGCCAGGGCCAGCACGGGCAGGACCTCGGAGTGACGCTGGCGCAACCGGCGGGCGGCATCGAGCAGGATGCCGGCATGCGCGGCCAGCTCGCCGCGGCGGCTGCCGGGCAGCAGCCCCACGACACGCTGGCCCGCGGCGGCACCCAACTCGGCACGGAACGTGGCCTCGTCCACCTCGGCCGCCAGGTCGTCGAGCAGCGGGTGGCCCACGAACGTGGCCGCCACTCCGGCGTCTCGGAACAGCGGTTCCTCGAACGGGAACACGACCGCGAGGCGATCCACCCAGGCCGCCATCGCGCGCGCGCGCTCGGCGTGCCAGGCCCAGACCTGAGGGGCGATGTAATAGAAGATGCGGGCGCCGCGGCGCTTGAGCAGTGGGCCCAGCCGCAGGTTGAAGCCCGGGTAGTCCACCAGCACCACCGCATCGGGGCGGAAGCGATCGAACTCCTCGAGCAGCCGGTCGCGGGTGCGGAACAACAGCGGCAGCTTCGCGACGATGCCGCTGAAGCCGATCACCGCGAGGTCCTCCTGTGGCACCACGGTCTCGACGCCGGCGGCGCGCATCTGCGGGCCGGCCACGGCCCGCACGCGCACGTTGCCCCGAGCATGAAGTGCGCGCAGCAGCCGCGCTGCATGCGCATCCCCCGAAGCTTCGCCGGCCACGACGAGCAATCGCCGCTCCCGGGCAACCGCCCCGCTCAGGCCAGCGACCACTGCCGGGCGCGCGCGCGCATCGCCTCGCGCACCTGTTCAGCCACCGCGAGCGCATCGCGGCCCGCACGGGCCGACGCCGCGCCGCTGCCGTCGCCACGCAGCGAGCGTACGAACGCCGAGAGCTCCAGCGTCAGCGGTTCACCCGAGCCGATGTCCAGCTTCGTGCGCTTGATGCCGGCCAGCAGCGACAGCGGATCCACGTGCCCGGGCTTGAACGACCCGGGGTCCTTGATGACGAACGCCTCGCCGGCCTTCTCGAACAGGTCCACGCTCACATACGAGTTGCGCGTGAAGAACCGGATGCGGCGCAGCCGCTCCACGGACACGCGGCTCGCGGTGAGGTTCGCCACGCAGCCGTTCGCGAACTCGAGCCGGGCGTTCGCGATGTCCTCCGTGCTCGACAGCACGGCCACGCCGACCGCCGAGAGGTCCGACGGCGTCTGGCCGGTGAGGTGCAGCACGGCGTCGATGTCGTGGATCATCAGGTCGCCGACGACATCGATGTCCAGCGAACGCGGCTGGAACGCGGCCAGCCGGTGGGCCTCGATGAACTTGGGCTCCTGCACGAACGGCCGTGCGGCCAGCAGCGCCGGGTTGAAGCGCTCGACCTGGCCCACTTGCAGTACACGCCCGGCGCGTTCGGCGGCCGCGATCATCGCGTCGGCTTCGGCGACCGTCACCGCCATGGGCTTCTCCACCAGCACGTGGCAGCCGGCCGCCAGGGCCTGCTGCGCCGCCTCGAGGTGCGCCACGGTGGGCGTGGCCACCGACACGGCTTCGCACTCCGCCAGCAGCGCTTCCGGCGACGCGAACACGCGGCCGCCGAACAGCTTCGTCACCGCCTCGGCGCGCTCCCGCGAGCGGTCGTAGACGCCGACCAGTTCCGACTCCTTGAGGCTGCCATAGACGCGCGCATGCTTCTCGCCCCAGACGCCCACACCCCAGACGCCACAGCGCACCCGTTCCACGTGCTCCCTCCCCCCGACTTCAGCGCGTGATGCCGCGCACGGACGTCTCGCAGAACCGCGCGAAGTGCTCGGCTTCCGCGATGCCGGGCAGTTCGCGCCGGATGGTCTCGACCGCGCGGACCGAGGTGGCGCCGTCGCGGAAGAAGATGCGATAGGCCCGCTCCAGCGCGGCGCGCGATTCGCGCGAGAAGCCCCGCCGCTCGAGCCCGATGCTGTTCACACCCGCGTTGCGCGGGGGACTGCCGGCCGCCTTCACGTACGGCGCGATGTCCTGCGAGACGCGGGAGCCGCCGCCGATCATGCAGTGCCGGCCGATGCGGGTGAACTGGTGCACGACGGTGCCGCCGCCGACGATGGCCCAGTCATCCACCACCACGTAGCCCGCGAGCTGCACCGCGTTCGCGATCACGACGTGCGAGCCGATGCTGCAGTTGTGCGCCACGTGCGAATACGCCATGAACAGGCCGCCGCTGCCGATGCGCGTCGCCTCGCCCGGCTCGGTCGCCAGGTTCGCGGTCATGTACTCGCGGAACACGTTGTGGTCGCCGATGGTGAGGTACGAGGGCAGGCCGGAATACTTGAGGTCCTGTGGAGGGGAACCCAGCACCGCGCCATGATGCACGTGGTTGTCGGTGCCGAGCGTGGTCCAGCCCGTGACCAGCGCGTGGGCGTCCACACGCGTGCGGTCGCCGAGCGTCACGTGCGGCCCGATCACCGCTCCGGGGCCGATCTCGACGTCGGCGCCGAGCTTCGCCGCCGGGTCCACGAACGCGGCCGGATGGACGCGCACGCTCATGGGCGCTTGTCCACGACCGTCGCGAGCAGTTCGGCCTCGGCGACGAGCTGGTCGTCCACGTAGGCCTCGCCCCGCATCTTCATCGTGCGCCGTTTCACCGACAGCAGCGTGAGCTGGAACTTGAGCTGGTCGCCGGGGACGACCGGGCGGCGGAACTTCGCGCCGTCGATGCCCATGAAGTACATGAGCTTGTTCCCGGGGTCGTCCACCGAGTTCAGCATCAGCATGCCGCCGACCTGGGCCATGGCCTCGAGGATGAGCACGGCCGGCATCACCGGGTGGCCGGGGAAATGGCCCTGGAAGAAGGGCTCGTTGATGGTGACGTTCTTGAATCCCTCGATGCTCCGTCCCTCCTCGATGCGCGTGATCCGGTCCACGAGCAGGAACGGGTAGCGGTGCGGCATCAGGTCCATGATCGCGGTGGTGTCCCACTCCTCCGGCGGCCCGCCCGCGCGGCGACCGGGCAGCGGCAGCGTCTCCTTGAGGCGCTTCACGAACGCGACATGCCCCTGGTGCCCGGAACGGCGGGCGATGACATGGCCGAGCAGGGGCCCGCCGAGGATGAACAGGTCGCCGATCAGGTCGAGGATCTTGTGACGCACGAACTCGTCCGGCCAGCGCAGGTGGTCGTCGTTGAGGATCCGGTCCGCACCCACGACGATCGCGCTCTCCAGCCGGCCGCCCTTGATCCAGCCCGACTGGCGCAGCAGCTCGAGGTCGCGCTCGAGCACGAACGTGCGCGCCGGTGCGATCTCCTTGAGGAACGTCTCCGGGGTGATCTCGAGACTCAGCTCCTGCGTGCCGATGAGCGGGTGGTCGTACTCGATCAGGAACGTGATGCGGAACCCCGAGTGCGGCACCGCGGACAGCTCGACGCCCTTGTGCGACCAGTGCACGGGCTTGCTCACCTTGATGTGACTCGTCGGCTTGTCCTGCTCGGCGAGCCCGGCGCTCATGAGCGCCTTCGCGATGGGCGCGGCGCTGCCATCGTGCCCCTCGGGCACCTCCATGGTGCTCGTCTCGATGATGAGGTTGTCGATGCCGAGCCCCGCGACCGCCGCCAGCACGTGCTCCATCGTGTGCACCTGCACGCCGTCCTGCTGGAGGATCGTGCGGCGCGCCATGCCGGGGTCGAAGTGCGCGTTCTCGGGGCGCACGCGCACCTCGGGCCGGCCCGCCAGGTCCGTGCGCACGAAGCGCACACCGTGACCGACCGGGGCCGGCAGGAAGCGCATGACGCCCGTCTCGCCGGTGTGCAGCCCGACGCCCTCGATACTGGCGACGCCCTTCACGGTCCGCTGCGGCCGGCCGCTCAACGCATGCTCTCCTTGTGACTCTCCTCCAGCTTGTCGACGCGGGCCTCGAGCCGCTTGGTGCGGTCGAAAAGCAGCGGCAGGCGCTGCAGGTACGCGTTGATGCGCTTGACGAGCGTGAGCGGCGAGGCCGGCGTGCCGAACACGCTGGTCCCGGCCGGCACGGACTTGGTGACGCCACTCTGCCCGCCCACCTGCACGCCGCGCCCGAGCCGAACATGCCCGCTCACCCCGGCCTGGCCGCCGATGGTGACGTAGTCCTCGAGCTCGGTGCTGCCCGAGATCCCCACCTGCGCGACGATGATGCAGTGCCGGCCCACGATGACGTTGTGCCCGATCTGCACCAGGTTGTCGATCTTGCTGCCGTCCCCGATACGCGTGCTGTCGGTGGTCGCCCGGTCGATGGTGGTGGTCGCACCCACCTCGACATCGTTGCCGATGATCACGTTCCCGACCTGCGGCACCTTGTGGTACGAGCCCTCGTCGAACGCGAACCCGAACCCGTCCGCGCCGATGATCGCGCCCGAGTGCAGGATGCAGCGGTCGCCCACGACGCACTCCTCGCGCAGCACGACGCGCGGGTAGAACAGGCACGACTCGCCGACCGTGGCCTGGATGCCCACGTAGCAGCCGGCCATGAGCACACTGCGAGCGCCGATCCGGGCACCCGCCTCGACCGTGCACAGCGGGCCGATGGAGGCACCCTCACCGATGTGCGCCGCCGGCGAGACCACCGCGGTCGGGTGCACGCCGGGCAGCGGCTGGTAGAGCTCGGGCCGGAACAGCCGCACCGCCTTCTGGAACGCCAGGTACGGATGATCCACCTGGAGCAGTGGCACGGGCGCCTGGCGCGGATTGCGGTCGCAGATCACCGCGGACGCGCGCGTCTCGCTCAGGTAGCCCTCGTAGCGGGAGTTCGCGAGGAACGTGACATCGCCCGGCTGTGCTTCGCGGATGCCGGCGACGCCACGGATCAGGATGGAGTCGTCCCCGATGACGGTTCCGCCCAGCTCGGTGGCGAGCTCGCCCAGCGTTCGCGTGCCCATGGGTTCCCTCCCGTCCCTAGTTGGCGCCGGCGGCGGCGTTCGCGGCCAGCTCCGCCAGCACTTCGTTCGTCAGGTCGAGATTCTTGTCGGCGTAGAGGATGAATCCCGAGGCGGCGTCCAGCACGAGCTCGATGCCCTTGGAGCCGGCGATCTTCTCGACGGCGCGGCGCACGAGCAGGACGATCTCGTCGGTCGCGCGCGCATTCTCCTGCGTGGCGCGCCCGTTCGTGCCCCAGACCTCCTGGATGAAGCTCTCGTATTCGCCGATCGCGCGGGTCAGCGCCGTCTCCTTCTCCTGGCGCTTGAGCGAGGACAGCACCGGGCTCTGGTCGCGGACCTCCTTGCGCAGCTCGGCCACGACGCGCTCCTTCTCGGCGGCCTCGTCGCGCCAGCCCTGCACCTGGCGGTCGAAGCGCTGCTGCGCTTCCTGGGCGAGCCTGAACTCGCTCCAGATGCGACCGGAATCCACATAGCCGATCCGTGTCTGCGCGCCGGCCGCCGGCGCGAACAGCGCCAGCAGCGAGAGCCCGGCCGCGAGCAGCGTCGCGAACCGCACGGGGCGTGAGCGAGGGCGCATGGCGTCCTCTCCTAGAAGTTCACGTTTCCGAGCATGAAATGCCCGGCCCATCGCGGTCGATCGTCGCGATGGAATCCATAGCCGTAGTCGAACCCGATGTTGCCGAGCAGCGGGATCTCCATTCGGAACCCGAGGCCCGCACCCACTTTGAGGTCGAACGGCTTGATCTCGTTGCGAAGGTCCCAGACGTTTCCGGCGTCGAAGAACAATACACCATGCAGCGGGTGCGCGATCGGGAACTGCTGCTCGATCGTGACCAGGCCCATGTAACGCCCGCCCGGGTAGCGGGTCTTGCGGAAACCGGCGATCGAGCTGTCGATCGGCGCGCCGGTGGAGTCGCGCTCGACCAGGTAGATGGGATCGGTGCGGATGAACTTGCCCGGCACGATCTGGTAGTCCTCGTAACCACGCAGCGGGTCCGGCGTACTGCCGCCGCCGAGGCGGAATCGCGCGTAGTCGGGAATGACGTCGTGACGCCAGGGGTAGCCGTTCACCGTGCCGACCCGCAGGCGCACCATGGTGGTCATGCGCTTGAGCACCGACGGCAGGTAGGCGCGGCCCTCCCAGCGATGGCGGTGGTAGTTCAGGTCGCCGCCGAACGGGCCGCCCGTGTATTCGATGTTGCCGGTGAGCCGCGTGCCGTGGGTGGGATAGAACGGATTGTCGGTGCTGTTGCGGATGAAGTTCGCTTCCATGGTGCTGCTGATGTCGGTCTGGCCCACCGTGACACCGCTGAGCGTGATACCGGGCTGCACGCGAGTGAACGTGAGTCCTTCGAGCGTGTACGAGAGCGAACCGCGCGAGTAGTCCGGCCACGGCAGCGGACGTCCGATGCGGCCCGACATGCCGCGCCGTTTCTGGTCGTACTCGGGCAGCACACGGAACGTGTTGTACGCGGAGAACCCGAGCAGCGTGGGCGTGTCGCGGAACCACGGCTCGGTGAAGCTCAGCTGGTAGTCCTGTCGCCGGCCGCCGCGCTCGAGGTGGAGCTGCAGCGTCTGGTTGTTGCCGAGCACGTTGTTGTGCGCCAGCTCGAGGAATCCGGTGAGTCCCGCCTCGCTGGTGAAGCCCGCACCGGCGGACGCCGTGCCGACCTGTTTCTCCTCGATCTTGAAGATGAGGTCCACGTCGGTGCTCTCGGCCGGTGTGAAGTCGGGGATGACGTTCGTGAAGATGCCGAGCCGCATGACGTCGCCCTGACTGCGCATGAGCGCCGAACGCCGGAACTGGTCACCCTCGTGCACAGAGATCTCGCGCCGGATGACCTTCTCGCGCGTGCCCTTGTTGCCGGTGATGCTGATGCGGCGGACGTGCGACGGCCCGCCCTCGGTGACCGCGAACAGCACGTTCACCGCCGAGTCGCGCACCACCTCCTCGCGGGGCTCGATGCCGACATAGAGGTAGCCCTGCTCGGCGTATTCGCCGTAGGCGGCGCTGACCGCCGCCTGGATGCGGCTCTTGTTGTAGAACGGCCCCGGCTTGCGCGACCAGCCCCGCTCGAGCACGCCGAGCGGCAGCACCTTGTTGCCGGTCCATGCCACCGTGCCCTGCCGGTAGAGCTTGCCTTCGCTGATGCGCACCGTGAGCGTGAGCTCGCGCGACACCGCACTCGGGGACAGGAGGAAGTCCGTCACCTGGGCGTCGCGGTAACCGTTGTCGTGGTAGAGCGCCTCGAGCTTCTCGCGGTCCTCGGCGAACGTCTCGTCCTTGATGTCGCCGCCGCCGATGAAGCCCTTGGCCTTGGTCTTCATGGTCTTGCGGACCTTGGCCTCGGGGAACGCGTTGAGGCCCTGGAACAGGATGTTCGTGATGCGCACCTTCTCGCCCTCGTTGACGAGGAAGTGGAGGTGGACCTCGTTGCGTCCCGCGAGCGTGTCGGCGCGCGGTGTCACCTTCGCGCGCGAGAAGCCCTCGTCCTTGTAGTACTGGACCAGCGTGTCGGCCTGGTTCGAAGCGGTGCGTGGCGAGTACGTCTCGCCGACTTTCAGGAACAGCTTCTTCTCGAGGTCGGCGTCCTCGCGCTGCTTCATGCCCTCGAACGAGATCTGTGCGATGCGGGGCCGCTCGACGACGACGATGACGAGGTCCACGACGTTCTCGCCCTCGCGGCGGATCTGGTTCACGCGGTAGTCGGAGAACAGTCCCAGCGAACCCAGCTTGCGCAGGCCACGGCGGATCAGGTCGGGCGCGAACGTCTGGCCGGGCTTCACATCGAACGATCGCAGGATGCGCGTGGTGTCGGTGAACGCGGCACCCTCGACGCGGAGCGAGCCGATGACCGGCGGGTTGGCCTGGGTCTCGGTCGCCGGCGGGGGTTCGGCGGGTTCGACCTGCGCCGACGCCGAGTGCGCCGGGGCGAGCAGCAGGCAGGCGAGGACCGCGGCCCGGAGCATCCAGTTCCCACGGGACCGCTTGTCAGTCTTCAAGATACAGGGCAATCGGGCTCTCCTGTGACCACCGCGATGCATTCCGGAGCCCGGTCTCGCGTGACGGCGTCCTTGCGTGCGGGCGAACCGGGCGGGGTGGCCAGGCTGGGGGGAGTCGGGCGGCGATGATGGACAAGACTCACGTCGTTGTCCAGCCACCGGCCCGACACGGGAGCGGCCCTTCCTACCCCGGACGACCGCACGCCGTTCCCGCACAAGACGAACCGCCGGGACCCCTTGGGGCCCCGGCGGCCGAGGAACGCGGACGGCGTGTGCTTCAGGCGCTCGGGACAGCCGGCGAGGGCACCGACCCGGCCTTCGTGGTCGTGAAGTCCAGCTGGTCGTCCTTGCGCGTCACCACGACGTTCGAGCCCGGCGGGATCTGGCCCTTGAGGATGAATTCCGCGAACGGATCCTCCAGCAGCCGCTGGATCGCACGCTTCAGCGGCCGTGCGCCCAGTGCCGGGTCGAAGCCCTTGTCGATCAGCAGCTCGGTGGCCTCGGGTGAGACCTCGAGCGTGATGTCCTGCACCTTCAGCCGCGTGCCGAACTGGCCCAGCAGGATGCTGACGATGTCCCGCATGTTCTCCTTCGTCAGCGCGTGGAACACGATGACGTCGTCGATGCGGTTCAGGAACTCGGGGTTGAACGCACGCTTGAGCTCGTCGTGCACCGTGGTCTTGATCTGGCTGAACTGCTGCGCGCCGTCCATCTGCTTGAACCCCAGCTTCTGTCCGCCGGACAGGATCTGCCGGCCGCCCAGGTTGGAGGTCATGATGATGACGGTGTTCTTGAAGTCCACCTTCCGGCGCGAGCTGTCCGTGAGCAGTCCGTCGTCCAGGACCTGAAGCAGCACGTTGAACACGTCCGGGTGCGCCTTCTCGACCTCGTCGAGCAGCACCACCGAGTAGGGCTTGCGCCGCACCTTCTCGGTGAGCTGGCCGCCCTCCTCGTAGCCCACGTACCCCGGAGGCGCGCCGACCAAGCGCGACACCGAGAACTTCTCCATGTACTCGCTCATGTCGATGCGGATGAGCGCGTTCTCGTCGTCGAACAGGTAGGTCGCCAGCGCACGCGCCAGCTCGGTCTTGCCGACGCCCGTGGGGCCCAGGAAGATGAATGAGCCGATCGGGCGCTTGGGATCGCGCAACCCGACGCGATTGCGGCGCACGGCCCGCGACACGGCCGAGACGGCCTCGTCCTGGCCGACGACACGGCGCTTGAGCGCGTCCTCCATCTTGAGCAGCTTCTCGCTCTCCTCGGCGGCGAGCTTCACGACCGGGATGCCCGTCATGATGCTGAGCACCGCGGCGATCTGGTCCTCGTCCACCTGCACACTCTGGTCGCGCTTGCTCTCCGACCACGACTTCTTGAGCTCGTTGCGGCGAGAACGCAGGTCCTTCTCCTTGTCGCGCAACCGCGCGGCCTTCTCGTACTCCTGCCCGCGGATCGCCGCCTCCTTCTCCTTCACCACCTCCTCGAGCTTCTTCTCGAGGTCGTGGATCTCGGACGGCACCGTGCTCACCGACAGGCGGGCGCGCGCGCACGCCTCGTCGATGACGTCGATCGCTTTGTCCGGGAAGAAGCGGTCGTTCATGTAGCGGTCGGCCAGCTTGACGGCCTGCACGATCGCGCCGTCGGTGACCTTCACGCCGTGGTGCGCCTCGTACTTGTCACGCAGCCCCATGAGGATGCGGATCGTGTCCTCGATGCTCGGCTGGTCCACCATGACCGGCTGGAAGCGCCGCTCGAGTGCGCCGTCCTTCTCGATGTACTTGCGGTACTCGTCCAGCGTCGTCGCGCCGATGCACTGCAGCTCGCCGCGCGCCAGCGCCGGCTTGAGCATGTTCGACGCGTCGATCGCGCCTTCCGCGCCGCCAGCGCCCACGATGGTATGCAGCTCATCAATGAAGATGACCGTGTCCTTCGACTCGCGGATCTCGTTCATCACGGTCTTGAGCCGCTCCTCGAACTGGCCGCGGTACTTGGTGCCCGCCACCACCGCCGCCAGGTCGAGCGTGACGATGCGCTTGTTCTTGAGGCTCTCCGGCACCTGCGCCGAGATGATGCGCTGCGCCAGGCCCTCGGCGATCGCCGTCTTGCCGACGCCGGGCTCGCCGATGAGCACCGGGTTGTTCTTCTTGCGGCGGGACAGCACCTGCACGACGCGCTCGATCTCCTTGTCGCGCCCGATCACCGGGTCGAGCTTGCCCTCGCGTGCCAGCGACGTGAGGTCGCGGCCGAACTGGTTCAGCGCCGGGGTCTCGGCACGCTCCTCGCCGCGCTCCGCGCTCTGCGACGCGCTCGGCGTGCCGCCCAGCAGCTTGAGCGTCTCCTCGCGCACGCGCTTGCGATCCACGCCCAGCTCGAGGAGCACCTTCGCGGCCACGCCCTCGCCCTCGCGGATCAGCCCCAGCAGCAGGTGCTCGGTGCCGACGTAGTTGTGGCCGAGCGAGCGCGCCTCCTCGACGGCCAGCTCGAGCACGCGCTTGGCGCGCGGCGTGAACGGGATCTCGCCGATCGTCATGGTGCCGCCCGAAGCACTCACCATGTTCTCGACCTCCTGCCGGATCCGGTCGAGGTCGAGGCCGAGGTTGTTGAGCACCGTGGCGGCGATGCCCTCGCCCTCGCGGATGACACCGAGCAGCAGGTGCTCGGTGCCGATGTAGTCGTGCTGCAGGCGCGCCGCTTCCTCGCGAGCCAGGTAGATGACCTTGCGGACCCGTTCCGTGAACTTGTCGTGCATGGCGTTCAGGCCCGCCGCCGTCCTGGCGGAAGGCACTCCTCCTCTAGCGGGGATCGGTTCCCGGGCCGGCGGCGGCGGCACTGAGCCGCTCCCGCACGACCTGGGCACGATAGACGTTTCGTTCCGCGGGCGACATCTCGGCGCCGGCCTGTCTCTGAAGATGCGCCGGCTGGGTGAGCACCAACAGTTCGTTCACCACACGCAGCGGCGGCAGGCCGGCGAGGCCCATGGCCACGCCCAGCCGCACCGCCGAACACAGGTTGATGACTTCCTTCGCCTGGATGGAGCGACAGAAGCGCAGCGTACCGTAGGCGCGCCAGACCTTGTCCTCGAGCTGGGTGCGGGCGTCGCGCAGCATGCGGTCGCGCGCGCGCTCCTCAGTCTCGATGATCTGCCGCGTGACCCGCTCGAGGCTCTCGATGGAGTCGCGCTCGCCGCGCCCCAGCGTGGTCTGGTTCGAGATCTGGAACAGGTTGCCCATGATCTCGCTGTGCTCCCCGTAGAGGCCGCGCACGTTCAAGCCCACCTGCATGATGCTCTTGAGCACGCGCTGGATCTCCTCGAGCAGCACCAGGGCCGGCAGGTGGATGAGGACCGACGCGCGCAGCCCGGTGCCGGCGTTCGTCGGGCAGGCGGTGAGGTAACCGATCTCGTCCGAGAACGCGTACTCCAGCGACTGGTCGAGGTCGTCGTCCGCACGGTCGGCCAGCGCCCACGCCTCGGCGAGCTGGAAGCCCGGCGTGAGCGACTGCAGTCGGAGATGATCCTCTTCGTTGATCATGATCGAGACACGGTCGTCGCGGGCCACGTAGATGCCGCGCGGCCGTGCGCCGTCGCCCAGCTCGTGCGAGACGAGATGGCGCTCGACCAGCACCTGCCGCTCCACGGGGCTGCAGTCCTGCATCTTGAGCAGCAGGCCGCCGGCCAGGAGCTCCGAGCCCTGCGCCGCGCCGGTCACGCTGGAGAGCACACCCTGGAGCTGCTCGTCGCGGGCGCGGTGCGTGAACGGCACCTCGCTCAGGTTGCGCGCCAGCCGGATGCGCGTGGACAGCACCATGTCGGCGTGAGGGCCCTCGCCCTTCCACCACGGGGCGCTGCTCGCGAACAGCTCGTCGAACGAACGCGGCGCGCTCATGTCCGGCCTCCCGGGCCCGCGGCATGCCGCTCGGCCTCGATCCTGCGGATGTCGTCGCGGATCGAGGCCGCGCGCTCGAACTCCTCGCGCTCGACCGCGCGCTGGAGTTCGTCGTGCAGCCGCTGGATCTCGCGCGCGCCGTTCCCGCCGGTGCCGCGCACCGGCGCCTTGCCGCGGTGGTGCGTGTCGCCATGGATGCGGCGCAACAGCGGGCGCAACTGGAACTGGAACGCCGTGTAGCACTCCGCACAGCCCAGGCGCCCGGTCTCCTTGAACGACGAGTAGAGCAGGCCGCAGCGCGGGCACTGCACGTGCCCGACGCGCTCCTCGTCGGTCTGGGTCATGGCGTCCACCATGCCGGCGAGCAGGTCCGCGATCTCGAACTTGTGCTGCTGCGCGGGCGTGTGCATGCCCTTCTCTTCGGCGCAGCGCTCACACACGTGGATCTCCGACATCTTGTTGTCGTGGATCTCCGTGAAGTGCACGGTCGCGGGGTTCTTGCCGCAGATCTGGCAGAGCATTCGGGCTCCTGGTGGCCTTCAGCGCACGGGGGTCAGGCGGCCTTCCTCCAGCCGGAGGACGCGATCCGCCATGCCCGCGAGCCTATCATCGTGCGTCACGATCACAACCGTCTGATGCCGTTCCCGCGCGAGCGAGGACAGGAGACTGTGAAGTCGCGCGGCCGCCGCCCCGTCGAGGTTGCCCGAGGGCTCATCCGCCAGCAGCAGCCTCGGCTCCGGCGCCAGTGCCCGTGCGACCGCCACGCGTTGCGCTTCGCCTCCCGAGAGTTCCGCGGGCACGTGAGCGGCGCGCTCCGCGAGCCCGACCGACTCGAGCAGCGAGCGCGCGCGCGTGCGCGCCTGCTCGAAGTCCCGGCCCGCGAGCAGCAGCGGCATCATCACGTTCTCCTCCGCGGTGAACTCGGGCAGCAGGTGATGGAACTGGAACACGAAGCCCAGCAGGCGCATCCGCAACCGGCAGCGTTCGGTCTCGTTGAGGCCGGCCACCTGTTCGCCGCCCAGCTCCAACGAACCCTCGTCGGGCTGGTCCAGCGTGCCGAGCACATTCAGGAGCGTGCTCTTGCCCGATCCGGACGCCCCCACTATCGCCAGAAGCATGCCACGCGGGACGTCGAGGTCGAGTCCGCGCAACACCTCCAGCCGGCCGCCCGGGACCGGATACGACTTCCGGATGCCGCGGGCCGACAGGGCCGGAGCCGGTGTTTCATCCTGCAATTTCGCAACCGCTTGCGGGTCCTTGTTCATGTGAGGGCTCAGCCCTGGCTCCGGATGGCCTCGATGGGGTCCAGCTGCGAAGCTCGCCAGGCCGGGTACCAGGCGGCGGCCAGACATAGCACGAGGGCGGCCAGAATCACGGCGGCGAAGTCCCAGGCCTCGGGCCGCACCGGCAGCGTCTCGATGAAGTAGACGTCCCCCGGCAGGCGGATGAACGGGTAGCGCTGGAGCACGAAGATGAGCACCGCACCCAGGGCGGCACCGAAGGCCGTGCCGAGCAC
>Ga0315912_10002287_pt1 | contig 20867 bp, 16 predicted proteins | sample VfabasoilMG_FD_204469 | JGI IMG/M metagenome (GOLD analysis project Ga0315912, IMG submission 204469) | Garden soil microbial communities collected in Santa Monica, California, United States - V. faba soil | ecosystem: Environmental > Terrestrial > Soil > Garden | place: USA: California...
ATGCGGGTTCAGGCCAAGCACGAGGAGCCGCGGATTCGACAGACCGAACCAGCGGCGCAGCCCGGCATCGGCGACCTCCAGTGTCGTGGCGAGCCGCCCGGATGTGACGGCTGCCGGCACGCCGGACAGGGGGAGATGAGTCGTCACCAGCACGACTCGCAGCGTTTCGTTCATGAGCATCATGACGGGCAATGGCGCCCCGCAGAGTTCGCCGATGAACTCCGTGTGGCCCGTGAACGCAATCCCGGCGTCGTTGATCGCGGCCTTGCTCACCGGTCCCGTGACGAGCGCGTCGAGCTCGCCTGCCCGGCAGGCCTGCACGGCGTCGCGGATCGATTGCAGCACGGCGGACGCGTTCGCGGGTTCCGGGTGTCCGGGTTCCGGTTGCACGGACAGCGGCACCGGCCGCACGTACAGGCGGCCGGGCACGTGCGGCGGCAACGGGGAAGTCCCGTCCTGTTCGATGATTTGCAATTTCGCGCCCAGCCGCGCGGCGCGCGCCGCCAGCAACGCCGGATCGGCGTACACGAGCAGCGCCGCCGCGAAGGGTCGGGCGGCGGCGGTCACGATCAGGTCGGGACCGATTCCCGCCGGCTCGCCGGCGGTCAAGCCGAGGCGCGGCGGCGGCGGAGGGGTGCGGGACACGGAAGGAGCGGGAGGGAGTCGCCGCGCGGCGCGGCGTCGAGGCCTCAGCTTTCGAGGCGGTACTCCACGTAGGCCTCGTCGCGCATCTCCCGCAACCAGCTGTCACGGGCCTCGTCGAGCTTCCGCGCGCGGATCGCGTCGCGCGCCTTGGCGCGCTTCACGTCTTCGGTGCTGTCATGCTCGCGGCGCTCCAGCACCTGGACGATGTGCCAGCCGTACTGGGTCTGGAACGGCTGGCTGACTTCACCCGGCTTGAGCGCGTTCATCACCTGCTCGAAGTCGGGGTCGAGATCGCCCGGGCTGGTCCAGCCGAGATCGCCGCCTTCCGCCGCGCTCACGCTGTCGTGGGAGTGGCCCTTGGCGAGTTCGGCAAAGTCGTCGCCGCCGGAGATTCGCAGGCGCAGTTGTTCGAGGCGCAGCTTCGCGTCCTCGGTCTTCACGAGTTCGTCCGGCCGGATCAGGATGTGCCGCGCATGCGTCTGCGTAACCACGACCTTCTGGCTGTCGCGAACGTCGTCCAGCTTGATGATGTGGAAGCCGCCCGGGCTGCGGATCACTTCGCTGATGTCGCCTTTCTGCATACCGGCGACGAAGTCCGCGAACAGCGTCGGCACCTGGCCCGCCTTGCGCCAGCCGAGATCGCCGCCGTCCAGCGCCTGCGGGCCGTTGGAATAGGTCGCGGCGAGCTGCACGAAGTCGCCGCCGGCCTTCAGCTCGTCCCAGACGTGCTGCGCGCGTGTCTGCGCTTCCTCCATCTGGCGCGCGGACGGCGCGTCGGGAAGCGCGATCAGGATATGGCGCAGGCGGTACTCGATCTCGACCTCGCCCTGCTGCTCCTGCGTGGCCAGGTAGTTCTCGACCTCGCGCTCCGTGACCACCACCCGGTTGTCGACCTGGCGCTGGCGAAGTCGCGAGATCAGGATCTCGCCGCGGATGTCCTCGCGGAATTTCTCATAGCTGTAGCCGTCGGCCTCGAGGATCTTCCGGAACTCGTCGAGGGAAACCTTGTTGTCCGCGGCGATGTTGCTGATCGTCCGGTTCAGCGTCTCGTCGTCGACGCGGATCCCGGTTTCGTCCGCCATCTGCACCTGGAGCTTGGTGAGGATCAGCCGATCGAGCACCTGTTTCTCCAGGATCGTCCGCGGCGGCACGGGCGTGCCCTGTTCCTGGAGCTGGCCCTCGATGGTGCGCAGCCGCTCCTCCAGTTCGCTCTTCATGATGACGTCGTCGTTGACGACGGCGATGATGCGATCCAGTTCGACGCCGGTCGCCGCGTGCGCGCACAGCAGCAGCAGCGCGGCCGCCAGGCGGCGCAGCAATGCAGGAAAACGATCAGAATTCGGTGTCATAACCAGGGATTCTCTGCTCGAGGAAGTCGGCCGTGCTCCTGCCGATGCCGGCCAGACCCTTCAGCTCCAGCTGGAGGAAAACGCCGGTGGAATAATCGCCGTCGAGACTGTTCAGGTAGCGCCTTGCCACCGCCCGCATGGCCCAGCAGCAGCTCTCGTATTCTATACCACCGAACACCTCCAGCGACTTGTCCTCCGGCACCGCGTAGTTCCACCTGCCGACCACGCTCCAGCGCGGGTTCAGCGGCCAGCGCATCGATATGTCGGTCTGTTCGATGTCGACGGGGTTGCGCCGCATCTCGCCGCCGGGGGCGCGGCGCACCCGGTACGCGAGATTGAGGACGCGGCCGTCACCCGGCCAGTAGCGGACGCCGAGCGCGAGCTTCTCGGTCACGTTGCCGTCCGGTTCCCAGTGCATCTCGCCCAGCACGTTCCAGTCGTCCGCGATCCGCGCGCTGAACTCCGCGAGCAGCGGCCCGGCGCCCTTGTCCCGCGGCAAGCCCGAAATCTCGAGCCCGTCGGGCGTCAGCACCTGGCGCACGACGTCCTGGTCGGCGAGGTAGTAGATCTGGCCGGCGCGGACGTGGCCGAGCTGGCTGCCGTCCGTCCGATCGATGAACCGGCTGGTGAGAGCGAGCGCGAACTGGTTGGCGTCGCCCACGCGATCGACGCCGCTGAACCGGTCCTCGCGGAACAGCGTGGCGAACGAGTCCGTGTAGATGCCCGTGTCGAACACCGGCAGGTCGTCCTGGTTGTCGTCGGGGATGTAGAGGTAGTAGAGCCTCGGCTCCAGCGTCTGGAGATAATTGCCGCCGCCGAACTGGAAATCACGATCGAGGTATGCGCCCATGTCCACGCTCGCCGCGGGGATGATGCGGCTTGGACTCTCCTTGAAGGGTCCGGGTTCCTCCAGGCTGTACTGCGTCGCCCGGAGCGCCAGCTTCGGCGTCAGGAACGTGGCGCGGGTGCGCATCGGGTAGCTGAGCGCCGCGTAGACGTCGCCGCGCGCGCCTTCGACGTCGGCGAAATCCTCCTGGTCGTCGCGCACGAAGTAGTTGAAGTTGTTGAGCAGCTGGAAGTTGATCCGGTTCGCGCCGCTGAGCGGCGACCAGGCGAGGCGCAGCATCGGCAGCCGGCTGTACGGCCGCGATTCGGCGGGAATGCTGGCATCGATGGTCTCGAAATCCTGCACGCGGCCGAAGAAGGACCAGCCGGAGCCGGAGTAGCTGAGATCGGCGCGGCGGTCCAGGTAGCGAGTACTGCTCGTATTGAGGCTGCTGCCGAAGTCCTCGAGATACTGCTTGTCCGAGACGTCGTCGAAAGTCACGTACAGCTTGCCGCGGTCGCCGAAGGTCTGGTCGTGCAGGAACTGGATGCGGCTCCGATCGTTGTCGTCGTACTCGTTGTCGCTCGGCAGGTACTCGACGTTGAGCTGTCCCTCGGCGCGCTCGAACAGGTAGCGGTATTCGCCCGTGGCCATGATGCCGCTGTTGCCGAGCACGCGCGGCGTCAGCGTCGCGTCCATGTTGGGCGCGATGTTCCAGTACCAGGGCGTGCGCACTTCGAAGCCGCGGTTGTTGGACGAGCCGAACCCGGGCATCAGGAAGCCGGACTTGCGCTTTTTGCTCAGCGGGAACGACAGGTACGGCGTGTAGAACACGGGGATGTCCTTGATGAACAGCACGACGTTCCGGGCCGAGCCGCGCTCGGCCTCGTGGTCGAGCGTGATGGTGCTGGCGGACATGCGCCAGAAGTTGGTTTCGAGGTCCATGCCCGGGGCCTCGGCGTCGCAGGTCGTGTAGTTCACCCGGGTGCCGCGCGTGACCTCGCCGACGTCCATGAACAGCTCGTCCGCCGTGCCGCGGCCGCGGCTGCCGACCAGCCAGTACTCCGCGTTCTTCATCGTGCCCGTGCCGTCGTCGAACTCGAGGTGCGCCTCCTCGCCGTGCAGGTACACCGCGTCGTCCCAGTAATTGATGTCGCCCGCGAGATCGGCGTTGTCGGACTCCTTGTAATAGTCGGCGGTGCGGGCGGTGAACTGCTGCGCGTCGCGGGTGACCTGCACGTTGCCTTCGAGACGGGACACGCCTGCCTCCTGCAGGTCCGCCTCATCGGCGAGCACGTGCACGTCCCCGGGCTCGAGCTTGTCCGTGACGACGGGGCGGGGCGGGATGCTGTTGGCGACCGGGCACAGCGGCCAGTCGGCGGGATCGTCCTGGGCCGCCCCCGCGAGAGGGGCGAGGAGCAGGACCGGAAGGAGGAAGGCGGCGCGACGAAGCGTCATGGGGCAGCCTTCCGTCTTCGCATGCGTTGGCCCTTGTCTCGTTGATCGCCGGCGGTTCGCGTCCCCGTTCTGCGATGTGATCCGGGGCCGCGCGGTGTCGCGGATTGTAGCAGACGGGCGCCCCCCGTCCCGCCCCGGTCAGCCCGACGGCAGGACGATCGCGGGGTCCTTCGTTCGCCGCCGATACAGGGTCGCGACGTTGCCGATGCGCTGCACGAGCTCGGCGCGGGTCGAGGCGCAGATCTCCCGGAGCAGGGGCTCGCGGGCATCGCGATCCCCGGTCACGAGCCGGATCTTGATCAGTTCGTGGATGTCGAGGGCAGCGTCGATCTCCTTGAGCAGGGCGGTCGCCAGGCCGTGCCGGCCCATCCATACGGTCACCTTGCGACGGTGTGCGAGTCCGCGCAGGTGGCGGCGTTGTCCGGCGTTCAACGACATGGTGCGGTTTCCCTCACTGGTAGAGTTCCCGACGATGAATCAATTCGTACTCCAGCGCCAGGCGCACGGCATTGATCACGCCGCGTGGCGTGATGGTGGCACCGCTCAACTGGTCGAACGCGCCGCCGTCGGCCTGCACGGCCCACGCCGCTTCCGCCGTGTTGTCGAGGGAGCGGCCGTCGAACTGGCGGATCCACCCGGAATTGGCCTGGTGCACGCGATCGCCCAGTCCCTCGGTCTCGTGGTGCCGCGCCACGCGGACGCCGGTCAGCATGCCTTCCGCGCCGATCCCGATCGCGAGCTCAATCCGCCCGTTGTAGCCCTCGGCGATCACCGGCAGCAGCACGAGGCCGGCGGGCGTGCCGCCGCGCCGCGCGCGGAAGACGGTGACCGTATCCGGGCCGAGACGGGCGGGATCGGACACCTCGATGCGATCGCGCAGCAGGTCGTTGTCGTACTCGACTGGAAGCGCTTCGCGCACGACGGCGAGGGTCTGCGTCTCTCGGTTCGCGGCGATCCGGTCGCCGGCGAGGTGCTGCACGGCGGTGACGGCCACGGCCCCGAGCACGGCCATCAGTGCCAGCGGCAGCAGGGTGCGTGCCGTGCGCGATCCCGCCTCAGGTTCCATGGGTCTGCTCCCCGAGCACGCGGGGCCGGGTGAAGTGATCGATCAGCGGCGCCGCGGCGTTGCCGATCAGCACGGCGAAGGCAATCCCATCCGGAAACGCGCCCCAGGTCCGGACGACATACGCCAGCAGGCCGATGAGGCCGCCGTAGATCAGGCGGCCGCGCGGCGTGGTCGAAGCGGTGACCGGGTCGGTGGCGATGAAAAACGCCCCCAGCAGGGTCGCGCCCGCGAACAGGTGAAACAGCGGGGGGGCGTAGACGTCGGAGTCATATATATGGAATACCGCACCGGCGGCGAACAGGGCCGCCAGCATGGCCACGGGGATCTGCCAGCGGATGACGCCCAGGGCCAGCAGCCCGACGCCTCCGGCCAGCCAGCCGGCCGCCACCCATTCCCAGCCGCTGCCGGCCAGCGTGCCGAACATCGGTTCCGTCCGGATCTCCGACACCATCGCCATGAGGCCGAGCTGGGATTTCATGTGGCCGAGCGCGGTGGCGCCGGACAGGGCGTCGATCGGCGCCCCGGGCGAGAAGATCGCCGCGAAGTAGGCCGCCGCGGAGGGGGCGTGTTCGACCGTGGCCGGCGCCGCCGGCCACAGGTTCATCTGCGCCGGAAAGCTCAACAGGACGAAGGCATAGCCGGCCATCGCCGGATTGAACAGGTTGTGGCCGAGGCCGCCGAAGGCGTGCTTGGCGATCGCGATCGCGAATACGACGGCGAGGACCGTGATCCACCACGGCGTCAGCGGCGACAGGCACAGCGCGACCAGCAGCCCGGTGACAATCGCGCTGCCGTCCCCGAGGTGCGCGGCCACCGGCCGGCCCCGCAGCGTCAGCATGAGCCACTCGGTCGCGATCGCAACCGCGACGGCAAGCAGGCACTGGATGATCACGCCGATGCCGAAGTTCAGCGCGTACGCCGCGAGTCCCGGCAGCAGGGCAGCGCCGACCCGCAGCATGACGCCCCGCACGGTGGCGCCGGAATGACGGTGCGGCGAACTGAAGATCGGTTCAGCCATCGTCGTCCGCCGGCGGGGGGTGATCGCCCGCTTCGCGCCTGGCGCGTGCGCGTTCCACCGCCGCGTCGATGTACGCCCGCTTCTCATCGAGGCCGCCCGTATCCGGCCCCGCGCGAACATCGTCCCGCTCGCCGGCGAGCCGTTCCTTGCGCGCCATGAAGCGCGAGCGCGCCCGGTCCGCGCCTTCACGGCGGCGCTCCTCGGCGGCGATCCGCGACTTCGCGTGCCGGTAGTACTGCACGAGCGGAATGTGGCTCGGGCAGACGTAGGCGCAGCAGCCGCACTCGATGCAGTCGAACAGGTGGTGGCGCTGGAGCGCGTCCTGGTCGCCGCCGCGCGCGAACCAGTAGAGCTGTTGCGGCAGCAGCTTCGCCGGGCACACGTCCGCGCAGTCGCCGCAGCGGATGCAGGGCATCTCGGGCGCGGCCGGGAGCTCGCGCTGCACGAGGATGCAGTTCGTGATCTTGGTGACCGGGATCTCAGGGTTGCGCACGTGCATCCCCATCATCGGCCCGCCGAGGATGATCCGCTTGTCCGCGCCCTCCTCGAAGCCGCAGGTCCGAAGGCAATCCTGCACGGGTGTGCCGAGGAGCACCTGCAGGTTGCGCGGCCGCGGCACCTCGCCCGCGACCGTCACGTAGCGCGATACGACGGGCTCGCCGCGCGTGACCGCGCGGTACACCGCGGCCGCGGTCGCGACGTTCTGCACGACGATGCCGATGTGGATCGCGAGTCCGCCGCTCGGCACCTCGCGCCCGGTGATCGCCTGCACGAGCTGTTTCTCGCCGCCGGCCGGGTAGCGGGCCGGGACCTGCACCAGCTCGATGTCGTCGCCGACCAGCGCGGCGAGCGCGGCATGCGCCGCCGGCATGTCGCTCTCGACCGCGATCACGCTGTGCTTCGCCTGCACCGCGTGGGCGATCATCCGCGTGCCGGCGACGACGTAGGTCGCCTTCTCCTGGATCAGCCGATCATCGCAGGTGATGAACGGCTCGCACTCGACGCCGTTGATGATCAGGGTGTCCACCGCGTTTTCGACGCCTTCCATGATCTTCACGTGCGAGGGGAACCCGGCGCCGCCGAGGCCGGTGATCCCGCACTCGCGGATGCGGCGCTGCAGCTCCTTCGGATCCTCGGAGGCGTAGTCGTGGAACGGTTCGATGTCGAACCAGCGATCCTCGCCGTCCGACTCGATGACGATGCACGGCGCAGTCAGCCCGGAGGCATGCGGCACGGGGTAATCGCCGATGTCGCGGATCGTGCCGGAGGTGCTGGCGTGCACCGGGACGCTGACGTAGCCGCCGGCTTCCGCGATCTTCTGTCCCTTGAGCACGCGATCGCCGGGGCGGACGATCGGCTGCGCCGGCAATCCGATGTGCTGCTGCAGGGGCAGGATCATCCGCTCGGGCAGCGGCTGGAGCAGGGACTGCTCGCCGCAGGTCCATTCCATCTGCGTGTCCAGCCGCAGTCCGCCGGGGAACGACCGGAGTTCGCGGGTCATGCCGGCGCCGACGGTTTGGGCCACGACCAGCCGCGGATCGCGGCAGCGTCGGCCGGGACCATATCGATGCAGTCCACGGGGCAGGGCGCTACGCACAGGCCGCAGCCGGTGCAGTACTGCGGCAGTACCGTGTGCATCGTTCCGGCCGCGCCGAGAATGGCGTCCACGGGGCAGGCGCGCACGCACTTGAGGCAGCCGATGCACTCCTCCTCGTCGATACGCGCGATCGGCGCGGGTGCCGCCGCCGCCGTGGGCTCCAGTCCCGCGGGATCGCGGCCCAGCAATCGCGCGAGGTCGTGCAGCGTAACCGCGCCGCCCGGCGGGCAGCGATCGATGTCCGATCTGCCGGCGGCGATCGCTTCCGCGTACGGCCGGCAACCGGGATAGCCGCACTGTTCGCACTGCGTCTGCGGCAGCAACACGTCGATGCGCGCGGCGAGTTCGGTGGTATCCGCGCTCACAGGCCGGTCAGTCCGGTGAAGCCCATGAAGGCCATGGACAGCAGCGCGAGCGTCAGCAGCGTGATCGGCGCGCCGCGAAAGGCCGCCGGCACGTCCGCCGCCGCGGCGCGTTCCTGGAGCGCGAACAGCAGCGCCAGGACGAGCGCGAAACCCGCGCCCGAGCCCAGGCCGAAAAACACGGACGCGGCAACGCCATGGAGTTTCGCGATTGCCAGCAGCGTGACGCCCAGTATCGTGCAGTTGCCGAGCAGCAGCGGCACGAGCGCGTCCGCCCGGGCAGCGAGCGCCGGACGCCGGCGGCGCAACAGCGCGGCGCCGCCGACGATGATCGATGCGATTGCGATCACGAGCGCAATCAGTCCAAGGTGCGGCACGCCGAGGGGTTCGAGGATCCGTGCCTGGAGCAGCCACGCCGCCGGCGCGGCGATCCCGGCCACGGCAACGGTCATGATGGCGGTGAAGCCCGCGACGTCGAGCCGCCGGGACAGTGCCACGGCGGGACAGACGCCGATCAGCTGATCGAGGACAAGGTTGTTGACCAGGCAGGCACTGAAGAAAACCAGAACCAGGTCGGACACGGAAGGCGTGCGGTGAAGTTCGCCCCAGTATCGTAGGAATCCGGCACTGTCACAAGCGCGGCACCCGCCGCGCCTTCTACTTGACGCGCATGCCCGGTCGCGCGCCCGGATCCGGCGTCAGGATGAAGGCCTCGTTGCCGTCGCCGGCGGCGAGCACCATGCCCTCGGAGATGCCGAAGCGCATCTTGCGCGGCGCCAGGTTCGCGACCATGACCGTGAGCCTGCCCTCGAGACTCGCGGGGTCATAGGCGGACTTGATTCCGGCAAACACCGTTCGCGTTTCCGTACCGAGATCCAGCGTCAGCTTCAGCAGTTTGTCCGCTCCCTCGACGTGCTCGGCCTTCACGATCTTCGCGACGCGCAGATCGATCTTGCCGAAGTCGTCGATCGATATGTTAGTCGTCGCCGGAGCGTTGTTTGCTCCCTCTCCCCTTGAGGGAGAGGGTTGGGGAGAGGGGGCACTGCTTTCTTTGTTCGATTCGACCATGGCGGCCACCTTTTCGGTTTCGATTCTGTTCAGCAGGTGTTCATACGGAGCGATCTTGTGATTCGCGGGCAAGAGTGAATTGCCGCTATTCCATCCCAGTTCTGGGACATTCAGGAATGCTTCAACCTTCTCCGCAACCGCTGGCAGGACAGGTTTCAAATAGAGCGTCAGCAGGTAAAACGAATTGATGGCGATGCTGCATGCTTCGTGCAACTCATCACGTGCAGTCCCGCCAGCGCGCTTGGCTAGTTCCCAAGGCGCCTTGTCGTTTACAAATTTGTTGGCAATGTCAGCCAGCCACATGATCTCGCGAATCGCCTTGCCGTACTCACGAGACTCGTAGCATTGAGCGATCATTGCCTGCGCGTGAATAAACAGGCCGAGAAGCCGTGCGCCAGAACCGAGTGCCCATACTTCTCTTTCGAATCTCTTCGCATCGTCGAATCCGACGTCATCTGCGGAGAGCTTGTCGCCGTCTGTGGGGCGCTCGTACACAACGCCAGCAAGTTTTCCGTCAAAGTTCTTGGTAATAAATCCAGCAGTGCGTGCCGCGATGTTGACGTACTTGCCGACGAGATCGCTGTTCACGCGCGCGACGAAGTCATCGAAGCTGAGGTCGATGTCCTCCATCGTGCCGTTCAGCTTCGCGGCGTAGTAGTAGCGCAGGTATTCCGGGTTGACCACGTGGTCGAGATAGCGGCGCGCGGTGATGAACGTGCCGCGCGATTTCGACATCTTCTCGCCGTTCACGGTCAGGAACCCGTGGGCGAAGATCTTCGTCGGCGTGCGGAAGCCGGAGTATTGCAACATCGCCGGCCAGAACAGGGCGTGGAAGTAGAGAATGTCCTTGCCGATGAAGTGGCAGAGTTCCGCCTTCGAGTCCGCGCTCCAGAAGTCGGCGAACTTCAGTCCTTTCTCTTCGCAGAGCTTCGTGAAGCTGGCCATGTAACCGACGGGCGCATCCAGCCAGACGTAGAAATACTTGCCGGGCGCGCCGGGGATCTCGAAGCCGAAATACGGGGCATCGCGGGAAATATCCCAGTCGGAGAGCCCGGCCTTGAACCACTCGTCCAGTTTGTTCGCCGCTTCCGGCTGCAGCGGGCCGGACCGGGTCCATTGCTGGAGGAACTCGCGGCAGCGGTCATCCGACAGCCGGAAGAAATAATGCTCGGAAGCGCGACGCTCCGGCGTGGAGCCGGACAGTACGGAATAGGGTTTCTTCAGATCGATCGGCGCGTAGGTGGCACCGCACACCTCGCAGGAATCCCCGTATTGGTCTTTCGCGCCGCACTTGGGGCATTCGCCCTTGATGTAGCGATCCGGCAGGAACATCTTTTTCACCGGATCGTAGAACTGCTCGACCGAGCGCGTGGCGATCAGGTTCGCGTCCTTCAGGCGGCCGTAGATCTCGCCGCAGAGGCGCCGGTTCTCCTCGGAGTCCGTCGTGTAGTAATAGTCGAAGCCGATGCCGAAGTCGCCGAGATCGCGCTTGTGCTCGGCCAGCACGCGGTCGATCAGCTGCTTCGGCGTGATCCCTTCCTGCTCGGCCTTGAGCATCATCGGCGTGCCGTGCGTGTCGTCCGCGCACACGTAATACACGTCGTGCCCCCGCATGCGCTGAAAACGCACCCAGACGTCGGTCTGGACCGCCTCGACCAGATAGCCGAGGTGGATCGGACCATTGGCGTAGGGCAGGGCGCTGGTGACGAGGATCTTTCGCTTGTTCTTGGGCATACGCGCAGTTTGTCAGGCGGCGCCTAAACTAACACCTGGCGGCTAAAGCGTGAAGTTCGTCACGTTTGCCGAGATGCATCCGGCCCCACTCGGGCGGCGCCGTTGATCCCCACATCCGCGGCGCAAGCTGCCCTATACTGGCGCCCGGGCATAAGCACTGCGGTGCTTTCAAGGAGGGTCACATGGCTACGGCAACGGCAAATACTCCAATCGACATGGAGACGTATTTCGACTACACGATCAATCTTTCGTCCGAAGAAAGCACGGTGGGAGACCCCACTGCCAGCCAGTTCGTGCTGGTGGCGCCGGGTGCGCAGGTCCTGACGTTCACCGGAAGCTTCGTCGTCGAAGGCAGCAGCATCCTCAGCGGGACCATCACCGGCATCACGCAGCTCGACGAAGTGCTGCAATTCACGGCCACCGGTGTGTCGGTGACCATCACGCAACTCCTCGACCTTGCGCCGGAGAATATGCTGGACGTCGAGGCGCTGATCAACTTCGCGCTTCGCGGCAACGATACGATCACGGGCAGCAGTGGCGCCGATGTTCTTGTCGGGGCGAACGGCAACGACACGCTGAACGGCGGCGGCGACAACGATACGCTGCGCGGGGGCCTCGGCAACGACACGCTGAACGGCGGGGTTGGCAATGATGCCCTGTGGGGCAGCAGCGGCAACGATACGCTGGACGGCAGTGCCGGCAACGATGCGCTGTTCGGCGAGGGCAACGACGACACGCTGAACGGCGGCGGCGGCAACGACTCGCTCGACGGCGGCGCGGGTGCCGACAACCTGAACGGCGGCGCAGGCGAAGACAGCATGAGCGGCGGCTCCGGCGGTGACACCTACACGATCGACCACCTGAACGACTCGGTGTTCGAGGCGGACGGTGGCGGCACCGACACGGTGAAGACCGGCATCGACGGCGTGACGCTCGCAACGTGGGTCGAGAAGCTGATCCTGACGGGCACCGGCAACATCAATGGCAACGGCAACGGGCAGGGCAACACCATCACCGGCAATGCCGGGAACAACATCCTGGACGGCGGCGCCGGCAACGACACGCTGATCGGCGCCGCGGGGAACGACACGTTCCGCGTGGATTCCACGACCGACGTGATCGTGGAGCTGGCCCAGCAGGGCACCGACACCGCGATCAGCACCGTCAACGGTTTCATCCTTCCGGACTACGTCGAGAACCTCACTCTGTTCGGCGAGGGCGCGACCAGCGGCATCGGCAACAACGCCAACAACGTCATGAACGGGTCCGAGTTCGCGAACATACTGTCCGGACTCAACGGCAACGATACGATCAACGGCAATTCGGGCGACGACCACCTGATGGGTGGGAGCGGCAACGATCAGCTCCTGGGCGGCGACGGCAATGACGAACTGAAGGGCGAAGCGGGCAACGATACCCTGCAGGGCGGTACCGACTCCGACATCCTGAACGGCGGTGCCGGCAACGACACGATGCAGGGCGGTACCGGCAGTGACGGGTACTGGGTGGATGCGGCAGGCGACGTCGTGACCGAAGACGTCGATGCCGGCGACGGGGATATCGTTTATACGTCCATCAACTGGACACTGGGGACCAACTTCGAGAACCTCAGCCTGGTGGGGACGGGCGCGATCAACGGCACCGGCAACGGCGAGTCCAACGATATCTTCGGCAACTCCGGCGCCAACACGCTGAGCGGACTGGGCGGCGGGGATTTCATCCTCGCCTACGGCGGTGACGACACGATCAAGGGCGGCGGCGGCGACGACAACATCAACGGCGGCAACGGCAACGATACGATCAACGGCGGCGCCGGGTTCGACACGATGGCGGGCGGCGCCGGTTCCGACAAGTTCATCTTCGATACGCCGCTGGAGTTCGACGAGAACAATTCCGTGATCGACTTCGTCACGGCGAAGGACAAGCTGGTGCTCGACCAGACCGTGTTCAGCGCGCTGCCGCTGATCGGTTCGGGCGGCCTGGCGGCCTCGCAGTTCAAGCTCGTCACGGCGGAGGATCTCGAGACGACCAACTACGACTCGAACGACCGCATCCTCTACGAGAGCGGCACCGGCAACCTGTACTACGACGCGGACGGCAGCGGCATGGAGTTCATGCCGGAGCAGTTCGCAAACATCTCCGGCGGGCCGACGCTGCTGGCGACCGACTTCCTGGTCGTTGCCTGAGCGCGGCATGACGGGGCGATGACCGCGGCGGCAGAGCAGGTCAGGGAGATCCTCGCCAAGGTCAGGGACCCGCACCTGGATCAGGATCTGGTCGCCGCCGGCGCCGTCACCGATGTCGTGACCGGCGCCGGCGGCGATGTTTCGATCACGCTGCAATTCGGGTATCCGGCCGCCGGTTGGCACGCGGCGCTGAAGGCCGGGATCGGGCGGGAAGTCGGCAGGCTGCCCGGGGCCGGCGCCGTAAAGATCGACATCTCGACGCGGATCGTCGCTCACGCGGTGCAGCAGGGCATCAAGCCGCTGCGCAACATCCGCAACACCATCGCGGTCGCCTCCGGGAAGGGCGGCGTGGGCAAATCCACGACGGCCACGAACCTGGCTCTTGCCCTGCAGGCGGAAGGCGCGAAGGTCGGCATGCTGGATGCCGACATCTACGGGCCGAGCCAGCCGCGCATGCTCGGCTGCCGCGACAAGCCCGAGAGCCCGGACGGCAAGACGCTCAATCCCAATCGCAGCTACGGCCTGCAGTCCATGTCGATCGGCTACCTGGTGGACGAGGAGACGCCGATGATCTGGCGCGGCCCGATGGTGACCTCCGCCCTCGAGCAGCTCCTGAACGACACGAACTGGGACGATCTCGACTATCTCGTGATCGATTTGCCACCCGGTACCGGCGACATACAGCTCACGCTGTGCCAGAAGATCCCGGTCTCCGGCGCGATCATCGTAACGACGCCGCAGGACATCGCGCTGCTGGACGCGCGCAAGGGCCTCAGGATGTTCGAGAAGGTGAACGTGCCGGTGCTCGGCATCGTCGAGAACATGAGTACGCACATCTGCGGCAAGTGCGGGCACGAGGAACACATCTTCGGCGCGGGCGGCGGGGCACGGATGGCGGCGCAGTACAATGTCGACCTGCTGGGGTCGCTGCCGCTCGACATCCGCATTCGCGAGGGCGTCGACGAGGGCCGGCCGACCGTCGCGATCGAGCCCGATTCGGCGATCGCGATGGCCTACCGCGCCATTGCCCGGCGAGCGGCGGCGAAACTGTCGCTGCGCGCGAAGGACCACAGCGCAAAGTTTCCGAAAATCGTCGTGGAGAACACATGAGCGTCAAGTCCGACAAGTGGATCCGCCGCATGGCGAAGAAGCAGCGGCTCATCGAGCCGTTTGCGCCGGAGCAGGTGAAGCGCGCCGGGAAGTCTCGGCTGATTTCCTACGGCACGTCGAGCTACGGCTACGACGTGCGCTGCGCGGACGACTTCAAGATATTCACGAACATCAACAGCACGATTGTTGATCCGAAAAAGTTCGACGAACGCTCATTCGTCAACTACAAGGGCGACGTCTGCATCATCCCGCCGAATTCGTTCGCGCTGGCGCGGACCGTCGAGTACTTCCGCATTCCGCGCAACGTTCTCGTGATCTGCCTCGGCAAGTCCACATACGCGCGCTGCGGGATCATCGTCAATGTCACGCCGCTGGAGCCCGAATGGGAAGGGCACGTCACGCTGGAATTCTCGAATACGACGCCGCTACCGGCGAAGATCTACGCCAACGAGGGCGTGGCGCAGGTGATATTCCTCGAATCGGACGAGGAGTGCGAAACGTCTTACAAAGATCGGGGTGGCAAGTACCAGGGACAGAAGGGCGTCACGCTACCTAAAACCTGAGCGTACACGCGCGCTTAGCGCGTCTTCAGCTGCCGCCACACCCACCAGATTGCGACTCCCGCCAGCGCTGCGACGATAAAGATGTCGGCGATGTGGGAGTAGCGCTGCACCGTACCCCATCGCTCGCGCAGCTCCATCCCGACGTACAGCAGGAAGCTGTTCCAGGCCGTGCCGCCGATCAGCGTGTAGAGCGAGAACCGCAATGGGCTCATGCGCGCAATCCCCGCCGGGATCGAAATGAGGTGGCGCACGACTGGAATGAAACGTGACACGAGGATAGTGATCTCGCCGTGTTTCTGGAACCACTTCGCCGTCCACTCGAGGTGTTCGCGGTTGAGAAACAGGTAGCGTCCCCAGCGCTCCACGACCGGATAGCCGCCCCAGGCGCCCATCAGGTAGCCGAGCCAGGAGCCGATCAACGTGCCCGCGCTGGATGCCAGGATCGCGCCTTCCACCGTGAAGGAACCCTGCACCACGAGGAAGCCGGCGAAAGGCATGACCGCCTCGGACGGTACGGGCGCGATCATGCTTTCGAGCGCCATCAGGAACGCAAGCCCCGCGTAGCCGGTTCGCTCCAGTACCGCAGTCGCCCACTCGGCGATGAATTCGGTGATCCCCATGCTCAGTCGCGCTGGCTGGCCGGTGGCTTTGGCGGGCCGAGCAGCGCCGGCAGCACGAACAGGGTGCAGAACAGGGTGCAGCCCAGCGCGATGCTCAACAGTTCGCCCATGGTCGCCGTACCGGGATGACTGGACAGCATGAGACTGCCGAAGGCCGTGCCGGTGAGCAGCGCACTGAACGACACCGCGCGCGCGGTCGCCGATTGCAGCGGTTGCGTGAGGCCGTTCCGCCAGTTGATGACGAAGTAGATCGCGAAGGAGACGCCGATGCCGAGGATCAGCGGCAGGGCTATGATGTTCGCGAAATTGAGCGGCAAGCCGAATGCAACGCAGATGATCAGCGTGACGAGGCCCGCGAGGAGCAGCGGCGCGAGCACCAGCAGGACGTCCGTCACGCGGCGCAGGACCAGGATGAGCAGCACCGTGATTGCGCCGACCGCCAGCAGGCCCGCCGTGATGAACGCGCCGACGATCGTGCGACCGGACTCGATACTGCTGATCACGGCGCCGCCGGCGTTCGGCGCGATGGCCCGCACGGCCCGGGCAAACGGTTCGCGCACGCCGTTGTCGCGGATGTCGCCGCGCGAGAACACTTCGACGCGGACGCGTCCCTCCGGCGTGACCCAGTCACGTTGGACGTCGGCGGGCAGCTCATCGATGACGATCGCCCCGGATTGCAGCGCCCGGCCGAGCGTGTCGAGTTCGAACGGCAGGTCGGACAACAATGCATCCTCGAGGGCCCGCAACGGCGGGGGATCCCGCGCGAGCAGCGCGTCCAGCGCGGCATGCAGGCGCGCAACGGTCGGCCCGAGGACGGGATCGATGGTCGCGGCGGCGAGCCGGTCGCGTACCTGGCGCAGGACTTCCAGCGTATGGGCGTCGGCAGCCGGATCGGCCGTGAAATCCGCCACGGCGATCGGGCCGGTCAGCAGGGCAAGTTCATCGATGATCTCGAGCTTCTCATCCTGTTCGCCCGGGACGAAGCTCTCGATCGTCAGCACCCTGCCGACCTCCGGCAGTTCTCTCAGGCGACCGGCGAGCGTCTGCGCCGCGGCGAGTGAAGGTTCGAGGATGGAGATCGTGAAGGGCGATGCCGTGGTGCTGCCCATCAGGTCGTAGAGCGTGGCGACGGATTCCGAGTCTGGATCTTTCAGGTTCAGCGGGTCGAAATCGAACACCAGCTTCGGTCCGGCCAATACACCGGCGATGGCGCACGCGGCGGCCAGCGCGATGATCGGCCTGCGCCGGGACAACACAAACGCGTCCGCGGGCGCGGCCCAGGCGAACCCCGCGTGCGCGAGGCCGCGGCGCGGGCGTACCAGGACGATCAGCGCCGGAAGCAGCGTGAGATTGAGTATGAGCGCGATGAGCATGCCGGCGCCGGAAATGATCCCGAGTTCCGCCATCCCCCGGTAGTCCGTCGGCACGAGGGACAGGAAACCCACGGCGCACGCGCTGGCGGCCAGCGTGAGGGAGACGCCCGTTGTTCCCGCGGTGGCGCGCAGCGCGTCCTGCAGATCCGCAGTGCGGGCGTGCTCGTCGAGGTAGCGCACGGAGAACTGGATGCCGAAATCCACGGCAATGCCGATGAACAGCACGATGAAGGCAATGGAGATGATGTTGATCGCGCCGACGGCGGCCGCGGCGAAGGCGCAGGTGGCAACCACGCCGGCGATCAGCGTGGCCAGGATGCAGAACACCAGCCGGACCGAGCGCACCGCGAGCAGCAGCAGGATCGTGACCAGCGTCAATGACACCACGGCGGCGAGCCCGGTCCCTTCCGCGACCGTAGCGAATTCCTCGTCGTTGAGCGCCACCGATCCCGTCAGGCGCACGCTCACGCCCTGGTCGGGCGTCAAGCCAATCGCGACCGCCGATTCCCGGATGAACGCGGCGGCCTCCGCGCCGGGGCTCAGGCTGCCGTAATCCAGCGCCGGCTGGACCAGCACGAACCTTCGCAGTTCATCGGCTTCCGGATCGCGGCCGGTGACGAGCCGCCGCCACGACAGGGGTTCCTTCCCCCCGGAGAGCACCGATTCCATGCTGCCCGTCACCGCCGCCAGCGGTTTCACTACGCGCTCCGCGTCGATGTCGCCGTTCCGGATCGCATCCAGCGCATCCGCGAGCACGGTGAACAGGCTGTCCAGCGAGGGTTCCGCGGCCAGGGTGCCCAGGAACGGCTGTACCTCGGCGACCTGCGATGCGAGCTCGCGCAATTCATCCACCGACAGGTACAGCAATCCGTGAGCCGTGAGATAGCCGTCCGGGTCCGGGCGGCGCACGCTGCGGAACAGTTCGGGACGCTCCGTGAGCTTCCGTTCGAGAGCCACGGCGGCGTGCTGGGCGCGCGCGGGCGAGGGGGCGTCGATCACGACGGCGAGCAGGTTGTCGTTCTGCGGAAACGCGCGCCGGTAGTCCCACTCCAGTTGGCGCCAGGGCAGTTCATTCGAGAACAGCGGATCCGTGTCCGTGTGCATGCCGAGGTGCCCGGCTGCGAACCAGCCGAGCAGTGCGGTCAGCACGGCGCCGGCGGCGACGACCGCCGCCGCCCGGCGGCAGCAGACTGTCACGACCTGGATGAGCAGTTGTCGGAGCAAGGTCCGATCAGCGTCCGCGCAGCGCGGCGGCAATGGGCAGGCGGGCGGCGCGGATGGCCGGGAAGAATCCGCCGAGCGCGCCCAGCACCAGGGCGAGGAACACGCCTTCTGCGATGAGCGCCGGCGTCACCGCGAACTGGAACGCGACCTGCGAGAAGCTCGCCCAGTTCAGCGTGCTGGTCTGGAAGCCGTCGAAGGCGATCCTGGAGATCAGGCCGCCGAAGATGCCGCCGGCCACGCCGAGCAGCATGGATTCCACCAGCACCGAGATCAGCACCGGTACCTGGCCGAAGCCCACGGCACGCAGCGTCGCGATCTCGACCGAGCGCGAGGACACCGTGGCGTACATCGCGTTCACGGAGCCGAAGATGGCGCCGAGGCCCATCAGCAGCGCGATGACGCCGCCGGCCACGGTCACGAACAGGGACAGGGTTTCGGTCTGTGCCTGCAGGTACTCGTCGTGGCGCTTTACCTCCACGTTCAACTGCGGATTGGTGCTCAGGGCATCCTTGAATTCCTGGAACGCCTCCACGCTGCTCAGCTTCAGATACACGGACTGGAAAAACGTGCCGCGCTCGAAGGCGGTCTGGAGCGTATTCGCATCGGTCCAGATCTCCGACTCCTCGAGTCCGCCGTCGGACTCGAAGATGCCCACTACGCGCCACTTGAAGCCGGACCAGCGCAGCTCGTTGCCGACCACCAGTCCGCCGTACTGGACCGCCGCCTGGCGGCCGACCATGACCTCGCCGCGTCCCGGTTCGAACATGCGGCCCTCGATGACGCGCACCTTGTCGTGGAGCAGGAACGCGCGATCGGTGACGCCGCGGAACGGCACGTTCGAGTCCTTGCCCGTGCTGATGCGCGGCGCGTCGACCACGACGAGGACTTCCGGCGAGTAGATCGGTCCGTCCGCGTCCGCGGCCACGCCGGGCGCCTGGCCGATGACGCGCACGTTGTCGAGCGAGACGCCGCTCGTCAGTTCGCTCGTCGAGCCGCCGCGGATCACCATGGCCACCTGCGGCGAGCCGTTGCGCTTGACCACGTTCTCGAAACCCTCGCGGATGGAGAGCATGCCGGTGAATACCAGCACCACGCCGGCGAATCCGAGCATGGCGACGATCGCCGTCCCGGCCCGTTCCGGCAGGCTGCCGAGGCTGACCCGAACCACGGCCGCGACCTGCAATACCGAGTTGACGAAGCTCATCTCACGCCTCCCGCAGGGCGTCGACCATGCGCATGCGCATGGCGCGCCACGCCGGCCAGATCCCGGAGATGAATCCCAGGAGCACCGCGATCCCGGCGCCGAGGAGCAGGGACTCGCCGGTCAGCCAGAAGGCCGGCATGAACTGCGTCAACTGCTGCGCCATCGCCCGGCACATGAGGTAGCCGAAGCCGAGGCCGAGCAGCGCTCCGAAGCCGGTCAGCAGCAGCGATTCGCCGAGCACGAGGCCGAGCACGCGCAGCTCGCTGAAGCCGATGGCTTTCAGCACGGCGAGTTCCGCCGTGCGCTCGCGGACCGCCTGGCCCATGGTGCTGGCGGTGACGATCAGCATGGACAGCAGCACCGCGCTGACCACGTAGGTGACGATCGCGCCGACGTTGCCGACCTGCGAGGTGAAGCTCTCCGCGAATGCCTTCTCCGAGGAGGTCTTCGTCTCGCGCGGCGAATTGGCGAACATGGTGTCGATGTCCTTGGCGACCCGCGCGGCCTGGTTCGGATCGTCCAGTTTCACCACGAACCAGCCGACGCTGTCCTTCTGCACCGTCCGCTTCTCGTTGACGTAGTCGTAGTGCACCAGCACGCTCTCGGTGTCGAAAGCCTTGTTCGTGACGTCGTAGATGGCGCTGATCTTCAGGTCCCAGGTGTTGCCGCCGTCCTCGGTGCGGTAGATGGACGAGCGCATCGGCACCGTGTCGCCGACCTTCCAGCCGCGGCGCTCCGCTACGGTCTTGCCGACGACGGCGCCCGTGCGTTCCGAGCGCCAGGATGCGAACTGGTCGGACGGCATGACGATCTCGCGGTACATCTGGAAATAGGCGTCGTCGTCGATGGCGATCAGCGGCACGAAGTTGCGCGGTTCCTGGTAGTAACCCTGCATCCAGATGCCGATGGATACGGAGTGCACGCCGTTCACGGCGGCGATGCGGTTGCGGTAGGCGATCGGCATGGAAAAGATGAGACCCGACTTGTGGATGGTCAGCAGGCGCTCGTTGCCGATCAGGTCCAGTCCGCCGACGAATGCCTGCCGCGTGGCCGCCAGCGCCGAGAACAGCAGGAAGGCGACGAACACGGACAGCACGGTGAACACCGTGCGCGTCTTCTTGCGCCACAGGTTGGACCAGAGCAGGCCGATCGTGCTCATTCTTCGGGCTCGTCGACCAGCACGCCGTTGCTGAGATACAGCGTGCGTCGCGCGCGCGCCGCGGCGTGCGGATCGTGCGTGACGATCACGATGGTCTTGCCGTGATCGCGGTTGAGGGTCTGCAGCAGGTCGAGGATCGCATCGCCGGACTTGCGGTCGAGGTCGCCGGTCGGTTCGTCGCACAGCAGAAGGTCCGGATCAGTGACGATGGCGCGCGCGATGCCGACCCGCTGTTCCTGGCCACCCGAGAGCTCGGCCGGTTTGTGCTTCGCGCGGTCCGCCAGGCCGACCAGTGTCAGGGCCGC
>Ga0315912_10002288_pt1 | contig 20865 bp, 18 predicted proteins | sample VfabasoilMG_FD_204469 | JGI IMG/M metagenome (GOLD analysis project Ga0315912, IMG submission 204469) | Garden soil microbial communities collected in Santa Monica, California, United States - V. faba soil | ecosystem: Environmental > Terrestrial > Soil > Garden | place: USA: California...
ACGTCCAACGCTTCATCGATACGTGCCTGGGATTCGGCGAAGGGGACGTTGAAGCCTTCGAACGCCATGTGCCGGTAGCCGCGGCCGATACCGAAATCCAGGCGGCCGTCGGACAGCAGGTCGAGCGTGGCGGCCTGTTCCGCCAGCAGCACCGGGTTGTGCCAGGGCAGCACCAGCACCGCCGTACCGAGGCGAAGGGTGGTGGTGCGCGCCGCGATCCAGGTGAGCAGACCCAGGCTGGCGGAGACCTGGCCGAAGCCGGTGAAGTGGTGCTCCACGATGAAGGCGCTGTCGTAGCCGAGCGCCTCGGCTTCGATCACGTAGTCGATGTAGTCGCGGAAGCCGGCCGCGCTGTCCACGTCCGGGCCACCACGGGCGGCCTGAGCCGCGCCAAAGAGACCGAACTTCATGCCGCCACCTGCTGCGCAATTGTCTCCACGCCATCGGTCAGCGTGGTGCGGCGCAGGTCGCGCTTGTAGGCCAGGTCGTCGAAACGGGTGGCGCGGTGCATCGTCGTCCGGTTATCCCACATGACAAGATCACCCGCCTGCCATTTGTGGCTGTAGACGAATTCGCGTTGCGTCGCGTGCTCGGTCAGTTCGCGCAGCAGCATCATGGCTTCCGGCGTCTCCCAGCCCTCGATGCGGGCGCCGTGGGAGGAGAGGAAGAGCGACTTGCGGCCGGTCTTCGGGTGTGTCCGCACCAGGCGCTGGCGCACGGGGGCGAAGTCGATCAGCTCCTGCTCCGTGAAAGCGAAGCCCAGCGCGCCCTTGGAGAAGACGCGGCTGTGCAGGCACACGAGATCCTCGATCAGGACCTTGGTCTTTGCCGGCAGCATGTCGTAGGCCGCACGCATGTCCGCGAACTGGGTGTCGCCGCCGTCCGGCGGCACGGTGTGGGCATGCAGCAGGGAATAACGGGCGGGGACCTTCTTGTAGCTGGAATCGCTATGCCACAGCTGGTTGCCCAGGTTGTACTGCCGGCGCCGGTCCTCCCGCGCCAGCATGTCTCCGGCGGGGCCGAGGTTGGAGATGTCGATCAGGTTGGGGTTTTCCAGCCTGATGCCTTCCGGGCTGGTGATCTGGCGGTAGGCGGGCTCCAGTTCGCCGAAATTTTTCGTGAAGGCGATCTGTTGCTCGGTGCTCATCGGGGCCTCGCGCCGGAACACCAGCACGGCGTAGCGGTCCATCCCCGCGTCGATCGCGGCGGTCTGCTCCGCGGTCAGGGGCCGGGCGATGTCCACGCCGGTGCATTCGGCGGCGAACACCGGGTGCAGCGGGGTGAAACTGATGGGCATGGGCGGGCGTCCTCGGGCGTTTGCGTCAGCATGGTCCCGGGGCGGGTCGAGGGCAACGCCCCGGGACCACGCCGCATGTCACGCCGCCGGCTTGCGACCCTTGATGGCGTTTGCCCAGGCGCCGTAGCCGATGCGGCCCTGCGCGTCGGCCGGCAGGCGGGTGCGTAGCCGGGCGCGCAGCGTTTCCACTCCCTCCGGCTGCAGGCCGGCGATGGTCGGGGCCGTGCGCGGATTGGTGATCGACACGGACCAGAAGTCCTCGAAGTCGGGGAACTCCCGGCGCACATGGATGACGGTGGTCTCGATCGCCTCCAGCCCGGCGTTGCGCCACAGCGCGGTCATCGCATCCAGGCGGGAAGCCGCCTCGCTGGGCGGGGCGGGCAGGGTGAAACCCATGCCGCGGAGTTCCGCCACCACCGGCTCAGCAGGGGAGCCGCCGGCCAGGCTGTCCCAGACATAGGCGGAAACCGAGCCGCCCGGCTTCACCACACGCGCCATTTCCGCGATGCCCCTGGCGGGATCGGGGACGAAGAACAGCACCAGGGCCATCACGGCCGCATCCATGCTGTTGTCCGCATAGGGCAGGGCCATGGCGTCGCCCTGGCGGAACTCCGCCCTTTCGATCGCGGGCCGGGCGCGGGCGAAGTCCAGCTGCGCCGCGGACGGGTCGATGCCGTGCAGCGCGGACGGGGCGCAGCGGTAGAGAAGGAGCTCGCAGAAGGCGCCGGTGCCGCACCCGATATCGGCCCAGGTGAGGCCGGGGGCAGGGGCGAGCCAATCGATGAAGGCGGCGCCGGCGATGCGGCTCCAGGTGCCCATCATCCGGTCGTAGGCCGTGCCGTCGTCGAAGCGCATTTGCGGGGTTGCCATTCCATCCACCCTGTTGCTGGCTGACGTGTCGTCGCGCGATCGGGGAGTGCGGCGGAGCGGGGCCGCAGCATGGCGCGGCGGCCGCGCGGCGGGCAAGCGGAGAATGGCATGGTGGACGCGGTGGGAAGGGATGTTGCGGAACGGCTGGCGCGCTGGCGGGCAGCGTTCCCTGATCCGCTGCGCACGGGGCGGCAAGGGATGGCGGAGGATGGGCTGCTGTCCCTGGGCCTGACCGAGCATCCCGGCTACTCCACCATCGCGGCGGTGAAGGATGCGCTGGTGGAGGCGACCGGGCTGCTCGGCCTCGCCGGCATGTGGGCCGGGCGGCAGATGGTGGCGCGGTTCTTCCTCGGCCGCTTCGGCACGCCGCAGCAGGTGGCGGATTTCCTGCCGCGCGTGGCGGATGGCTCGGCCAGCCTGTGCGTGGCGATTTCCGAACCCGGCGTGGGGGCGCACCCGAAGAACCTGACGACGCGGGCGGTGGCGGATGGGACGGATGTGGTGATCACCGGGGAGAAGGCCTGGGTGAGCAACGCGCTGGAGGCGAGCCACATCGCGGTGTTCGCCATCACGTCGGAGGCGGAGGGGCGCAAGCGCTATTCCGCCTTTCTGGTGCCCACCAACACGCCGGGCCTGTCGATCGCGCCGATGCCGGGATTCCACGCCCTGGCGCCATCTCGCCACTGCGCCGTGACGCTGGCGGGGTGCCGGGTGCCGGCGGCGTCCCGGCTGGGGTCGGAGGGGACGGCGTTCGAGGCGATGGCGGTGCCGTTCCGGGATGTAGAGGACGCGGTGGGCGCGGCTGGCTTCGCCGGCGCAGCGCGGTTCGCGCTGCGGCGACTGGCGGCGGGGCTGGCGGAGGAAACGGATGCCGACCTGGGCGCGATCGCCGGCCTTGCTGCGGTGCTGGAGCATGGCGCGCGGGCGGTGGTGGCGGCGCTGGACGCCGGCCGGCTGCACGCGGAGGCGGCGGCGGGCGTGGGGTTGCGCGTATTGGCGGCGGATATCCGGGCGCGGCTGGGTACGCTGGCGGCGGGTAACGTACCGGGGGACGTTGCCCGGCTTCTGGCGGACATGGATGCGATCCTGGGAATCGCGCGGGGGCCGCGCATGATAAGGCAGGCACGGCTGGGGGCGGGGCTGCGGCGCTAGGTTATCAGGACGTCGGCTGGGTCTCCGCCTGGGTCGGCAGGTCCTCGATGAATGAGAGCAGTTCCTCCTCGGCGGAGAGGTGCAGTGTGATCACGGCGTCCAGCGCGTGCAGCAGGCGGCGGGCCTCGCGGACCTCGCCGGGGGCGATGGCGTCGCCCAGGCCGCCGGCCAGGGCGGAAAACCGGGCGGTAAGGGCGACGATTTCCTCATGCATACGCGCCATGCTGCCGGTGGGATCGCGCCCGCCCAGGCGGTGGGCCAGCTCGGGGAAGACCAGACGTTCCTCCGCCAGCTGGTGCGGCAGCACCAGGGTGCTCAGGCGCTCGCCGATGCCGCGCAGGGCGGGTATCGGCATTTCGCCATTGGGCGGCTCGGTGCCGTCCAGGCGCTCGGCGACGTGGCGCATGCGGTCCAGCAGGCGGCGCAGCTCCGCGTGCTCGGTCACCAGCCGGTCCAGCGCGTCGCGGTCGGTCAGCGGTGCCGGGGCGGTGCGGTCGTGCAGCACGCGCAGGGCGTTGAGGATGACGAGGACGTCGATGGCTTCCTGCAGCATCGCGCCGGCGAGGACGGATTGCAGCGCGATGCGGCGGGCGCGGCGGGCCAGCTTGATCGCCTCCGCCACGCGGTCCAGCCGGTCCACCAGCAGCACCGCGTCCGCCGCTTCCGCCGCTTCCGCCGCCGCCGCCGCGCCGCGCGCGCCCAGGGCGAGGCCGATATCGGCGGCGGCCAGGGCCGGGGCGTCGTTGATGCCGTCGCCCACCATCAGGGTCACGCCGCGCTCGCGTTCCTGGTGCACGGCGGCGATCTTGCCGGAAGGCGTCAGGTCCGCCAGCACCGCGTCCAGCCCCAGCGTGGCGCCGACGGACGCGGCGCTGGCGAGGCGGTCGCCGCTGACCATGACCAGCCGGGTGATGCCGGCATGGCGCAGGGCGCGGATGGTGCGGCTGGCTTCCGGGCGAATGCGGTCGCTGAGGAGCAGGGCGCCGGCGACTTTGCCATCAATGGCGACCCAGCTGGCGGTGGCGGAGGCGGCGGCGAGGCGAGCGGCGGCACCGGTGGCGGGCAGGTCGTGGCCCGCTGCTTCCAGGATGCCGGCGGCGCCGACCAACACGTGCCGACCCTCCACCGTGCCGGAGAGGCCGCCGCCGGGGATTTCCAGCGCGCCCTGCGGCATGACCAGGGCCAGGCCGCGCACCCGCGCCGCCGCGACGATGGCGTGGGCGATGACGTGCTGCGACACCTGCTCCAGCGAGGCGGCGAGGCGGAGCACCGCGTCGGCGTCGTGCCCGTCCAGTGCCTCCACGTCGGTAACGCGGGGCGTGCCGGAGGTGAGCGTGCCGGTCTTGTCGAATAGCACGGTACGGGCGCGCGCCAGGCGTTCCAGGACCCCGCCGCCCTTGAGGATGATGCCGCGCCTTGCGGCGCGGGAGACGCCGCAGATCAGCGCCACGGGGGCGGCGAGGATGAGCGGGCAGGGGGTGGCGACGACCACCACGGCGAGAGCGCGCACCGGATCGCCGGTCGCGCCCCAGGCGGCGGCGGCCAGGGCGGCGGTGAACATCAGGAACACCAGCGCCCAGCGATCGGCCAGGCGGACCAGGGGTGGGCGTTCCCCGCTGGCTTCGGTGACGAGGCGGACGACGGCGGTATAGGTGCGGTCGGCCTCCGTCGCCGTGGCGCGCAGGGTGAAGGGGCCGCCGGCATTCACCACGCCGCTGGCGACCGCGTCCGACACGGCGCGCTGCACCGGCAGCGACTCGCCGGTCAGCGCCGCCTCGTCCAGCGTGGCGCTGCCCTCGGCGACGGTGCCGTCCACCGGCACAATCTCCCCCGGCTTGACCAGCAGCAGGTCGCCTGGGCGGATGGCGGCGACGGGGATGTCCTGCGTGGCGGCGCCGTCCAGGCGGTGGGCGATGCGCGGCGTGCGCGCCAGCAGGGCGACGAGTTCGCGGCGAGCACGGGCCTCGGCGAATTCCTCCAGCGCCGTGCCGCCGGCGACCATGACGGCGATGATGGCCGCCGTCAGGTCCTCCCCCAGCGCGAGGGCGCCGATGATGGCGAGCAGGGCGATGACGTCGACGCCCGGGTTGCCGCCGCGCAGGCTGCGCAGCAGGTCCCGCGCCAGGACGGCCGCGACGGGGATGGCGGCGGCGATCCAGGCGATGCGGGCAAGCGCGTGCAGGCCGAGCGCGGCGGCGATGAAGCCGGCCAGCAGAAGCAGCAGGACGGCGGTGAGGACGAGGCGGCGCGGCTGGTTGGGGACGATCACGGGCATCGGATCAGCGGGGGCGGGAGACCAGCATAAGGCACAAGCGGCGCCGCGCCCGTCGTGATCCAGCGCAGGCCGCATGCCGCGCGCATTGCGCGGCGTGTGGCGGTTCAGACGGGCAGGAACATCCCGTCCGTGTGCAGCACTTCCAGCGCGCCGCTGCGGATGTCGAAGCACATGCCGTGCAGGTTCAGGGCGCCGGCGCGGACGGGCTCGGCGATCCAGGGGAAGGTCATCAGGTTGTCGAGCGAGAGCTTGACCACTTCCTGCTCGGCCAGTTCCTGGGCTTCCTCGGGGTCCGTGCAGCGCAGCACCTTGGCACGGACCGGGCGGGCGACACTGATCCACGGGGCGAGGAAGTCCGTTGCCTCGTCCGGAACACCCTCGCGCAGGGCGCGGACGCCGCCGCACATGGCGTGGCCCATCACCACGAGGTCCTTCACCTTGAGGACGCGCACGCCGAATTCGAGCGCGGCGGAGGTGGCGTGCTGGGCGCCATCCGGCGCGTAGGGCGGGATGAGGTTGGCGACGTTGCGGACGACAAACATCTCGCCGGGGCCGGCGTCGAAGATCATGCCCGGGTCCACGCGGCTGTCGGCGCAGGCGACGATCATGGCGCGTGGGTTCTGGCCGTGCTCCGCGAGGTCCTGGAACAGGGCGCGGCGGGCGGGCCAGCCCTGTGCGATGAAGCGCCGGTAGCCTTCGATCATCTTGTCCATGGCGCGGATGTAGGGATGAATGGGGCTTTCCGCCAAGGGGTAGAAGGCGGGCGAAGAAGAGGAAACGGGTTATGCATGCGACTCACATCGTGGTCGGCGGCGGATCGGCCGGCTGCGTCATGGCGTCACGCCTGTCGGAAGTGCCGGGGAACAAGGTGGTGCTGATCGAGGCGGGGAAGGATCACGGCCCGGACGCGGTGCCATGGGACATTGCGGACACGTATTCGGGCTCCGCGCTGATGAATCCCAACTACTTCTGGTCCAAACTGAAGGTGCGCCGGCGGGCGGGGGTGGACCCGGTGTACTACGAACAGGGAAGGGTCATGGGCGGTGGTTCCTCGGTGAACGGCCAGGTGGCGCTGCGCGGCGCGCCGGAGGACTACGACCATTGGGATAAGATCGGCGCCAAGGGGTGGGACTGGAACTCCGTGCTGCCCTATTTCCGGCGGCTGGAAACGGACCTGGACTACGCGAACAACCAGCTGCATGGCGGCCAGGGCCCGATCACGATCCGGCGGATGCCGACGGAGCAGTGGGACGACTTCACCCTGTCGGTCACCAAGGTGTGGGACAAGCAGGGCCACGAGTTGCGCCCCGACATGAACGGGGAGTTCGGGCCGGGCTACTCGCCGCTGCCGCTGTCCAACGACGGCGATGCGCGCCGGTCCACCAACGTGGGCTACCTGAACGCGGAGGTGCGCAAGCGGCCGAACCTGACGATTATTGATGAAGCACAGGCACGGCGGGTGCTGTTTGAAGGCGCGCGCGCCACCGGTGTGGAAATCCGCCGTCGCGGCGCGGTGGAGACGGTGACCGGGGATAACGTGGTGATCTGCTCTGGCGCGCTGCACTCGCCCTGGCTGCTGATGCATTCGGGCATCGGCCCGGCGGCGCATTTGAAGCAGCACGGCATCGACGTGAAGCTGGACCGGCCGGGCGTGGGGTCCAATTTGATGGACCATCCGGCGATCCATATCTCCGGCTACCTGCCGCCGGTCTCCCGCCACAAGATGGTGCTGCGGCGGAACTACACCTACCTGCGCTGGTCCTCCGGCCTGGAGGGCGTGCCGGAGGCGGACATGGTGATGATGGCCGTCTGCCGCTCCGCCTGGCACGCGATTGGCGTGCGCATCGGCACGCTCTCCTCCTATATCGGCCGGTCCTATTCGACCGGGGAAGTGCGGCTGACATCTGGCAGCCCGGACGACGAGCCGGACGTGAACTTCAACTGGCTGTCGGATGAGCGCGACATGACGCGCATGGTCCAGGCGTTCCGCCGCATGGCCGGGATATTGGTGACCGAGCCGGTGCCGGACTACATGAAGAACCTGTTCGCCTCGAAATACTCGGCGCGGGTGCGCGCGATCGGACAGGTGACGTTGATGAACAAAATCAAGACCAACATCGCCGCCTTCATGATGGACAATTCCACCACGCTGCGGAATTTCCTGTTCGACAAGGTCATCGCGGACTGCCCGCCGCTGCCGGAACTGCTGGCCAACCAGGCGCTGCTGGAAGCGCATGTGCGCGATAATGTGCAAAGCGCCTGGCATCCCTCCTGCACCTGCAAGATGGGCGATCCGTCCGATCCCATGGCGGTGGTGGATGCGCGTGGGCGGCTTATCGGGGCGGAGAACGTCTTCATGGCGGACGCCTCCGTGATGCCGGAGGTCTCGCGCACCAACACCAACATCCCGACGATCATGATCTCGGAGAAGGTGGCGGAACACATCAAGCAGGGGGCGCGTTAGCATGAGCGACACGGCAGGCCAGCGGATTCACCTGACGCAGGCCGAGGCGCGGGCGCATGGCGAGGCGGCGATGCGCGGCGCGGGATATGACGCGGAGGAGGCGTGGATCCTGACGGACCATTGCTTGGACGCGGCGTTGTGCGGCTACGAGTATTCCGGCCTGCCCAAGCTGCTGAACGTGGTGGATGCCGCGGACTTCAAGCGCCCGCGCCGGCCCATGTCCGTACTGCGCGAAACGCCGGCCACCGCGCTGCTGGATGGCGGCAACAACAACGGCATGATTGCCGCCTATCGCGCCGCGCAGGAGACCATCCGGCGTGCGGCGGAAACCGGCCTCGCCGTGGTCTGTATGGGCAATACCTGGATGACCGGGCGCAGCGCCTATTACTGCGAGATGATCGCTCGCGCCGGGCTGGTGACCATCCATAGCGTGGCGTCCCCGCCGAACGTGGCGCCATTCGGGGGCACGAAGAAAGCGCTGGGCACCAATCCGGTGGCGTTCGGTTTCCCGACGAAGGGCGATCCGCTGGTGATCGATATGGGCACCTCCGCCTTCATGGCGACCGATTTGCAGTTCCGCGCCCGGCTGGGCATTCCGCTGCCGGAAGGCGTGGCGCTGGGCGCCAACGGCGGGCCGACCACGGACCCGCGCGCCGCGACCCTGGGCACGCTGCTGCCGTTCGGCGGGCCGGAGGGCGGTTACAAGGGTTTCGGCCTGGCCTTGGCGATGGATGCGCTGGGTGCGCTGGCCACCGCGGCGAAGCAGCCGGATGCGCCAAGCGGGTATATGTTCTTTGCCGTGAAGCCGGACCTGTTCATGTCGGCGGAGGAGTACAAGGCGGAGGTCGGCCGGCGCATCGCGGTGGTGAAGGAAACGCCGCGCGCGGCGGGTGTGACGGAAATCCGCATTCCCGGCGAACGCAGCTATCGCACGCGGGAGAAACTGCGCGGGGAGGGGATCGAGATCGACCGCAAGATCTATGACGCGCTGGCCCGCCTGGCCCAGGGGCACCTGGACCACGGCGGCTGAGCATGACCGGCAATCACCGCATCCTGCTGGCCGCCCGCCCCACCGGGAACCAGGTTCCGGGTCCGGCCAATTTCACCGCCGATACCGTTCCCGCGCGGCCTCCGGGACCCGGCGAGGCGCTGGTGGAGACGGTGTACCTCTCCATCGACCCCGCGATGCGCGGCTGGATGAGCGAGGGGCCGGGCTATTCCCAGGCCATCCCGCTCGGCCAGCCGATGATGGGCGGCGGCATTGCCCGCGTGCTGGAGAGCCAGGCGGACGGGCTGGGGCCGGGCGACTACGTGCAGGCGCGGCTGGGCTGGCAGAGCCACCCCACCATTCCCGGCAAGTTCCTGCACAAGCTGGACCTGTCGCGCGGTTCCATGGAGGACTGGATCGGTCCGCTGGGCCTGTCCGCCGTCACCGCTTATTTCGGCCTGCGCGATGTCGGCGGGCTGAAGCCGGATGACCGCGTACTGGTTTCCGCTGCGGCCGGCGGTGTTGGCCAGATCGCGACGCAGATCGCGCGCATCGAGGGCTGCCGGGTGACAGGCATCGCCGGTGGGGCGGTGAAGTGCGACTTCGTGCGGGGGTTGGGTGCCGCGGCGGTTGACTACCGGGCCGAACCCGACCTCGCCGCCGCCATAAGGCGCGCGTGCCCGGAGGGCATCGACGTCTATTTCGACAATGTCGGCGGCCCCACGCTGGACGCCGCGCTGGCGAACCTGCGCCCCGGCGCCCGCGTGGTGCTGTGCGGGCGGATTTCGCAAACCCATTCCGCCGAGCCCTACGGCATCCGCAACCTGGACAAGTTTGCCGCCTCACGCGGGCGGATGGGTGGGTTCCTGGTGTTCCACTACAACGCGCGGTACGAGGAAGCCCGCGCTTGGCTCGCCGCCCGCATCAAGGACGGCAGCTTGACACAGAAGCTGCATGTGCTGCGCGGGCTGGACCGGGCGGCCGGCGCGCTGGGCATGCTCTTCCGTGGGGAGAACTCAGGCAAGCTTGTGGTGCGGGTCGCGGACTGAGGCGCGGGCGGTTAACCTAGCGTCCGACTCAAGTTCAGGAACCGTCCCGACCGTGTCCCACACCGAGACTGCCCATGCCGCCCCAAGCGGCATCGACTCTACCTATGCCTGGGTACGGCTGACGGCCTCCCTGCTGCTTGGCACCATCGGTGGTGTCGGCATGTGGTCGGCCGTTGTCATCCTCCCCGCCGTGCAGAAGGAGTTCGAGGTCGGGCGTGGTACCGCGTCCCTGCCGATCATGCTGCTGATGATCGGCTTCGGCATTGGCGGCGTCGTGCTCGGCCGCGTGGCGGACCGGGTCGGTATCATCCCCGTTCTGCTCGCCGGCATCGCCGCGCTGGGGCTGGGCTATGTCTGGGCCGGGTTGGCGCCGAGCTTCTGGCAGTTCGTCGTCGCCAACGGGCTGTTCATCGGCGGGTTCGGCTGCGCGGCGGTGTTCGGGCCGCTGATGGCGGATATCTCGCACTGGTTCCACCGCAATCGCGGCATCGCGGTCGCCATCGCGGCGATGGGCAACTACCTCGCCGCCACCATCTGGTCACCCATCGTGCAGCACTTCACGGCATCGCACGGCTGGCGGGCGACCATGGTCGGCATCGGCATTTTCTGCGTGGTGACGATGCTGCCGCTGACCTTGGTGCTGCGGCGCAAGGTGGCGGCGCATGATGTGAAGGCCAACGCCGCGCGCGTCACGCTAACCCCAGAATCCCTTGGCCTGACGCCGCGCAGCCTGCAGGGGCTGCTGATGTTCGCCGGTATCGCGTGCTGCGTGGCGATGTCCATGCCGCAGGTACATATCGTCGCCTATTGCGGGGACTTGGGCTACGGCACGGCGCCGGGGGCGGTGATGCTGTCCCTGATGATGGGCTTCGGCATGGTCTCCCGCCTGGCGTCCGGCTACATGGCGGACCGCATTGGCGGGCTGGGGACGCTGATGATCTCCTCCATCGCGCAGGGCGTCGCGGTGGCGCTGTACCTGGCCTTCACCAGCCTGCCGTCGCTGTATGTGATCTCCGCGTTGTTCGGCCTGTTCCAGGGCGGGCTGGTGCCAAGCTACGCCATCATTATCCGCACCTATTACCCGGCAAACGAGGCCGGCGCGCGGCTGGGCATGGTGCTGGGCTGCACCATGCTGGGCATGGCGCTGGGCGGGTGGATGAACGGGGTGGTGTTCGATCTCACCGGTTCCTATGCCGCCGCGTTCCTGAACGGGGTGTTGTGGAACGTGGCGCATGCCGTGGTGTGCGCCTTCCTGCTGCTGCGATCCCGCGGCGGGCAGCAACGGATGGCGCTGGCATGAGCGCGGCGGTGGATTTCTCCGGCCGGGTCGCGCTGGTCACCGGCGGCTCGCGCGGCATCGGGCGGGCGATCGCGGTGGCGCTGGCGCAGGCGGGCGCGTCGGTGGCAGTGAACTACCAGGCCAACGAAACTGCCGCCCTGGAAACCCTTTCCATGCTGCCGGCCAACGCCATGATCGCGCCGGCCGATGTCTCCTCCGGCTCCGACGTGAAGGCGATGGTGGCACGGGTGGAGCGTGAACTCGGCCCGATCGACATCCTCATCAACAACGCCGGGATCGCCCTCACGCGCGGGGTGGATGACCTGACGGAGGAGGATTTCGACCGCACCATCCTGGTGAACCTGAAATCCGCCTTCCTCTGCCTGCAGGCGGTGCTGCCCGGCATGCGCGCCCGCAAATGGGGCCGCATCGTCAACATCTCCTCCGGTGCCGCGCGCGGGGCAGGGGCCATCGGCCCGCACTACAATGCCTCCAAGGCCGGGATGGAGGGGCTGATGCGCGGCTACGCGGCGCGGCTGGTGAAGGAGGGCATCACGGTGAATGCCGTCGCGCCGTCCCTGATCGCCACGGACATGATCGCCGACCGGGCAGAGGAGCTGGCGAAGCGCATTCCCCTCGGCCGTCTTGGCACGGCGGAGGAGGTGGCGCAGGCTGTGCTGATGGTTGCGGCCAATGCCTACATGACCGGGCAGACCGTGCACACCAATGGCGGCATGAACTTCAACTGAGGGGACGCGCGACGATGCTGGGAATGGACACCGCCAGGCCGGAAGATGTCGGCCTGAGTTCCGAACGCCTGGCGCGCGTGAATGCCTGGGCCGACAAATGGGTGGCGGACGGCAAGCTGCCCAACATGCTCACCGCCGTGATGCGGCGCGGCAAGCTGGCGCACCTGCATGTGACGGGCAAGGCGGACATCGCCGCCGGCATCGATCTGAAGGCGGATACCATCCACCGCTTCTATTCCATGACCAAGCCGATGACCTCGGCCTGCATCATGATGCTGTATGAGGAAGGCCGCTTCCAGCTGGACGACCCGATCAGCAAATTCATCCCCAGCTTCGCCAACCAGCGTGTCTATGTCTCCGGCAGCCGCGGCAAGTATGAGACGGTGCCGGCGGAGCGCGACATCACTTTCCGCGACCTGCTCTCCCACACCTCCGGCCTGACCTACGGGTTCATGGAGGTGCATCCGGTGGACGCGATGTACCGCGCCGCCAAGATCGACTTCCAGACATCCGAGAAAACACTGGCGCAGATGGTTGACACCGTCGCCGCCCTGCCGCTGCTGTGCCAGCCGGGCAGCCAGTGGAACTACTCCATCTCCACCGACGTCCTCGGCCATCTGGTGGCGGTGATTTCCGGCATGCCGTTCGCGGAATTCATGCGCACGCGGCTGACCGATCCGCTCGGCATGGTGGACACCACGTTCGAACTGCCGAAGGAGAAGGTGGACCGCTTCACCGCGCTCTACACCCGCTCCCCCAACGGCGAGCTCACCGTCATCGACGACCGTGAGAAGTCCGTGTTTTCCATGCGCCCGGAAATCAAGTCCGGCGGCGGCGGCATCCTTTCCACGGCCTCGGACTACATGCGCTTTTGCCGCATGTTGCTGAACAAGGGGGAGCTGGACGGCAAGCGTTACCTCGGCCGCAAGACCGTGGAGCTGATGACCGCCAACCACCTGAAGGGCGACATGGCGGACATGGGCCAGCCGCGCTTTTCTGAGTCGCCCTACTACGGCATCGGCTTCGGCCTCGGCTTCTCCATCATGCTGGACCCTGCCCGCGCCCAGATCCTCGGCACCCCGGGCGAATACGCCTGGGGCGGCGCCGCCAGCACAGCCTTCTGGTGCGACCCGGCGGAGGACATGGCCGTGCTGCTGCTGACCCAGCTGGTGCCCAGCTCCACCTACCCGATCCGCCGCGAACTGCGCGTGCTGACCTACCAGGCCATCATCGACTGACCGACAGAGATACCAACAGGAGGGAACAACAATGAAGAAACCGAAAATCGCCGTCATGGGCACGGGTGCCGTGGGCGCCTATGCGGGCGCGCACATGGCGCATGCCGGGGAGAATGTGACGTTCATCGACGCCTGGCCGGAGAACGTGGAGACCATGAAGGCCAAGGGCCTGAAGGTGACCCACCTGAAGGACGTGCCGGAATTCACCGCCAAGGTACGCGCGCTGCACATCACGGAAGCGCAGCAACTGGCGAAGGAAGACCCGATCGACATCGCCTTCGTCTGCATGAAGTCATACGACACCGCCTGGGCCGCCGCGCTGATCAGCCAGTATCTCGGCCCGAACGGCTTCGTCGTCTCCCTGCAGAACTGCATGAACGAGGAAACCATCGCCGGCGTGGTGGGCTGGGGCAAGGTGGTCGGTGCCATCGCTTCCTCCATCACTGTCGATCTCTGCGCGCCAGGCCACGTGCACCGCGCCGCGGGCAAGCGGGCGCCGGCGCATACCGTGTTCCGTGTGGGCGAAGTGCATGGCCGCATCACGGAACGCGTGCAGGAAATCTGCCGCCTCGTCTCCCTGTCGGACGGCGCCAAGGTGACATCCAACATCTGGGGCGAACGCTGGTCCAAGCTGGTGACGAACGCCATGGGCAACGGCATTTCCGCCTGCACCGGCATGGTCTCCCGTGACTACACGCTGAACGACCAGATCCGCCATTTCTCTACCCGCGTCGCGTCCGAAGCCATCCGCGTCGGCCAGGCGCTGGGCTATGAGCTGGAGGAAATCCACCACATCGACCCAGAGCTGATCGCCAAGGCCGGCGAGGGCGACGCCGCGGCGCTGAAGGAGGTGGACGAACATCGCCTGGCCGAGGTGAAGAAGCCCGGCGGCGGCGAACACCGCCCGTCCATGGGCCAGGACATGGTGAAGGGCCGTCGTACGGAGATCGAGTTCCTCAACGGCCTGATCGTGGACAAGGGCAAGGAAGTCGGCATTGCCACGCCAGCCAACGCGGCGCTGACGGACATCGTGAAGCGCGTGGAGCGCGGCGAGCTTCCGGCCGACCCGCGCAACCTGATCGACCTGCGCCTGAACTGACCCCGCTACCCCCTCTCCCCCCTTGGGGAGAGAGGGTCCGAGGGAGGCCCCCCAAAACCTATCCCGGACCGACGCGCGATAGGCTGAACTGGTAGGTGCAACCCAGGTAGTCCGTGTCCGGGATGATGCCCGAGCCCTCGAAATGGCCGGCGTTGAAGCGGCCGGTCAGTGCCGGGCCGGTGGACTGCAACTCGGTGTCGCCGTTCGCTTTCACCACCCCGAACAGGGAGGAGTAGCTGACGCGGTTGGACGTGACGTAGAAATCCGACACCGGCACCAGAGGCTGGCAGCCGGGGGCGGAGGAGCGGGCGACGCCCTTGTACTGCCCGTCCCACGCGCCGCTTGCGGGCAGGTTCCCTTGTGGCCGCACGGGCGTGGGCACGGTGAAGGTATCGGCGTTGCTGCCACAGGCGGCGAGCAGCGGCAACGCCGCTGCCGCCAACAATCCGAGGCCGAAGGCCCGCATGTGTCAGCTCGCCGGTTCCACGTTCACCGCCACGGCCTCGGTATAGGTCACCTCCACCTGGTCGCCGGGCCGCAACGTGCTGACGAACTGCTGGCCGACGGCGCGGCGGGCGGTCACGGTGCGCACCTTGCCATCCGGGCGCAAGAAGGTGACGCGGCTGTTGGCCACGTCCACCGACTGGATGGTGACGCGCGTCTTCAACTGCGCGCCCACGGCGCCGGCGGGCATGCCGCCCTGCGGCGCGCGCGCCGCCGCCATGGCGGCGGAGGGGGCGCCACCCGGCGTGCCCGGCGGCACGATCTCGGCGGCCCAGGCTTCGCGGAACATGATCTTCACGCGCTGGCCGGCCTTCAACTGGTCGAAATTACGGATGTCCGGCCCGGCATGGATGGTGACGAGACCGCCCTGCGGGCCGCTGAGGAGGATGGCGCGGGCGGTGCGGTCCACGGACTCGATGTTGGCGGTGATGACGCTGACCTCGTCCTGGCTGACCGCGGTGGTCTGCATCGGCTGGTCGCAGGCGGTGAGAATCAGGGGGCTTGCGGCCAGGGCGATGGCCAGTTGCCAGGCGGTGCGACGGTTCATGATGGTTCCTTTTGGAATGGTGGCGACGTTCCGATGGGTCGGGATTGTCCGCCGGGATCGACCCGGATGCAACCATGGCAGGTCGATGGACAGGCCCATCGTTGCGGGTTCAGGCCAGCGCCAGGCCGGCCGCCATCGCCGCCTGGGTGACGCCCGCATGGCCCATGCGGGCGTAGGTGAGCGGGTGCGCCCTGGCCGGGTCCTGCTCCGCTTCCACCACCAGCCAGCCGGCGTAACCGACGGCGGCGAGGGGGCGCAGGACGGCGGGATAGTCCACGCACCCGTCGCCCGGCACGGTGAACACGCCGGCCAGGACGGCCTCCAGGAAGCTGGTGTCCCGCGCCGTCACCTCCGCCAGCACGGCGGGGCGGATGTCCTTGCAATGCACATGGGCAGTGCGGGCGGCGTGGCGTTGCGCCACGGCCACGGGATCGCAGCCGGCGAAGGTGAGGTGGCCGGTATCCAGCAGCAGGCGGACGGACGGGCCTGTCAGCGCCAATAACTGCTCCACCTCGGCCGCGGTCTCGATCACCGTGCCCATGTGGTGGTGGTAGGACAGCGCCAGGCCGCGCGCGGCGAGGCGGTTGGCCATCTCCGTTATGCGCGTGGCTAGCAGGGGCCATTGCGCGTCGGAGAGGACGGGGCGGCGGGAAAGCGGGGTGGCGCGCTGGCCGTGCACGCTGCCTGTTACCTCCGCGAACACCATGGCGGTGCAGCCGAGCGCCGTGAGGAGTGCGATGTGGTTTTCGGCCGCCGCCATTTCCGCGTCCACGTCGCGTTCCAGCAGGCGGGCACCGTACCAGCCGGAGGCGAGTGCCAGGCCGTGCCCGGCCAGGATGGGGCCGAGCGTGGCGGCATCGCGCGGGAACTTGTTGCCGAGTTCGACGCCCATGTAGCCGGCCTGCCTCGCCTCGATCAGGCAGGTTTCCAGCGGCGTTGCCGCGCCGAGTTCCGGCATGTCGTCGTTGGTCCAGGTGAGTGGGTTGATGCCGATGCGGACGGGCATGGTCAGGCCCCCGTTCGCTGGCGCTTGCGCGCGGTTTCGTAGGCGACGCGCGCGGCTTTCTGCACGGTGTCGCGCGGGGTTTCGGTGACCGGCACGTCCCACCAGGCGCCGCCTTCCGCGGTGCCGGCTTCGGGATCGGTGGTGATGACCAGCACCTGCGTGTGCTTCGCGGCCAGCGCGGCGGGGAGGGCAGCTTCCAGCCCGGCGATGCCGTCCACGTGCCGGGCCTCCGCGCCAAGGCTGGCGGCGTGGGCGGCGAAGTCCACCGCCGGGGCGGCATCCGCCAGCAGGTTGTTGAAGCGGGCGCCGCCCGTGCCCTGCTGCAGGCGGTTGATGCAACCGAAACCGCGATTATCCAACACAACGATCGTCAGCTTGGCGCCCATGGCGACGCTGGTGGCGATTTCGGAGTTCATCATCAGGTAGCCGCCATCGCCGATCAGGGCGACGACTTCCCGGCCCGGCGCCGCCAGCTTGGCACCGAGGCCGCCGGCGATTTCGTAGCCCATGCAGGAATAGCCGTATTCCAGGTGGTAGGAGGCGCTGTCGGTCGCGCGCCACAGCTTGTGCAACTCGCCCGGTAGGCCACCGGCGGCGCAGACCAGGATGCCGTTCCTCGACATCGCGCGGTTGACGGCGCCGAGCACCTGGGCGTCCGACGGCGGCTTGTTCGCCGTGCGCTTGGGGGCCGCCGTTACCTTGTCTGTCACGCGCTGCCAGCGGGTTCGCTCGGCCTGGCCGCGCTTGTGCCAGGGTTCCGGCGCGCGCCAGGCGCCCAGCGCGCGGCCCAGCGCGGCCAGGCCCATGCCGGCGTCCGCGACCAGGGGCAGGCCGCCATGCTTGCCGGCATCGAATGGCTGCACGTTCAGGCCGATCAGTTTCGCCTGTCCCCAGAGGGCACGGGAACCGGAGGCGAAGTCACCCAGGCGCGTGCCCACCGCCAGCACCACATCCGCCTTCGCCGCCAGGGCATTGGCGGCGGCGGTGCCCGACACGCCGATGGCGCCGAGATTGGCCGGATGGTCCCAGGCCAGCGCGCCCTTGCCGGCCTGGGTTTCGGTGACGGGGATGTTGTGGCGTGCGGCGAATTCCGCCAGGGCCTGCTCGGCACCGGAATACTTCACGCCACCGCCGGCGATGATCAGCGGACGTTTCGCGTCGCGCAGCGTGGTGGCGGCGGCTTGCAGTTCCGTGGCGTCCGGGGCCGGGGCACGGATGTGCCACAGGCGCGGGCGCAGAAATTCGGCGGGGCAGTCGAAGGCCTCGGCCTGGACATCCTGCGGCAACGCGATCACCGCCGGGCCGCAGGCTGCGGGGTCTGTCAGTACCGCCAACGCGGCCGGCAGGCTGGCCAGCAGTTGTTCGGGGCGGGTGATACGGTCGAAATAGCGGGAGACGGGGCGAAAGCAGTCATTGGCACTGACGGTGGCGTCGGCAAAATCCTCGACCTGCTGCAGCACGGGATCGGGCCGGCGAGAGGCGAAGACATCCCCGGGCAGGAACAGCACCGGCAGGCGATTGACATGCGCCACCGCCGCGGCGGTGACCATGTTGGTGGCGCCGGGGCCGATGGAACTCGTCACTGCCATCATCCGCCGGCGCGCGTGGGTTTTCGCGTAGCCGATGGCGGCGAGCGCCATGGACTGCTCGTTATGGCCGCGCAGCGTGGGCAGGTCGCGCCGCACCGCGTGCAGGGCGGGGCCCAGGCCGGCGACATTGCCGTGGCCGAAGATGGCCCAAACGCCGCCGAACAGTTTCTGCCGCTTGCCGTCCAGTGCGATTTCCTGCGCTGCCAGGAAGCGCGCCACTGCCTCCGCTGCCGTCAGCCGGATGGTTTTCATACCCTGCGCCATCCCTTGCTCCTCCCGTCGCGAGCCGCCAGTGTGGCGGCGCCCAACCGTATTCCACAAGCCGGGAGCCCCCATGCTGCACTTCGCCCAGTTCGGTGCCGGGCGCATCGGCGCCATCCATGCCGCCAATCTCGCTGCCAGCCCGGACGCGGCGCTGCGTTATGTTGTGGACGTGAACGAAGGCGCCGCCCAGGCGCTGGCGGCGAAACACGGCGCCAGCGTGACGACCACGGACGCGGCGCTGGCCGATCCGGACGTCGGCGCGGTGATCATTGCGTCATCCACGGATACGCACGCCGATCTGGCCATGGCCGCCTCTCGCGCCGGCAAGGCGATCTTCTGCGAAAAGCCGATCGATCTTTCGTTGGCCCGGGTTGATGCCTGCCTGGCCGCGGTGCGCCAGGCCGGCGTGCCGATGCTGGTCGGCTTCAACCGGCGTTTCGATCCCAGTTTCGCGGCGCTCAAATCCCGTATCGACGCGGGTGAGATCGGCGCCGTGGAACAGGTGATGATCACCAGCCGCGATCCCGGCCTGCCGCCGATGGAATACCTGAAGGTCTCCGGCGGGCAGTTCCGGGACATGACGATCCACGACTTCGACATGGCGCGCTGGCTGCTGGGCGAGGAGCCGGCGGAACTGTTCGCCTACGGCGCCGCGCTGGTGGACCCGGCGGTGGGTGCGCTGGGCGATATCGATTCCTGCATGGTGTTGCTGCGCACGGAGTCCGGCCGCATGGCGCATATCAACAACTCCCGCCGCGCCACCTATGGCTACGACCAGCGGATCGAGGTGCTGGGCAGCCTGGGGCGGCTCAGCGCCGGGAACCGCTCTGAAACCACGGTGGAACTGGCCAACGGGCAGGCGGTGAGCACCGACAAGCCACTGCATTTCTTCCTGGAACGCTACGCGGATGCCTATCGGCGCGAACTGGCGGCCTTCATCGCCGCGGTGAACGGCAAGGGGCCGATGCCGGTGGGGGCGGAGGACGGGCGGCGCGCGCTGGTGCTGGCGGAAGCGGCGCTGCTGTCGCTGCGCGAGGGCCGTTCCGTGAACCTGGCCGAGATCGGCGGATGAGTGCGCTGCCGAAGGTGAGCCTGGCCGGGCGCACCGTACTGGTGACCGGGGCGACCCAGGGCATGGGCGAGGGGATCGCGCGGGCCTGCGCGGAGGCCGGCGCGGCGGCGATCGGGCTGACCGGGCGGGATGCGGCGCGCGGCAACGCGGTGGCGGCGGATCTGCGGGCGATGGGTGCCCGCGCCCACTTTGCTGCCGGCGATCTGGCGGACGAGGCCGATTGCCGCCGCATCTTGGCGGAAAGCGAGGCGGCGCTGGGTACGCTGGACGGGCTGGTGAACGCGGCGGGCCTGTCCGATCGCGGCACCATCGAGGACACGCCCGTAGCGGTGTGGGACAGGCTGTTTGCGGTGAATGCCCGCGCGCCGTTCATCCTGACGCAGGAATTCGTCCGCCGGCTGAAGCCGACGGGCCGGCCGGGATCGGTGGTGAACATCATCACCCGCTCCAGCCATGGCGGGCAGCCGTTCCTGACCGCCTATTCGGCATCCAAGGGTGCGTTGGCCACGCTGACAAAGAACAACGCCCACGCCCTGCGCCACGCCCGCATCAGGGTGAACGGCATCAACTTGGGCTGGGCGGTCACGCCTGGCGAGTACGCCATCCAGGCGCGGGACGGCGCGCCTTCGGACTGGCTGGAACGGGCCGAGCCGCAGCAGCCTTTCGGGCGGCTGATCCGGCCGCGCGACGCGGCGGGACTGGCGGTGTATCTGCTCTCCGACGCGGCGGGGATGATGACCGGGGCGCTGATCGACTTCGACCAGAACGTGATGGGTGGCTACGAATGATCCCTGCCAGTGACCTTGCCCGCCGCCGGGATATTGCCGCCACGCTGGCCCGCGAAGCCGGCGCACGAGCGGCCGAAATGCGGGCGCAGGGCAGGGGGGTGGCCAGCCTGAAGGGCGCGCAGGACTTCCTCACCGAAGCCGACGGCGCCACCGAGACCTTCCTGCGCGAGCAACTGGAACGGCACTTTCCCGGCGAGGGCGTGCTGGGCGAGGAACAGGGCGGCGCAGTGGATCCGGCCGGACCGCTGTGGGTGCTGGACCCGATCGATGGCACCTCAAACTTCGCGCGTGGCGGGGATCGCTGGTGCGTTTCCGTCGGGCTGGTGCTGGGTGGCCGGGCCGTGGCCGGGGCCATCGCGCGCCACGCGCCGGATGAAGTGTTCGCCGCCGCGCAGGGCCTTGGTGCCACGCTGAACGGCGCCCCGATCCGCGCCGCGGCCACGCCCGATCTCTCGCGCGCCACGGTGGAAATCGGCTGGTCCCTGCGTTGCCCGATCGGCGATTACGTCGCGCTGGTTAACCGCGTGATGGCGGCGGGCGCCGGCATGCGCTGCGCCGGCTCCGGCTCGCTCGGCCTGGTGGAGACAGCGGCGGGGCGGCTGGATGGGTACCTGGAACTGCACATCAATTCCTGG
>Ga0315912_10002289_pt1 | contig 20850 bp, 24 predicted proteins | sample VfabasoilMG_FD_204469 | JGI IMG/M metagenome (GOLD analysis project Ga0315912, IMG submission 204469) | Garden soil microbial communities collected in Santa Monica, California, United States - V. faba soil | ecosystem: Environmental > Terrestrial > Soil > Garden | place: USA: California...
CCGGGTTTCGCGGCTGCGCCGAGGGCTTTCTTCCCGTTGCATTTGATAGACGCCGCGCTATATTAGCGTCGTACGCCATTGACGGATCAGGCTCTCCGCAACAACTACAACTAAAGGCGTTACGTCAGGTTTGGCTCGCAAAAGTGGAGTTGCGCAGTCACGGCCGCGACGAACGAAGCTGCTCATGTCGCGTGTTTACGATCGGCTCGAAGCTGCCACGTTTCATTTTGCCCGCTCCGGAGTCATCAAGGAGCGACTCGAAGGGGCCTGGCGCAAGTGTCTCGCCAACATCGAGCCCGATGACGTACCACACGAGATCCGCCTGCAATTCATCGAACTGTCCGCGCAGATGCAGCGCGAGCGTCCGCTGCGCGGCGAAGACGCGGTGCGCGCCACCATCCGCAAGATGTCGAACGAAGAAGCCGAACGCCTGGCGTCGGTCATCGTGCGCATGTTCTGCCGCATGACGCGTCAGCAGGAGCTGGAACTGCCCATGCCGGCCGCCGTCAACGGCGCGGCCGTGGTGCAGCTGTTCGCCGCCGAGGGCTGATAGTTAGTCGAGCTTGAACTCGATCGTGTCCCAGCGATGCGATTCCTCGTGGCGCGCCTGCGCCTTGACCGCATCGACCAGCGCGCGTCCGTCCCACTCCACCGTCTGATCGGTCAGCTCCGTGATGCTCTTCGGCAGCACGGCGTTCGCGCCGAAAGGTTTCATCAGGATGACGGGCTTGTCCGACGCCTTGGCGAAGGTCAGCTGGAACAGCAGCAGCTCGCTGTTTTTGGCGTACAAACCCGGCAGGGCAATCAGACATTCGGCCTGCGCGATCTGGCGCCGGAACTCTTCGCGGTCCGCCTCCTTGCCACCGGACGGCGCCTTGTCGGGCGCGGACAGGTTCTTGTAAAAGAAATTACGCGAGCTCTCGAGATACTCGAAGATACGCAGGTACTCGTCGGAGGTATCCCACGCATGCGTGACGAACAATCGAATTGGATTGTTTTGTGACATGTCCACCGACCACAATGGCTGCCTAAGTGTAGTTTAGCCTTCGGAGTTGCGCGTCCACTCCCCTTTTGTGCGCCGCAACGTTAGCATCGAACCCGCTTGCGCCTGCTTGTTTACAACATTCGCTATGCCACGGGCACCGGACCGGCATTTCACCTGCCGTTCCCGGGCGCGGGATACCTGCGTTCCAGCCGCCGCGTGCTCGATGGCATCACCCGCTTCGTCAAGGAGCAGGACCCGGACATCGTCGGCCTGATCGAGGTGGACATCGGTTCGGTGCGCAGCGGCATGCTGAACCAGGCCGAGCACATCGCCGAGTCCCTCGGCCACTACAGCACCTACGAGTGCAAGTACGGCAAGACCTCGATCAACAACCTCATGCCCATCGTGCGCAAGCAGGGCAATGCCTTCCTCGCCGCGCCGCGCGTCGAAGGCGAACGGTTCCACTATTTCGACACCGGCATCAAACGCCTGATCATCGAGCTCGAACTCGACGATGTCTGCATCTTCCTCGTGCACCTGGCGCTCAAGTACCGCCAGCGGCAGTACCAATTGAGATACCTGCACGACCTGATCGCCAAGTCGCACAAGCCGGTGATCGTCACCGGCGACTTCAACACCTTCTGGGGCACGCACGAGATCTATCTCTTCATGCGCGCCGCGGGATTGCGCAGCGCCAACGAGAAGAACCTGCCGTCGTTCCCGGCGCGCATTCCGCGCATCGAGCTCGACTTCGTGCTGGTCAGCAAGGACATCGAGGTCACGAACTTCGAAGTGCCCGACGTGCGCTTCTCCGACCACCGGCCGATTCTCTGCGACTTCAATGTGCGCGGCGCACGCGCCGTGGCTTCGCAGCCGGCCGTGGCGTGAGAAATCCGTGAGCGCGCCCGCCTGGGTCCGGGAGACCGATGCCGACGGCGTCGTGTGGTTGTCCTTCGACAAACCCGGCACCAGCACCAACGTCCTGTCGCGCTCCACCATGCTGGAGCTCGGCACACATCTCGCCGAGTTGAGCGCATCGCCCCCGCGCGCACTGGTGATCCGTTCCGCCAAGAGCGGTGGCTTCGTCGCCGGCGCCGACGTCAAGGAATTCTCCGAGCTCAAGGATGCCGCCCAGGCCGAAGCCATGGTGCGCGATGCGCAGAGGATCCTGGAACGCATCGAATCCCTGCCCTGCCCCAGCGTGGCCATCGTGCATGGCTTCGCGCTCGGCGGCGGGCTCGAGCTGGCACTGGCGTGCCGCTATCGCGTCGGCGTGAAGAGCGACAAGCTGACCATCGGTCTGCCGGAGGTCATGCTTGGCATTCACCCCGGCTTCGGCGGCACGGTACGCGCGGTGCGCCTGGCGGGCGTGCGCGCCGCCATGCAGATGATGCTGACCGGCAAGACGCTGCGCGCCGACCAGGCGAAACGCGCCGGCTTCTTCGATCGCCTGGTCTTCCCGGCCGACGCGGAAGCGGCGGCCCGTGAACTGATCGCCCGCCGTCCCAAGCCACGGCGTGCGCCGCTGCTGGATCGCCTGCTGTCCTGGCCGCTGGTGCGCGGCTTCATACGCAAGACACTGGTCGCGCAGGTACGCGCCAAGGCGCGCCCCGAACACTATCCGGCGCCGTACGCGATCATCGACCTGTGGTCGAAATTCGCCGCCCGCGGCGAACGCGCCTACGAAGCGGAGGCGCGTTCGATCGCCGCGCTCATGGTCGGCGAAACCTCGCGCAACCTGGTGCGGGTTTTCATGTTGCAGGACCGGCTCAAGGGCCAGGGTTCGAAAGAAATGGGCGGCAAGTCTCGTACCCCGATGGAACGCGTACACGTGGTGGGCGCCGGCGTCATGGGCGGCGACATCGCCGCCTGGTGTGCACAACGCGGACTGAACGTGACGCTGCAGGACCGCGAATTGAAATTCATCGAGCCGGCGCTCAAGCGCGCTCGCGAGTCATTCGAGAAGCGGCTCAAGGATCCGGTGAAAGCCGGCGAGCTCATGACCCGCATGACCGCCGACGTCGGCGGCGATGGCGTACCCGGCGCCGACGTCGTCATCGAAGCCATCTTCGAGAACGCCGAGGCCAAACACGAGCTGTTCGCGCGCGTGGAGCCGCGCATGAAGCCGGAGGCCATCCTCGCTTCGAACACGTCCTCGATCATGCTCGAACAGCTCGATGACCGGCTGCCCGATCCGGGCCGACTGGTGGGCGTGCATTTCTTCAACCCGGTCTCGCAGCTGCCGCTGGTCGAGATCGTGCGCGGCGAAACCAGCAGCGAAGAATCGATCCAGAAAGCCATCGCGTTCACGCGGCGCATCGACAAGTTGCCCGTGTTGTGCCGGAGCTCACCGGGCTTCCTCGTGAATCGCGTGCTCGTGCCCTACCTGTACGAGGCGATGTTCGCGCTGCAGGACGGCATCCCGATGGAAACCATCGACGAAGCGGCACTGCGGTACGGCATGCCGATGGGTCCCGTCGAACTCGCCGACGTGGTCGGACTCGACGTCTGCAAACACGTGGGTGAAATCGTCAGCGCGGCGCTCGACAAGCAGAAGCCGGACACCTCGCGGCTCGATGCCCTGATCGCGGCGAAGAAACTCGGCCGCAAGAGCGGCGAAGGATTCTACAAATGGGTCGACGGCAAGGCGCAGAAAGCGGCGGCGCCCGCGGCCGAGCCGCCGGCGGACCTGCAGGACAGACTCATTCTCGCGCTCGCCAATGAGTGCGCGGCCGTGCTGCGCGAAAAGATCGTGGCCGACGCGGATCTCATCGACGCGGGCGTCATTTTCGGTTCCGGGTTTGCACCTTTCCGTGGCGGCCCGCTGGCCTACGCGCGCCGGCGCGGCGTCGACGCCGTGGTCGCGCGCTTGACCGAACTCGCGCGGGCTCACGGGCCACGCTTCACGCCCGACACAGGATGGTCGGAACTGCGCCAGCCCGCCTGAGCCGTACAACATGGCGTGTTAGCATCGTGGCCATGTCCGATCCCCAAGAAGTCAGCGTAGAACTGCTGCGCTCCCTCACACCGCTCGAAGGAATGAAGCGGGAAAACCTGCACGCGCTCGCGAAGAAAGTCACCGTCAAGCAGATGTCGGCCGGCCGCACGCGGTTCAAGGACGGCGACGCCGACAAGCGGACCATCTGGGTCATCCGCGGCCTGGTGGAGCTGAGCGAAAACTCCCGCACCATCGGCATGGTCGAGGGCGGCACCGCCGACGCGCGGGCACCGCTCAACCAGAGTGTGCCGCGCAAGGTCACCGCGCGTGCCGTCGAGGACGTGGACTACCTGGCCATCGATTCCGACCTGCTGGACGTGATGATCACCTGGGACCAGACCGGCAGCTACGAAGTCGGCGAACTGCAGGCGTCGTTCGGCGGCGGCACCGACGACGGCGACTGGATGACCACGCTGCTGCAGACCAAGGCGTTTCACCGGATTCCGCCGGCCAACCTGCAGGCCATCTTCATGCGCATGAACCGGCAGCAGTACCGTGCCGGGGAAGTGGTCATCAAGCAGGGCGACGAAGGCGATTACTTCTACGCCATCGTGCAGGGCAAGTGCCTGGTGACCCGCGAATCGCCGCTCAACCAGAAAGGCATCAAGCTCGCCGAGCTGGGCGTGGGCGAGACCTTCGGCGAAGAAGCCCTGATCGCGGAAGCCAAGCGCAACGCCACGGTCACGATGTTGTCCGACGGCGTGTTGATGCGGCTCAACAAGCAGGACTTCCGCGATCTCATGCACGAGCCGCTGCTGCGCTGGGTCGACGAGAGCCAGGCGCTCAAGATCATCCAGAACAAGGGGCAGTGGCTCGACGTGCGGCTGCCTTCCGAGTTCCAGAATCTCGCCATCGAGAATTCGATCAACATCCCGCTGTACTTCGTGCGTCTCAAGCTCAACGCGCTCGACCGCAAGACGCCCTACGTGGTGGTGTGCGACACCGGGCGACGCTCGTCGGCCGCGGCGTTCATCCTTTCCGAACGCGGTTTCGATGCCTACGTGCTGAAGGGCGGCATCACGACTTCCAGCCTGCCGATGCGGCGTCCGGGTTGAGAGGAAGCGTTTTCACGAGGGACCCGCGCGCATGAGAAGGATCTCCACCGCCGGCATCGCCCTGCTGCTCTTCGCCGGAGCGGCGGATGCCAATGAGTCAACCCCGAATTCCAGGACCACGCCCGATGACGATTCGGGCCTGGAAGTGGTGCTCGTGCGGGGCGGACAGCCGGGTCCGGGTCTGTGGAAAGTTTCTTCCGGCGAAAACGTCATGTGGATCCTCGGCGAGGTATCGCCCTTTCCGCGCAAGGTGAAGTGGAAAGCGACCAAGTTCGACAAGTTGCTGCGCCAGTCGCAGGAATTGCTGCTGGACTTCTCGGGTTACTGGCGCGCCGACAAGGCCGATATCAAGGCGTACAAGGACGCGGAGCTGTTTCCGGAGGGAACGTCACTCAAGGACGTCGTTTCGCCGCAGCTGCATGCGGAGGTCCAGAAAACCGCCAAGGTCTTTCGTGCGGGAGAACTGGAAGAGCTACGGCCCTTTGCCGCGACCAATCGACTGGTGATGGGCGCCATGAAGAGACTGGACCTGGACGGATTCAGCGCCCGGTTCGATGCCGAGGACCTCGGGCAGCGACGTCACGTCAGGATCACCTACTACGATGCGGCGGAAATCGCGTTCACGGACCGGCTGAAGAACTGGCAGAACGACAGCAACGCGGCGTGCCTGGAGCGGCTGGTGGCCGCGATCGAAGATGGCGGCGGCGGTGTCCGGCGTCTCGGGAACGCCTGGTCCACCGGCAACATCAGCGCGCTGCGCCGACTCGTGCCTGCCTACTCGTTTTCCAGGGACGGATTTCGCGCGGGTGAATGCGCCGACGCCATGCACGGCGGCGAGCAGCAGTCGCGCTATTACAATTCCAGGCGCATCGACGGCTGGTTGCAGGAGGCGGAGCGCGCCTTGCGCGAGAATCGCAGCACGATGGCCGTGGTGTTGATGTCGGAGTTGTTCACACCGGACGGTTACCTGGCGCACCTGCGCGCCAGGGGTTACGAGGTCGTGGAGCCGGATTGACGACGAGCCCGCGAGGGCCCGGCGCTACATGGTGTGCGTGGCTTTGTCGCCGGCGAGCGCGCCGGCCAGGTAGGTCTCTATCTTCTTCTGGGTCTGGCCGCGGTCCTGGTCGGAGAACTGCACGCCGATGCCGGCCGTGCGCTTGCCCTGCGCGCCTTTCGGGGTCAGCCAGATCACGCGGCCCGCCACCGGCAGTTTTTCGTCCTCACCCATCAGGTTCAGCAGCATGAACACCTCGTCGCCGAGGCGGTAGTTGCTGTTGGTGGGAATGAACAGCCCGCCGTTCTTCACGAAGGGCATGTAGGCCAGGTACAGCGCGCTCTTGTCCTTGATGGTGAGCGTCAGCAATCCCGGCTTGTTGGCGCCCGTACGCCCGGTGCGTCCCTCGCTCATTGCCGGGCCCAGCGCCACAGGAGGCTCTCAACCGCCATGGTCTTGTTGATGGATGTCAGGGAAAGCTTGCGCATCTCGCGAACAGCGTCCGAAAGCTCGAATAGGCGACATATCTTCGATGGCCCGCCCTCCCCTGACAAGTGAGTTACGTCGCGGATTGAGGCGGATTCGAGGATGCGTTGTGTGACCCATATCTCAAGGCAGGCCAGGCGCTGGACAATGTCGGCGCCCTTCGCCGTCCAGCGTTCCGCGACGCCCGGCGGCTGTAATTTGCCGCTGCCGATCTCGTTCATGGTTTGTATGGTTTCGTGGCGCATTTTGGCCAGCACGTCCGGATCCGCGTCTAGCAGCGAGAACGGACCGCCCCCGGTCGCGGCCAGCGCCTCGTCCCAACGTCCCGCGCCGCGGGCCGCTTCGAGGAACTTCGCGGCTTCGGCGTTCGAGGGGCCCGGCAGGCGGATCCGCGAGCAGCGGCTGCGCACCGTCGCCATGAGACGCGCCGGCTGGCTGGTGACCAGCAGGATCAGCGTGCGCGGCGGCGGTTCCTCGAGCGTCTTGAGCAGCGAATTCGCCGCGTTGGGAAACAGCGCGTCCGCGGGCGTGAGGATCGCGACCTTGTAGCCGCTGCCATGCGCGGTGAGCGCGAGTTCGGCGATCAGCTCGCGCACCTGCTCGATGCCGATGTAATTCGAATCCTCGGGCGGTGACAGCCGCATGACGTCCGGATGCTGATCCAGCGCCACCCAGCGGCATTGCTGGCACTGGCCGCAGGGCGCGCGCGCGGTTTCGCTGCAGTTCACCAATTGCGCGATCCAGCGCGCGACCTCCAGGCCGCCCGCTCCCGGATCTTCGTGAATCAGGATGCCGTGGGCGAGCCGTGCGCCGGCGAGCGCCGCACGCACCTCGCGTTGCGGACCCTCGAACCAGGCTGGAAGCGGAGCGGCGCTCAACTGTTCGGTGCCGGCGTCAATCCGACGGCTTCCTCGAGCGCGGCCACCGCGGAATCGCACACTTCGTCGAGCGATCTGGTGGCGTCGATGATGCGGAAGCGCTTCGGCGCCGCCCTCGCCAGCTCGAGGTAGCGGTTGCGCACGCGGTCGAAGAACTGCGCCGACTCGACTTCGAAGCGGTCCACGGCGCCGCGTCGCGCCTGCATGCGTTCCAGGCCGACACGCACGGGCACGTCGAGCAGCAGCGTGCAGTCGGGCAGCAGGTCGCCGTGCACGGCCTGCGCCAGGCGGTCGATGAGGCCCCGGTCCACGCCGCGGCCGCCGCCCTGGTAGGCATGCGTGGCATCCGTGAAGCGGTCGCACAGCACCCATTCGCCGCGCGTCAGCGCCGGCCGGATCAGGTTGTCGACGTGAATCTGCCGCGCACCGAACATCAGCAGTGTCTCGGCAGTGGCGCTGATGTGTTCCTCGCCGCGATCCAGCACCAGCGCGCGGATGCGCTCGGCGACCCGGGTGCCGCCCGGTTCGCGCGTGGCATGCACGGTGAGGCCGCGCTGGCGCAGCGACTGCGTGATGCGATCCGCGACCGTGGTCTTGCCGGCTCCTTCGATGCCTTCGAGTGTTATGAAGCGCGCCTGCGTCATCGGGATCGGTTGCCTCTCAATCGTGCCAGGTATTTTGCGACCGCCGCATTGTGCGCTTCGAGCGTCGCGGAAAACACATGCGAACCGTCGCCCGCGCCGGTGGCCACGAAAAAGATGTCACCGGTTTCGAGAGGATGCGCCACGGCCTCGAGGGCCTCGCGCGATGGCAACGCGATCGGCGTGGGCGGCAGGCCGCCGCGCGTATACGTGTTGTACGGCGTGTCGGTGCGCAGGTCGCGATCGCGGATGTTGCCATCGTAGGCCGGCCCGATGCCGTAGATCACGGTCGGGTCGGTCTGCAGTCGCATGTTCCGCCGCAGCCGCGTGACGAATACGCCGGCGATGCGCGGCCGCTCGCTGGCGAGCCCGGTTTCCTTCTCGACGATAGATGCCAGCGTCAGCGCGGCGTAGGCGTCGGCCAGCGGCAGATCCGCGGCGCGCCCCGCCCAGGCCGTATCCAGCGCTTCCGCCATCTTGCGATACGCGAGCGCGTACAGGTCGCGGTCGGTGGTGCCCGCGGCGAAGCGATAGGTATCCGGGAAAAAACGTCCCTCGGGATGTTCGCCGGCATGTCCGATGGCGCTCATGAGCCCGGCCGTGTCCATGCCGCGCAGTGTCACCTTCACCTGCGGATGCGCTTCGATCACGCGGCGCATGTCGGCGAAGGTCCAGCCTTCGACCACGGTGAGGGCTTCCAGGATCACGCGTCCTTCGGCGAGTTGCCGCAGGATTTCCGCCGGGCTCGCGCCCGCGGGGATTTCGTAGCGGCCGGACCTGATCTGCGGCCAGCCGAGGATACGCAGCCGCAGCTCCACGGCACGCCGGTCGGCCAGTGCACCCCTGGCATCCAGGTCCGCGAGCGCGGCGCGCACCGTCGCTCCCGGCTTCACCACCAGCTCGAGCGGCTGACGATGCGGCCCTGCGGCCTGCATCATCGTGGCGGTGCGCTGCCAGTAGATAGCCGCCGCGCCGCCCGCCGCCAGCATCAGCACCAGCAATGACAGCAGGATCTTACGCATCGAGCAGCTCGATGGCGCTGCGCAGGCGGGAAGCGATATCGGTCATGGCGAAGGCATGCTCGCCCACGCGTCGCACCGGCACAACTCCGATGCGCGCATTCGTGATGAACATTCCATCCGCGGCCAGGACGTCGTGCATCGCCAGCACCTGTTCGCGGGCTGCGATGCCTAGGCGCGGCGCCTCGCGCAGCACGATCTGCCGCATGACGCCGGCCACGCCGACGCGATCGACCGGCGGCGTCAGCAGAGCGCCTGCCTTCACGAGGAACAGGTTGCTCGAGATGCCGGAGATCACCTGGCCTGACGCGGTCAGCATCAGGCTTTCGAAGGCCTGGTCATCGGCCTGGAGAGCTGCCAGCACGTTTTCCAGGCGGTTGAGATGTTTGATCCCCGCGAACGGCGAGAAACCGGGCAGCGGCAGGCGCGCGATGGAAACCGCCACGCCCTCGAACGTGAGCTCGCCGGCGAGCGGCGACGTCGGCCACAGGCTGACGACACGCCGCGCGATCTCCCGGCCCGTGGGCCGATATCCGCGTTGCACCGCGCTGCCACGCGTGATCACGATCTTGAGTATCGCCAGCGACGGTGCCCGCGCCGCGGCCTGGGCGATTTCCGCGCGCAGAGATCCGGTCGCGGAAAAACGGATGCCGAGCAGTTCGAGTCCGCGGCGCAGGCGCTCGAGGTGCGCCTCGAGAAATCGCGGTACGCCGTTGCGCACCAGGATGGTCTCGAAGACCCCGTCGCCATACTGCAGGCCGCGATCGTCCGCGGGGAGTTGCCCGCACTCGATGCCGTCGATCCAGGTTCCCGGCAGGTCGCTCATGTGGACTCGAAGGCGCGCAGCATGCCCAGCGCCTTGGCGCGTGTTTCCTCGATCTCGCGTTGTGGGATCGAGTCGGCGACGATGCCGCCACCGGCGCGCAATTCGATCTGGTCGCCGCGCAGGGTAATGGTCCGGATCAGGATATTGAAGTCGGCGTCGCCATCGGTGCCGAGCCAGCCCAGCGAGCCGGTGTAGGCGCCCCGCCCCTCGCCTTCCAGCTCCGCGATGATCTGCATGCAGCGCACCTTGGGGCAGCCGGTGATGGTGCCGCCGGGAAACAGCGCGCGCAGCGCATCGACCGCCGTGACGTCGGCCCGCAGCCGGCCGCGCACGTTCGACACGATGTGGTGCACGTGCGCATAGGTTTCCGTGACCATGTATTCGTCGACGCGCACACTGCCCGCTTCGCAGACACGGCCCACGTCGTTGCGCTCCAGGTCGATGAGCATCACGTGTTCGGCCCGTTCCTTGGGATGCGCCATCAACTCGGCGGTGACGTGCGCGTCCTCATCGGGATCTTCGCTGCGCGGACGCGTGCCGGCGATCGGCCGCGTGGAGATGTCGCGGCCCTCCACCTTGAGCAGGCGTTCGGGAGACGAAGACAGGATGGTCATGCCGCCATAACGCACGCTGGCGGCGAACGGTGCCGGGTTGGAACGGCGCAGCGCCGCGTAGACCGTGCGCGGATCGCTGCCGGCACGCAGGCGCAGCCGCCAGGGGCGCGAGATGTTCGCCTGGTAGATGTCGCCGGCAGCGATGTATTCCTTGGCGCGTTGCACGCGCTCCAGGTGTTTCTCCGGCGGCTCCTCGACCCAGCGATCCACGTGCGGATTGCCTTCCGGCTCGGGCGCGGGCGCGGCGCCCGCATCTTTCAGCGCCGCGATCAGGCGTGCATGGGCCGCGGCGTCGCCGTCCTGGGATACGGCATACAGGGTGCCGGTGGCGTGTTCGAAGACCGCCAGGTGCTCGACCCGCAGCGCGAACGCCGAATACGGACCCTCGGCGGCCGGCAGCTTCAGCACCGGCTCGACTTCCTGCGCGAGCTCGTAGGACAGGTAGACGAACCAGCCGCCGAGGAACGGCAGCGGCTTTTTCGGATCGCGAACCGTGGATTCACGCCGCAGCCATTCGCCGAGGTTGTCGAGGAATCCGCCGCGTCCGGGTGCGAAGCCGCTGCCCGTGACGCGGCCCTGCGCGTCGCGCAGCAGCGCCGCGCGCGGCTCGAACATCGACATGCTGTATCGCGCCAGCGGGCCCTGCGCCGCGCTGTCGAGCAGCACGGGAAACTGTTCGGGGCTGCTCGTCGCGAGCGCGGTCAATGCCGCGACCGGTACGTCGACCCGGGTGATCAGGGGCGCGCGGGTAGCCACGCTGACGCCGGACTTCAGCCCTTGAAGCGGCGGAAGATCAACGACCCGTTGGTGCCGCCAAATCCGAAGGAGTTGGACAACGCCGCCTCGATCGCCGCCTTGCGCGCGGTGTTCGGCACGTAGTCGAGATCGCAGTCCGGATCCGGAGTGTGGTAGTTGGTCGTCGGCGGCGCGACCTGGTCGCGGATCGCCAGGATCGAGAAGATCGCCTCGACCACGCCGGCGGCACCCAGCAGGTGCCCGGTCATCGATTTGGTCGAGCTCACGGGAAGCTTGTAGGCGTAGTCGCCAAAGGCGTGTTTGATCGCGACGGTCTCGGCCTTGTCGCCCAGCGGTGTCGAGGTGGCGTGCGCGTTCAGATAGTGGATGTCGGTGGGATTGAGCTGCGCATCGCGCAGCGCGTTCACCATCGCGAGGCGCGCGCCCGCCCCGTCTTCCGGAGGCGCGGTGATGTGGTAAGCATCGCCGCTCATGCCGAAGCCCAGGCACTCGGCGTAGATACGCGCGCCGCGCGCGCGGGCATGCTCGAGTTCCTCGAGGATCACCGCGCCGCCGCCGTCGCCCATCACGAAGCCGTCGCGATCCTTGTCCCACGGACGGCTGGCGCCCGCCGGATCGTCGTTGCGTTCGGACAATGCCCGCGCCTGGCTGAAACCGGCCAGCGCGGTCGGCGTGGTGGCGCACTCGGAGCCGCCCGCGATGATGATGTCCGCATCGCCGTACTGGATGCAGCGCATGCCGAAGCCGATGGCATGCGTCGAAGTCGTGCAGGCGCTGACCACGCCGAGGTTCGGGCCCTTGAGCCCGAACTTGATGCTCAGGTGGCCCGCGACCATGTTGCCGATGGTGCTCGGGATGTAGAACGGCGAGGTCTTCTTGGGGTTATGAGTCGTGTGCCAGTTGATGGCCTCGTCTTCAATACCCGCGAGGCCACCGATGCCCGAACCCATGATGGCGCCACAGCGCTCGCCGTTCTCCTTCGTGAAGTCCAGGCCCGAGTCGGTCACCGCCTGGATGCCCGCACCCATGCCGTAGTGCATGAACGGGTCCATGCGGCGGGCCTCTTTCGGCGCGATGTACGCCGCGACGTCGAAGCCTTCGACCTCGCCCGCGAAGCGCGTGGCGAACGGGCTCGCATCGATACGCGTGATCGGCTTGATGCCGCTCCTGCCCGCGAGAATCGCCGACCACGCCGTGGCCACGTCGCTGCCGACCGGCGAAACGATCCCGAGCCCTGTCACGACGACACGTCGCTTGGACACACTATCCTCGTTGTGTAGAGAGCAGCTGGAAAACGGAATCGGCGCGGGTCATCGCCTCACGCATCCGTCCGTGGATCGAACTTCAGGACTTGCGGCGATCAGAGATGTAGCCGATAGCCTGGCTCACGGTGGTGATCTTCTCGGCGTCTTCGTCGGGGATTTCGATTTCGAATTCTTCCTCGAGCGCCATGACCAATTCGACAGTGTCGAGCGAATCGGCACCGAGGTCATCGACGAACGAAGCGTCATTTACAACCTGCTCCGCCTTGACGCCCAACTGCTCGGCGACAATCGCCTTGACCTGCTGTTCAACCGTGCTCATTGCTGATTCGCCCTCAATAGGAATGTTTTGATCGCCGGACTCCCGGGGGGAGCCGCAGCGGGCGCGTATTCTAGGGCAACGTCCTCACAACTGCCACGCTGTCAAATCGTGAGTGCTTGTTTTTGTTTGTTTTTCGGTGGTTTGGATGTTGCGATTGCCCAACGAATTGACCCGGGAATGGCGGTTTTCCGGGCCTCCGCTCACGCCATGTACATGCCGCCGTTGACGTGCAGCGTCTCGCCCGTGATGTAGCTGGCACCCGGTCCGCACAGGAACAGCACCGCCGCGGCGATATCGTCCACGGAGCCCAGGCGTGCCATCGGAACCTGGGCGGTCAGCGCCGACCGCTGCTCGTCGTTCAATGCACGGGTCATGTCGGTGTCGATGAAGCCCGGCGCCACGGCGTTGACCGTGACACCCCGCGAAGCGATTTCCTTGGCCAGGGACTTGGTGAAGCCGAGGATGCCGGCTTTCGCCGCGGCGTAATTCGTCTGTCCGGGGTTGCCAGTAAGGCCCACGATCGAAGTCAGGGAGACGATGCGGCCGCGACGTTCCTTCATCATGCGCTTGAGGACGCCCTTCGACAGCCGGAACACGCTGGTCAGATTGGTGGCGATGACGGCGTCCCAGTCCTCGGGTTTCATGCGCAACAACAAGGTGTCGCGCGTGATCGCCGCATTGTTCACCAGGATGGTGGGCATCTCCCCGCGCGTGTCCAGGTCGCCTAACAGCCCATCGATCGACGCCGGGTTGCCGACGTCCAGCACCGCTCCCCGGCCGTTGTTTCCAAGCCACGAACTGATGCCATCGGCACCGGATTGTGAGGTGGCGGTACCGATCACACGGGCTCCGGCGGACGCCAGTGCGCGGGCGATGGCCTGTCCAATACCGCGGGAAGCGCCGGTAACCAGCGCGATGTCATTCTGAAGCATGTTGGGTTCCGCTCAGGCTGCAGCTGCGGTCGACGCAGCGGTGAAGTTGTCCGGTGATTCCAGGGCGAAGGTCTGTATGTCTCCGCCCCGGGTGATGCGTTTGACGAGACCGGCGAGCACCCCACCCGGTCCACATTCGATGACCTGCCGGGCACCCGTCGCAGCCAGTGCCGCCACGGTCGCGGTCCAGCGCACCGGGCTGGAGAGTTGGCGCACCAGCAAACCACGAATGTCATCCGGTGAGTCGTGTTCGCGCGCATCGACCGCGCTCAGGTAACGGATCCGGGGCGCGCGCAGTTCGGTGGATGCCAGCCGTTCTCCCAGCCGTGCGCCGGCGCCCTTCATCAGGCTGCTGTGGGAGGGCACACTGACCGGCAATTCCACGGCGCGTTTGGCGCCGCGCGCCTTCGCGGCCTCGATGGCGCGCAGCACGGCGGCCTTTTCACCGGCAATGACCACCTGGCCCGGCGAGTTGTAATTGACGGCCTCCACGACGCCGCCGTCCGCGGCCTCGGCGCAGGCGGCCTCGACCTCGCCGTCTTCCAGTCCTAACAACGCGGCCATGGCACCGTGCCCGGCGGGCACGGCTTCCTGCATGACGCGGCCGCGAAACCGGACCAGGTCGATGCAGGTGGCGAAGTCGATGGCGCCGGCGGCGACCAGTGCCGTGAATTCACCCAGGCTGTGGCCGGTCACGACGGCGGGTGCGGCGCCCTTGCGCTCCTGCCACAGGCGCCAGGTGGCAATGCCTGCCGCCAGCATCGCCGGCTGCGTACGCTCCGTGGAGTTCAATTCTTCGGCCGGTCCCTGCTGGCACAGCTGCCACAGGTCGTAACCCAATACTTTCGAAGCTTCCTCGAAAGTGCCGCGTATGACGGCGGACTGCTCGGCCAGCGCGGCCAGCATGCCAACCGACTGCGAACCCTGTCCGGGAAACACGAATGCGAGTTTTGTCATCCGCGAAGTATAACCATCGGCCCCTTGGGCCCTACTGCGGCTCGCGATTCGAACGCAGGAACAGTGCCGGCACCAGGCCGCCGACCGCGCCGTACAGGTGCGCGTCGATGACCGTGTCGTGCGTGCCCGAGAACGGCATGGCGCCGGCGAACTGCTCATATCCAAGTTTCGCGACGATGAACACCGCGAGGATCCAGCCGTCGAGATCGCGCCGCCGCAAGTGCGCCAGCGTGCCCGCGGTCATGACGCCGTGCAGTGCGCCCGAGGCCCCCCGGTACCACTCGACCTGCGGGTCGAAGAGCCACAACCCCGCACTGACCGCCAGGCAGGCCGCCAGATAGATAGCCACCCAGCGCAGTGGCGAGAAGTCACGTGCGAACAGCGCCCACATGAGGATCACGCCCAAGCCATTCAGCAGCGCATGCCCGGCATCGATATGCACGAAATGGGCGGTCAGAATCCGCCACCATTCGCCCCCGGCCAGCGCCGCCCGCTCGTAGCCGAGCGCGAAACGCACCGGATCGCCTCCGAGTTCCAGCAGCGCCAGCAGGCCGCAGACCGCCAGCAGACTTAACCCGTACGCCCGGTCGCAATTGAGCGACTTGAGCACTCCCGCTAACCCGCGGACGGGAGCTTCAGCGTTCATTTGCTATGATTCGCCACCCGATTCTTCGCAGCGATTCTCCCGCAGTGAAATACAGCAACTCGCGTCTGCATCGCGCCGCCCGCGGCTTCACGCTCATCGAGATCATGGTGGTCGTGGTGATCATCGGCCTGCTCTCGGCCTTCATTCTGCCCAAGGTCTTCAGCAAAGTGGGTACGGCGCAGATCGCCAAGGCCAAGGGCGACATCAACGCCCTCGAGACCGCGCTCACCATGTACCGGCTCGACAACTTCAAGTATCCGAGCACGGACCTGGGGCTGGAGGCGCTGGTCACCCGCCCGAACGACCCCACGGTGCGCAACTGGGCCGACGGCGGATACCTGAAGCGCCTGTCGAAGGATCCCTGGGGCAACCCATACCAGTACGTTTTTCCGGGAACCCACGGCCAGGAATACGATCTGTGGTCCTTCGGTGCCGACGGCCAGGAAGGCGGCGAGAAGGAAAATGCCGACATCGGAAACTGGAATCTCGACCAGTAGTCAGCGCCGTGCCCGTCTGCGGCGGGCGCGCGGATTCACCCTGATGGAACTGATGGTGGTGGTCGCCATCATCGGCCTGGTCAGCGTCGGCGTGGTGATCATGTTCAGCGGCAATACCCGCGACACCGAGCTCGACCAGGAAGCGCAACGTCTCGACGCGTTGTTCGACTACACGCGCGAACAGGCGGAGTTGCAGACCCGCGATTACGGTTTCAGGCTGCACGACACCAGCTACTCCTTCGTGGTGTTCGACGTGCTGGCGAACAGGTGGCGGCCGGTGGATGAAGACGACGCGCTGCGCGATCGCGAATTGCCCGCCGACATGCGCACGGAACTGGTGGTCGAGGGCCGGCAGGTCGTCGTGACGCGCAAGAAAACCGACAAGGAACTCGACGACTTCGCGCCGCAGGTGATGATCTTCGCCAACGGCGACCTGTCCTCGTTCGAGCTGCAACTGCGGCGCGCGGATGGTGACGACCGTGCGCGCCTCTACACCGTCGAACAGACCAACCTGCGGCTGCTGCTGCCCGGCGAAGTCGAGCAGAAAACTCCGGCGGCACGGACCACGGCCGCACGATGAACCGGCCGGTCATGTGCCCGCAACGCGGCTTCACGCTGCTCGAAGTGCTGATCGCGCTGGTCATCGTCACCATGGCCGTCGGCGCCCTGCTGGGCACCATCACTTCCTCCGCTTCCAACGTCGCCTACCTGCGCAACAAGACACTGGCCGAATGGGTGGCGCTCAACCGCCTCACGGAAATCCGCATCTCGCCGCAGATGCCGGACGTGGGCAAGCGCACCGGCAGCGCCGAGCTGGGCGGCATGCGCTGGCAATGGGAGCAGGAAGTCACCGAGCTGCAGATCAAGGGCATGTACCGCATCGATGTACGCGCGCGGCCGACGGGTGAAACCGTGGACGATTCGCGCCGGCTCGATCAGTCCGCGGAACAGAAGGAAACCGAGAGCGAGGCCAGCGGCAACGCCACCGAGAAACTCACCTGGACCACGGTCGTCACAGGGGTGGTTTCCAGCGCGCGGTCGGATCGGCGCGACCCCATCGCCACGCCCCTGCGCGGCACGTCGATGAACAACCGGCCCGGGACCAACAACCCGCCCGGAACCAACAACCCGGGCAATACGCCGAATGCTCCCGGCACACCGGGCGGTCCGAACAATCCCGGGACGCCCGGCAACAACCCGGGCATCCCGGGGCCACCGCCCTCGCCCGCGGATCGCTGATGCGCCGCGCCGGATTCACACTCATCGAAGTGGTGGTCGCGATTTTCATCGCGGCCATCATGTTCTCGATCGGCTATCGCGCGCTGAGCCAGGCAATGAGCGAGCGCGACGCCATCAAGCTCGCGCAACAACGCATCACCGAAATCCAGCGCGGCATGCGCCTGGTCGCACAGGACTTCGCGCAGATCGAAGCGCGCGCGGCGCGTGACACCGACAGTTCCGGCGAGTTGCGGCCGGCGGTGAGCGCCGGGGGCAGCGACGACATCCTGCTGACCTTCTCGCGCGCGGGCTGGAGCAATCCCGCAGGGCTTCAGCGGCCCGCCGAGCAGCGCGTCCGCTACCGCTTCGTGGACGGATCGCTGGTGCGTGAACACTGGCTGTCGGTGGATCCCGCGCTCAATACCGAGCCACGACAGCGCGTGCTGATCACGCGACTGAAGTCGGTGGAGATCCGCTTCCTGGACCCGGTTTCGCGCCGCTGGGGAACCACCTGGCCGATGGCGACCGCATCCGGTCCGGTCAGTCCGATGAACGTCGACGATGTATTGCTGCCGCGGCCGCTCGCCATCGAATTGACGGTGGTGTTCGAGGACTGGGGCCGCGTGCAGCGCGTGTTCGAAATTCCCACATGAGGCATACACGGCAACGCGGCGTGGCGCTGCTGGTGGCGATCGTGATCTTCGCCATCGCGACCATGGTCGCCGCGGCGGTGACCTACAACAAGGTGATGGCGGCGCGCCGCGCCAATGCGACGTTCGCGCTCGAACAGGCATTGCAGGCCGGCATGGCGGCCGAGGCACTGGCGAGCATTGCGCTGGAGAACGACGGCTCCAGGCCCAGGACCGAAACCACGCAGGATTGGGCGCAGGAGCAGCCGCCCTTCGAAATCGAGGGCACCGGTGTCTGGATCCAGGGAAAGATCGAGGACCTGCAGGGACGCTTCAACCTGAACAGCCTGGTGCACTGGGTGGGTGCGCCGCGCAACGAATTCGAACCCGACGAACACCAGCTCGAGATATTCCGCGCCATGCTGCGCGACCTGGACATCGACCAGCGATTCGCCGACCTGCTGCGGGACTGGATAGACCCCGATATCGCCCCGGGCTCATCCGGCGGCGAAGACACGTTGTACCTCTCGCAGTCGCCACCCTACCGGCCGCCGAACACCTTCATCACCCACACTTCGGAATTGCTGGCCCTGCCGGGCTTCGGCCGCGAGAACTATCTCAAGATCGCGCCTTTCGTCACCGCGCTGCCGAACGACGCGCCGATCAATGTCTGCACGGCCAGCGGCCTGGTGCTGGATGTGTCGCTCAATGACCCGGCCAACCAGAGCCAGTACAAGGGTGTGAACCTGGCCGACCAACGCGAGCGGGGCTGCTGGCCGGACAAGGGCACCTACACCACGGTGATTGCCGATCCCCGGCTGAAGAACGAAGTCGAGTCGCGCATCGAGGAAAAGTCATCCTGGTTCCGGCTGCGCACCAACATCCGGATTGGCACTGCGGAGTTCGTTTTATACAGTGTTCTTTTCCGCGAAGGCGGCAATAAAGTCCGTATAGTGCAGCGCAGTTTTGGAAGTGAATGACGAATGGCTGAATCGCTGATCATTCAATTGCGCGAGGGAATCGCGCCGCGCTGGATGGTGTGCAACGACGACGGTCAGGTCCTCGTCAACGCCGTTTCGGGTGAACTCTCGCATGCCGCGCCGCTCGCGACCGGGCGCCGCGTCGCGGTGATCGTGCCGTCCGGCGACGTGCTGGTGGCCGAGAGCGACGCACCCGCGCGCAGCGCGGCGAAGCTCGCGCAGGTCATTCCGTTCGCGCTCGAAGAACGGGTCGCGGATGAAATCGAGAACCTGCACTTCGCCATCGGCGAACGCGCCGCCAGCGGTCGCGTCCCGGTGATGGTCGTGGCCCGCGCGCGTATCGATGCCTGGTTGGCGGAACTGCGCGCGGCCGGAATCCAGCCGCAGGCTATCTATCCGGAATCGGCGCTGCTGCCGGGAATGCCCGGGCAGCTGATCGGGCTGCTCGACGGCAACGACCTGATACTGCGGCCGGGTGACGGGATGCCGCTGGTGATGCCGGCGCTGTCGCTCGTGGATGCCTTCGAAATGGCGCTGGCCACGCAGGTGTCGCAGGTGGCCGGTCTCGAGCCGCCGCCGCTGGGGCTGCTGCTGTACGCCGGCAACGAGGAATGGCAGGCGCATCAGCGGGAGATCGATGCGCTGCGCGAGCGCTTCACCGGCGTCAAGGTGCAATTGCTGAACTCCGGCCCTCTCAGTGTGCTCGCGCCGGCCGCGGCCAGCGGCGACTCGATCAACCTGCTGCAGGGTGCGCTGGCCACGGCCTCCCCGCTGCAGCAGAACTGGAAGTCCTGGCGAGTCGCGGCGGTGCTCGCCGCCGCCCTGCTGTTCCTGCATCTCGGCGCGCGTTACGTCGAGCTGTCGAGGTTGCGCAGTGCCGAGGCGACCCTCGACTCGGAAATCCAGGACGCCTTCCGCGCGGCGATGCCGGGCCAGACCAACGCGATCAACGCGCGCAAACGGGTCGAGAAACGCGTGGTCGAAGTTCGTTCGGGTGGCGGCGGCGCATTGCTTCCCGCGCTGACGGCGGTCGCGAATGCGCGCAGCGTCTCGCCCGCCGCAACCATCCAGGGCTTCAAGTTCCAGGATGGCGCGCTGGAACTGCTGCTCACCGCGCCCGACGCCGCCAGTGTCGACGCGATCGGCCAGCAGCTGCGTGCCGCCGGCTGGCAGACCGAACTGGGCGGCAGCGCCAGCGGTGACAGTTACCGCGGCCGCCTGCAGATCCGCCGGACGGGGGCCTGATGCGCGAGTGGTACGGCAAACTCGCCGAGCGGGAACGCCGCTTCGTGTTGTTCGGCGGTATCGGCGCCGTGATCGTCATCCTGGTGGGCGTGGTGTGGCCGCTGTACAGCGACATCGCGGACACCCGGCAGCGGGTCACCGCCAAGCAGGCGGACCTCTCCTACATCAAGAGCGTGACGCCGCAGCTGATGGCGGCCGGCCCGGGCGCGGGTTCGGTTCCGTCCGGATCGCTGGTGGTGCTGATCGACAGCTCGGCACGCGAGAGCGGCCTCGGCAAGTCGCTGACCAGCAGCCAGCCGGTGGGCACCAACGGATTGCGCATCCGCCTCGATCACGTTCCCTTCGATGGCCTGGTCGCCTGGCTGGCGCGGCTGTCGCAGCAACACGGCGTGAGCGTGGAAACCGCGGACATCGAGAGCGCGGGCGAGACCGGCTTCGTGAACGCCGGGTTGCTGCTCAAGACCGGCTGATCCCCGTGAAACGCAAGCTGGTGCTGACCGTCATCGCCGGCGTGGCGGTGTTCCTCGTGGTGCTGGTGCTCTATCTACCCGCCGGCTGGTTCGCCTCGCGCCTGCCACCACAGGTGCAGTGCACGGACATCGGTGGCACCGTGTGGCAGGGCGAATGCCTGGGCCTGAAATTCCAGGGCAGTCCGCTGGGCGACGCCACCTGGAATTTCTCGGCAGGCCGCGCATTGACCGGCCGGCTGGCCGGCGACTTCGAACTGCGTGGCAGCGCGCTCAACGCGCGCGCCGATCTCGACACCGATTTCTCCGGCGTCGGCGAGCTGCGCAATGTGCGGCTCGGCGTGGATCTGGATCCGGCGCTGCTGCCGCAGTTGCCCCGGAATCAGCGCGGCACGCTCAACGCGGAACTCCCACGGCTCGAACTGGCGCCCGGCCTCGCGTTG
>Ga0315912_10002290_pt1 | contig 20848 bp, 13 predicted proteins | sample VfabasoilMG_FD_204469 | JGI IMG/M metagenome (GOLD analysis project Ga0315912, IMG submission 204469) | Garden soil microbial communities collected in Santa Monica, California, United States - V. faba soil | ecosystem: Environmental > Terrestrial > Soil > Garden | place: USA: California...
GACGAGACGGCGCTCACGAAGTTCCTCGAGCAGGACGTGGTGCCGCAGGAGGGCGAGCTGCAGCGGCTGCTCACCCGATCGATGGTGGCCGGTCAGCTCGCACCGGTGCTGTTCGTCGATGCCCTGTCAGGCAAGGGCGTGCCCGAGCTGCTGCAGTTCACGAGGAACTGCCTGCCCTCGCCGCTCGACGGGCCGTTCTTCAAGACCGGTGACGGACGCGAGCTGCGCCCCGACGGCGCGGGCACGGTGGCCTGGGTGTACAAGGTGCTCATCGACGCCTTCGTGGGCAAGCTGGCGCTGATGCGCCTCGTGTCCGGCCAGCTGAAGGCCGGCGACACCCTGACGCTGAAGCGCACCGGCAAGACCGAGAAGCTCGCGCACCTGCAGGTGATGCACGGCAAGGACCACGTCGAGGTGCACGACGCGGTGGCGGGTGACCTGGTCGCGGTGACCAAGCACGACGAGCTGGAGATCGGGGACACGCTCTACGCCGGCCCCGAGGTGGACCTGGGTCGCGTGCCGGTGCCGAAGGCCATGGCGGCGCGCGCCGTCACGCCCGTGAACCACGCCGACGACATCAAGCTCTCGACGGCGCTCAAGCGCGCAGCCTCGGAGGACCCGGTCTTCACCTTCGAGCGCGACGAGAACACCGGCGAGCTGGTGGTGCACGGCACGTCGATCCTGCACATCGAGACCGTGCTGCGGCGCATCAAGGAACGCAGCGCCGTGGCGCTCGACGTCAAGATCCCGCGCGTCGCGCTCAAGGAGACGGTGACCGGCAAGGCCGACGGCCACCACCGGCACAAGAAGCAGACCGGCGGCCGCGGCCAGTTCGCCGAGGTGTTCCTGAGCGTCGAACCCGCCGAGCGCGGAGCCGGGCTGGTGTACATCGACGACACGGTCGGCGGCTCGGTGCCCAAGCAGTTCATCCCGGCCATCGAGAAGGGCGTGCGCGAGGCGATGTCCAAGGGCATCATCGCCGGCTATCGCGTCGTGGACGTCACCGTGCGCGTCAAGGACGGCAAGTTCCACGACGTCGACTCGGACGAGGCCTCCTTCAAGATGGCCGGCTCGCGCGCCTTCCGCGACGGTTTCCAGAAGGCGCGGCCCGTGCTGCTCGAGCCCCTGCTCGACCTGCAGGTGGCGGTGCCGAGCCGCTTCATGGGCGCGATCACCTCCGACATGACCGGCCGGCGCGGCCACATCTCCGGCATGGACTCCCTGGGCGACACGCAGGTCATCATGGCGCGCGTGCCCCAGCGCGAGGTGCTCACCTATCCGACGATCCTGCACGCGCTCACCGCCGGTGAGGGCCACTACACCGCCGACTTCCACGACTACGACGTCGTGCCGGCCGCCGTGCAGCACGAGATCATGGCCGAGTACAAGCCCAAGGACGAGGAGGCCTGAGCCTCAGATCCTGAACAGCGCGCGCGCGTTGGCCGTGGTGCGCGAGCGCAGGCCGTCGAGCGCCTCGCCGCTGTCGGCCGCCAGGTGCGCGGCGACCTGCGCCACGAAGGCCGGCTCGTTGCGTCGCCCGCGCAGGGGAGCCGGCGGCAGCCAGGGGGCGTCGGTCTCGAGCAGCAGCCGGTCGGCCGGCACCTGCCGCACGGCGGCGCGCAGCGCGTCGCGCGTCCTGTAGGTGGCCACGCCGCCGATGCCGATGTGCAGCCCGGCCGCGAGCATCGCCTCGAGCTCGGCCTGGCCGCCGGTGAAGCAGTGCAGCACCCCGCGCAGGCCGGCACCGCGGTAGGGCGCGAGGGCCTCGACCATGGCCGGGAAGGCGTCGCGGCAGTGCAGGATGACCGGCAGGTCGAGCTCCAGCGCCAGGCCCAGGTGCTGGTCGAGCGAGCGGCGCTGGAGTTCGAGGGGCACGGTGTGGTGGTAGTCGTCGAGGCCGGTCTCGCCCACCGCCACGAAGCGGCCGGAGCCGAGCAACCCGGCCACCTCGGCCCAGGCGCCGGGTGCGCCGCAGGCCTCCTCGGTGGGGTGGAGACCCGCGCTGGCGTGCACCAGGCCGGGCTCCGACTCGGCCAGGGCCAGCGCCGCCAGCGCCGAGGGAGCGTCCACCGCCACGGCCACGATGCCCACCAGGCCGGCCTGGCGGGCGCGGGACAGGACGGCCTCCCGGTCGGCGTCGAAGGCCGAGAACGCCAGGTGGCAGTGGGTGTCCACCAGGGGCGCGGCCGAGCTGCCTGCCGGGTCGTTCATCAGATGGGGGCGGTGAGCGGAGTCCATGGGGCCCTCGAGCGCTCTCCCGCTCGAGGGGGCGGGTGCGTCCGCCACGGCCGACGGCCGTGCAGGCGTGTCCGACCCATGCTGGCATCCTATACTCGCGGGCTTCGGAACCCGCCCCACGGCGCTCCCGAAGGCCCGTGCTCTCCTGCGGGTCGCGACGCCCGATGTCGCGACCTCATTACCCCGAGTCTCCGCGCCATGCGTCGTTCCTCCCGACTGCCACGCCTCCTCCCGACCCTCGTCCTCTGCCTGCTGGTCGCCTGCGGTGGCGGAGGCGGGGGAGGGGGCGGCGGCGGCGGCGGCAGCGGAGGTGGAGGTGGCGGCGGCACGGGGGTGACGGGCTTCGGCACCACCGCCGGCCCGCACGGCCTGCTGCTCGGCGGCCTCGACCAGCAGATCATCCTCGACTTCACGCGGCCCATCGACCCGGACAGCGTCTCGAGCTCCACCGTGATCATCGTCACGATCGACGACGCCACCGGGCAGGCGCAGACGCCGCCCGGCGTGCTCGCCTCGGTGGAGTTCTCGGTCTCGGGCAAGCGCCTGTTCATCCGCCCGACGCTCGAGTTCAACCAGGACAACGTGGTCTTCGGTTTCGCGGCCAAGGCCCTGTACGAGATCAGCTTCGCCGACCCGGCCAACGGCCCGAGCGTGCTCTCGACGGGCGGGGCCGTCATGTCCAACCCCGGCACCACGTACTTCTTCCGCACGCCCGACAAGGCGCTCGACAGCAAGCCGGGCTTCCCGCGGGCGCGCGCCTTCTTCGTCGACGACACGAGCGGCCTCGACCTCCCGGAGATCGAGGATGCCGACGAGGACCAGGACCTGGTGGACGACGCGCTGGCCTTCTTCACCGGCGTGGTCGAGGTGCCGCCGCCGTCGGGCACCCTCACCGTGCCCTTCAGCCCGATCCGCGAGCTGATCTTCATCCTCGACGACGGCGTCATCCCGCAGTCGGTCTTCAACTCGATCGACGGCTCGAGCCCGTCGGTGCGCGTGCTCGTCAACACGGCGCCGCTGCCGTCCTTCGTGCCCATCATCGCGCCGGCCGAGCTGAGCTTCTTGCACCAGCAGTCCAACCTGACGATCGTGCGCTGGAAGGCCGATCTCCTGGCGCTGCCGCCCTCCAGCTTCCTGGTCGTCGAGGTGGCCTCCAACGTGCAGGACCTGGCCGGCAACTCCAAGCTGAGCGTGACCGGCGACTTCACGCCCCTGCTCTCGGCGCCGGTGCGTACCGCTTCCGGCGTGGACGGTGCGGAGTACGCGCTGCTGGAACCCTTCAGCAACGACGGCCAGGAGGACCAGGCTGCGAGCTCGGCGGCCTGGGCCGTCCCGGCCGGCCGTCTCGAGCCCATCCTGGCCGGCGGCCTCGGCCTGGACGGCGAACTCGTGGTGGACGCGCTGGGCACGGCCACCGATCCGGGCGGAACGACGCTGCCCACCCGGGCGCAGATCGACTTCGACGCGCACGAGGTGCGCCTGCCGGTGGTGGCGGAGGTGTCGCCGGGACGCTTCGAGCCGCGCGCGTGGGAGTTCCAGCGCGTGGTGCTGCCCGCCGGCTGGTCGCTGCAGACGCTCCTCGACCGTGACGGGGACGGCCTCGACGACCCCGACGAGTTCTTGGTGCAGAGCCCCGGGCACCCGTTGGACGGGCTGCCGGCGCCCTTCGTCCTGCGCTGCACGGGCGCGATCGACATCGGCGGCGTGCTGAGCGTGGACGGCCGCTCCGGCGCGACGCTCGACCTGCCGAGCGGCCCTTCCGACCCCGCCTATGCCGGCTTCCTCGGGCAGGGCGGGCGGGGTGGCGTGCCGGTGGGCGCGGCGGGCACGGGCGGACGCGGCGGCGACTCGCTGCTGGCCACCGACACGGATGCCGACGGCGAGGCGGACAGCCTGGTCCTGGGCCTCGTGTCGCCCGCGGTGCCGCTGCCGGGCGCCGCCTTCGACGCGGCCGACCCGCGGCTGCGTGGCGTCACCGGCCGCAGTGCGACCCTCGGCCCGGGGCGGCTCATCGATCCGGCCACCAGCCTGGCGGTGCTGACCGACCCCGACCTGGGGCTCGGCGGCGACCCGCAGCTCTTCGCCGCGCTGCAGGCGGGCGAGATCCGGCTGCAGCCCAACGTCGGCATCGGCAGCACGCCGGCCGGCAACTCCGGCACGGCCAACCAGCTCATCGACGAGAACCACCCGACCTTCGTGCTCTCGAGCGTCCAGCTCACGGGCGCCGGCAGCACGCTCGACGTCGTCACCGCCAACGGCGAGTCGATGACCGGGCCGTCGGACAACGTCGGCACCAACTTCGCGCCCATCGCGGCGGCGGGTGACAGCTACCTCGTCGGCCGTTTCGCCGGGCGCCTCGGCGGCGATCCCTCGGGCCTCGGCCGCGGCGGTCCGGGCGCCGAGCCCTTCCTCGTGGTGAACGAGGGTGCGCAGGGTGTCAGCACCACCAGCGGCGGCGGCGGTGGCGGCGGCGGCATCGCGTCCGGCCAGCAGGGCGGCGGCAGCGGTCCGGCCAGCAACCCGGCCGTGAACCAGCGTGGCCAGGGCGGCGGCGGCATCGCGCTCGACGAGTCGGGCGGCGCGCCGGGCGGCCTGCCTGCCGTGCGCGGCATCGGCCAGGTGATCGACGGCACGCGCCTGCAGTGGACCAGCCAGACCTCAGGGGTGGCGCTCGCCGGACTGGGCGGCACGACGCTCGTCGGCAGCCGGCTCGTGGTCGGCGTCCCGGCCGATGGCTGGGCCTTCGAGATCGCGGCCTTCGACGGCCTCACCTTCACGATCGAACGCATCCAGGTGCTCGCACTCGACATCGGCCTGACCACCGGTCCGCAGGGCGTGGCCGGCCCGGGCCTGCTGCCCGGCGCGAGCACCGGCTTCCTCATCGTGCCGCGCGACGGTGTCGGCGGTTCGGGCGGCGGAGGCAGCGGCGCCTCGATCACCGGCACCGTGAACTCCGCGCCGACGCGCCTGCCGAAGCTGACGCCCGGTGCGGGCGGCGGCTCGGGCGGCGGCGCCGTGGTGCTCGAGGCGGCGGGCCCCATCACGCTGCGTGCGCAGTCACGCGTCTCGGCCAACGGCGGCGACGGCGGCGTCGTGGACGACCCGCTGCTCGAGTACGCGGGCGGCGGAGGCGGCAGCGGCGGGAGCGTCGAGCTGGCCACGGCCACGGGCTTCCAGATCTTCGTGGGCGCGCGCCTCGAGGCACGAGGCGGCTTCGGCGGCGGCAGTGCGGGTCTCGGCCGCGGCGGCGACGGCGGCACCGGCTGGCTGCGCCTCGAGAACCTCACCGACAGCCTGCTGGTGTCCAGCTTCCTGAACGTCACCAGCCCGGTCGTGCAGCCGGAGAACCTGGGTCGCCTGCTGGGCGAGCCGCGCTCGGTGGGTGTGAGCCGCTTCTACAACACCGGCCTGGTCAACCCCGAGTTCGAGTTGCTCATCCTGGACTACTCCGCCGACACCGACGGCGACGGCACTCCGGAACCGGGGCTGAGCTGGACCTTCGACGCCAGCGGTCGCCATGGGGGCGCTGCCGCGCACGACGTGCCGCCGCTGCGCTTCCAGTTCACGCCGACGATCATCGACAGCAGCGGCTTCCTCGACGTGGACGCGATCTCCCCCACGGCCTACGAGGCCTACGACCTGATCTCCGGGCGTGCGGGCTTCGTGTACGAGGCCGCCAGCAACCGCCTCCTGTTCAGCGTGGGCGAGGGCACCGATCGCGTCGTCTCGGTCGGCGGCGGCACGGGCCTCGCCTTCCCGCTGCTCCCGCCGGTGGGCTCCAACACCCTGGACATCGTCTCGATGGCGCTGGGTGGCAGCGACCCCGAGGTGTTCCTGCTCGAGCGCGGCACGGGGCGGGTCATCGTGCTGCAGCGCAGCACGGGCCTCTACCGGCGCACGATCCACCTGCCGGCGGTGCTGGAGGGCGGCATGGTGTTCGTCAACGCCACCGGCGATCCGCTCGACGACCGGCTGTTCGTGGCGAGCAACCGGGAGGACCTGGTCCTGTCCTTCACCGTGCGCAACCCGAGCGGCGCCTCGCCGGCCACCACCGACCACCGCCCGGCGGCGCCCGCGCTCTCCTTCCCCGTGGCGCGCGACGGCGTGTTCCAGGACATCGAGTTCACCGGCATGACCTACCTCGCCGGCACGAACAGCCTGTGCGCCGTGGATGCGATGACCGGCACGCTGCTCGAGTTCAGCCTGGCGCCGCTGGCGCTCGGTACGTCGACGACCGGCGTCGAGCGCTTCGCACGACTGCTGCGGAGCGGTACGCCGGTGGTGCCGTCGACGCTCACCACGGATGGCAGCAACCTGTACGTGCTGCTGGCCACCGACCCCGACGTGACGACCTCGGTGGTCGTCCCGCTGGCCGGCGTGAGCACGGTGGGCGGCGACCTCGTGCTGCCCGGCAGCGGCACTTCGATGTCGGCCGTGGCGCGCTCCATCGCCGACGGCAAGACGTTCCTGCGCTTCCGCCTGGCGATCGACGGCACGCACGTGGACGAGACGCACGTCGGCGGCCCGGTGGCCTTCACCGAGGTGAGCGTCGACTCGGTGCGCCTCGTCGAGCGGAACGCGAGCTTCTGAGCAGCTTCCAGCTCGGCCTGCGCGCGGCGCTCGACGCGCAGGGACGCCTGCTGCGGGATGCGCGCTGGACGGTGCGCGGCGGTCGCACGCACGCGCTCGTCGCCGACGCCGGCAGGCGCGGTGAGTGCCTGGACGCCGTGCTGCTGCCGGGGCTCGTCAACGCGCACAGCCACCTCGACCTCGGCGGTTCGACGCGCCTGCCGGCCGGTGCCGACTTCCCCTCGTGGTTGCTGGCGGTGGGTGGCGTGCGCCAGTCGGGGCGCGACCCGGCGGCCGCCGCCCAGGTGGAGGCCGGGCAGCTCGCCGCGCGGGGCGTGGTGGCGGTGGGCGACATCGACGGCTCGCACGGCGCCGGCACGCTCGGCCGGCGCAGGAGCGCCCTCGGCGGCCGCTCGTACCTGGAGATCGTCGGTGTGGACGCGGCGGCGGCGCGCGCGCGGCTCGCGGCCAGCCTCGCGCTCGTGGACCGCCTCGGCGAGGGCGCCGGCGGCCTGGGCCTGTCGCCGCACGCACCCTACTCGGTGCACGGCGACGTGCTGTCCGAGATCGTGCGCGCCGCGCGGGCGCGACGGCTGCCGCTGGCGATGCACCTGGCCGAGAGCGAGGCCGAGACGCGCTACCTGCTCCACGGCGACGGACCCTTCGTCGACTTCCTCGAGCGCATCGGGCGTGGCCGGCCCTTCGCGAGCCCGCCCGGCCTGCGCCCGATCGCGTACGCCGAGCGCATCGGGCTGCTCGCCGCGGGCGGCGTCGTGATCCACGGCAACGACCTCTCCGACGACGACGTGCAGCTGCTCGCGCGCCACACCGCGCCGGTCGTGTACTGCCACGGCACGCATCGGCACTTCGGACGTCCGCCGCATCGTCTCCTCGACCTGCACGCGGCCGGGGTGCCGATCGCCTTCGGCACCGACTCGAGCGCGAGCAACGAGCGCGTGGACCTGTTCGACGAACTCTGCCGGCTGCGACGCGATCGCCCCGACGTGGACGGCCTGCTGCTGCTGCAGGGGGCCACGCGCGGGGGGCGCCGCGCGCTGCAGCTCGACGAGGGACCAGCGCACTTCGTCGTCGGCAGTGCAGCCGACGGCCTGCTGCTCGGCCCGCTGCCCGGCGAGGAGGTGCTCGCCGATGCGGCCACGCTGGCGGACTGGGCCTTCAGCGGTGACGCACCCGTGTTCGCCACCCTGGCCGCCGGTGTGCCGCGCACGCAGGGCGCACAGCCGCCCGCCGCCCTGTGCGCGCAGCTTGACTCCCTCCGGCGACAGGGCTAGCTTCCGGCGGATGCACGCCCTGTCCGAGCGGTTCGACCAGCTGCGCGGCCTCCTCGGACCGGCCAAGACGGTCGTGGTCACCGGGCACGAGAACGCGGACGGGGACGCCGTCGGTGCCGTGGGCGCCCTGCGCCGGCACCTCGAGATGGAGGGCAAGCAGGTCCTGGCGCTGCTGTCGGCGCCCCTCAGTCCGCGCTACGGGTTCATGGAGTTCGCGCGCAGCTACGAGGTGTACGAGCCGGCGCGTCACGACGGCGCCCTGGACGAGGCCGACGTGCTCGTCTTCTGCGACCTCTCCTCCCTCTCGCGCCTCGGTCCGATCGAGGCGGCGGCCCAGCGCAGCCGCGCCCCCAAGGTGTGCATCGACCACCACCCGTGCGAGGGCGACGGCCCGGCCGACCTCAACGTGCTCGACGAGACCGCCACGGCCACCGGGCGCCTCGTGTTCGACTACATCGAGTACGTGGGCGGGCGCGTCGACCGCGAGGTGGCCGAGAGCGTCTTCGTCTCGCTCTCCACCGACACGGGCTGGTTCCGCTACCCGAACACGACGCCCTCGGTGATGGGGCTCGTGGCGCGCCTGTGCGAACACCGGCTCGACCTGCCGGCCATGTACCGCGCCATCTACCAGTCGAACAGCGCCGGCATGCTGCGGCTCATGGGGCACGTGGCGCGCACCATGAACGAGGAGTGCGACGGCGCCTTCGTCTGGGCCCAGGTGCGGCGCGAGTTCATCGACACGCTCGCCATCGACCGCTACGAGTCCGACCCGATCCTGGACGTGCTCCGCTCGGGCGAGTCGGTGCAGGTCGTGGCGCTCTTCACCGAACAGAAGGACGGCCGCGTGGCCGTGAGCCTGCGTTCGCGCGGCGACCTCGACATGAACGCCATCGCCCGCCACTTCGGCGGGGGCGGGCACGTCTACGCGGCGGGCGCCACGCTGCCGCGCGAGCGTGCGGCGGCCGACCAGCGTGCCATGGTCCACATGCTGCGCAAGCTGGTCGTGCACTGATGGCCCGCTTCGCGATCATCTCCGACCTGCACAGCAACACCGAGGCCCTGCTCGCGGTGCTCTCGCGCCTGGAGAAGGAGGGCATCGAGCGCATCGTGTGCCTGGGGGACGTGGTGGGCTACGGCCCCGACCCGGAGCACTGCATCGACCTCGTCATGCGGCACTGCGAGCTGACGTTGTGCGGCAACCACGACGAGGCCCTGCTGCGCGGGGCGCAGGACTTCAACCCCGTGGCGCGCCAGGTCATCGACTACAACCGGCGCATGCTCAAGCCCTCGCTGCTCTCCAACGCCGACAAGCGCCGGCGCTGGCGCTTCATCGAGGGTCTGCCGGCCAGGCACCAGATGGGGGAGTACCTGCTCGTGCACGGGTCGCCGCGCGACCCGATCCACGAGTACATCATGAAGACCGACGTGATCTTCATCCCCGACAAGATCCGCGACATCATGGCCCACCTGGAAGGCCTGTGCTTCGTGGGGCACACGCACTTCCCGGGCGTCTTCACCGAGGACCTGCAGTTCCGCGACCCGGCCCAGCTGGACTACCGCTACGAATGGACCGGCGGCAAGGCCATCGTCAACGTGGGTTCGGTCGGGCAGCCGCGCGACGGCGACCCGCGCGCCTCCTGCGTCATCGTGGACGGACGGGAGGTGCGCTTCCTGCGCACCGACTACGACATCGCCACCGTGCAGCGCAAGATCTACGACAACCCGAACATCCCCGACCTGTGCGCGGCGCGCCTGGAGATCGGCAAGTGAGCGCCCCGGCCTGCGGTTCCGCGCCGGGTTTTCCGGCGATGCCGGCGATGCCGGCGATGCCGGTGATGCCGGTGATGCCGGGCCCGGTCGCCCGCCGTCGGCCGCGCCGCGAGGTGCCCGCGGCGTGACCAACCTGTTCGACGGCATGGTGCGCCTGCTGCTGCCGGCCATCCCGCGTTCGGTGCTCTGGAGCGTGGCCCGGCGCTACGTCGCCGGCGCCAGCCTGGAGGACGCGCTGCAGCGCATCGAGCTGCTGCGCGACGAGGGCTACGGCACGATCCTCGACGTGCTCGGCGAGGGTGAGCACGACGAGGGCCAGGCGCGCGCCGCCGCCGACGAGTACCTGCGCGCGCTGCCGGCCCTGGCCTCGGTGGACCCCGACACGCCGCTCTCGGTCAAGCCCACGCACCTCGGCCTCGGCCTGGGCGTGGACCTGTGCGCCGAGCTGCTGGCCGGGGTGTGCCGGGCAGCCGCGAGCCGCCAGCGCCGCGTGCGCCTCGAGATGGAGGACGCGCCCACCATCGACGGCACGCTGGCGGTCTTCCGCCGCCTGCGCGCCGAGCACGAGAACCTGGGCATCGTGCTGCAGTCGCGGCTCTTCCGCACGGCCGGCGACGTCAGCGAGCTGCTCGCCGAGCCCGGGCCGCCGCTCGACGTGCGGCTGGTCAAGGGCATCTACCTCGAGCCGGCCTCCATCGCCTGGACGGACGGCGCCGACATCTCGCGCAGCTACGTGCAGCTGGCCGAGCGGCTCGTCGCGGGCGGCGCCTTCGTGGGCTTCGCCACGCACGACAGCGCCGTGGCCGACGCCTGCGTCGCCAGCGTCGCGGCGCACGGCGGGCTGCAGCCGCCGCGCGAGCGCCGGCGCTACGAGTTCCAGCTGCTCATGGGCGTGCGGCTCGACGAGGCCGAGCGCCTGCGCCAGGCCGGCCATCCGGTGCGCATCTACGTGCCCTACGGCAAGGACTGGCACCCGTACACCCTGCGCCGCCTGAAGCGCAACCCGCAGATCGCGCGGCACGTGACGCGCGCCTTCTTCGGCCTGCGCTGAGCGCCGCGCCGGCCCCGGGCGGGCGGGCAGCCGCCGCACCCGGCCCCGCAGCGGCAGCTTGGAATCGCCCGCGGCGCGGGGGACACTCCGGCAACCCCTGCCCGTCGCCCGAGAAGCCCCCGTGACCGCCCCCCTGCAAGCCGCCCGCGAGGCCTTTGCCCGGATGGACTTCGAGCCGGCCGCGCGCGCGCGCGCCCTGGCCACCCTGCAACCCTGGCTCGGCGACGAGGCCTTCGCCGCCTACCGCCCGCAGCTCGAGAGCCTCATCCGGCGCGGGCGCTTCGAGGCGCTCTTCGACGCCTTCTGGCAGACGATCCCGTTCGGGACGGGAGGCCGGCGCGGCGCGGTGGGCATCGGGCCCAACCGCTTCAACTCGTGGACGCTGCTCACGTCGGTGCAGGGACACGCCGAGACGCTCAAGGAGAGCTACCCGGGCGAGCAGGTGTCGGTGGTGGTGGCCTACGACGTGCGCGTCTACCAGGACCTGCGACGCGTCTACGACGGCCAGCTCCCCAACCCCCTGCTCGGCAAGTCGTCGGCCGACTTCGCGGCCGAGGCGGCCGGGGTCTACGCCGCCAACGGCATCCGCGTGCTGATGCTCGACCCGCAGGGCGGCGACTACATGTCGACGCCCGAGCTGAGCCTCGCCATCCGCAGGAACCATGCGCACGGCGGCCTCAACGTCTCGGCCAGCCACAACCACCCCGACGACAACGGCGGCAAGTTCTACAACCGCCACGGCGGCCAGGACGTGCCCCCGCACGACGAGATCCTCGCGCGGCGCGTCGAGGGCATCACCCTCGTGCACCGCATCCCGTTCGAGGAGGGCGTGCGCGACGGCAGCATCCGGCTGCTGGGGCCCGAGGAGAACGCCTACTACCTCCAGGTGAATCGCGGCCTGTCGCTGGCGCCGGGCAAGCGCCAGGGGCGCATCGTGTACACGCCGCTGCACGGCACCGGCTCGTGCACCGTGGGGCGCCTGCTGCGCGCCGAGGGCTTCGACGTGCGGGCGGTGCCGGCCCAGGAGCCCTTCGACGGCAGCTTCCCGGCCGTCAAGTTCCTGGCGCCGAACCCGGAGAACACCAGCTGCTACGACCTGGCCGAGCGCATCGCCGACGAGTGCGACGCCCAGATGATCCTGGCCACCGACCCGGACGCCGACCGCATCGGACTCGAGGTGCGCCGGCCCGACGGCGGCTGGCAGTTCGTCACCGGCAACGAGATCCTGTTCCTCGTCACGCGCTTCCTGCTCGACCGGCGGCGCGCGCTGGGGCGGCTGCCGGCCGACGCCTTCGTGCTCAAGACGCTCGTCACGAGCAACCTCGTGACGACCATCGCGCGCAGCTACGGCTGCAAGGTGGTGCCCGACCTGCTCGTGGGCTTCAAGTACATGGCCGAGGTGCTCGCGGCGCTCGAGGAGCACGGCCAGTGGCAGCAGCTGCGCGCCCGGCCGGAGGGCTTCATCGTGGGCGCCGAGGAGAGCCACGGCCTGCTCTGCACGCCGCTCATCCGCGACAAGGACGCCGGCGGCGCGGCGCTCGCGCTGGCCGAGCTCAACGCGCTGGCCGTGGCCTCCGGTCGCACGCTCCACGACGAGCTGAACGCGCTCTACTGCCGCTTCGGCTACGTCTCGAACAAGCTCTTCACCACCGTGATGACCGGCGCCACCGGGCTCGACCGCATCCGCGCCGTGCAGGCCAGCCTGCGCGCCGACCCGCCGAACCACGTGGCGGGCCGCAGCGTCCTGTCGTTCGAGGACATGGCCGACGAGCAGGGGCGCCTCGGTCCGATCACCTCCGGCACCGACGCCGCCTCGCGCAACGTGCTCGTGCTGCGGCTCAGCGGCGATGCCCTCGTCACCATCCGTCCGAGCGGCACCGAGCCCAAGAACAAGATCTACGTCGAGGTGCCCGGCACGACGCCCACCAGCGACCTCACGCTGGAGCAGCTCGCCGCCGAGCGCCGCCGCTGCGATGCCGAGGCCGACGAGCTGGGCCGCGCCTTCGAACGCCTCATGCTGGCGCGCGTCGGCATCGAGCTGCAGCCCTGGGCCAGCCGTCTCTCGGGCCTGCTGGGCCTGGACGAGAAGGTGCACTTCGGCAAGACCTTCGTGCCGGCCCTGGCCGCCGCGGCCGTGGATCCCGGCGTCGACCTGGGCGCCTTCGTGGACCAGGCCCTGGGCTCGTACGGCAAGGACCCGCGCGAGCTGGTGGCCGGCGGGGTGGCGGCCTGGCTCGAGCAGGCCGGGCTGCCCGCCTCGGCGGCCTCGCGCGTGCGCGCCGTCTTCGGGCTGGCCGCACCGCCGGCCTCCGTGCCTCGCGCCTGAGCCCCGCCCCGGGGCCGGCGCGGCGCGCTCAGTGCGACGCGCGCTGAGCGGCGCGCGCCTCGGCGGCCGCGAGCTGTTGTTCCAGCGGCAGCAGGTGCGCCAGGAGCTCGGGCTCGCCCGTGGCGCGCTCCCGCAGGCGGGCCAGCAGGGCGCGCGCGGCCGGCAAGTCCACGTGCGTGTTCGTGGGTACGTCCAGCGCCAGCAACCAGGCGCGGTTCATGAGCACCTGCGTGTGGTCGGGCAGCGCGCGTCCGACCCGTTCCAGGGCCGCGGCGCAGTCGTCGTAGCGCTGCAGGCCGAAGGAGACGCGCACGTCCTGCAGCTGGGCGCGCACCAGCCCGGGCGCCACGGCCAGCGCCCGCTCGAGGTCGGCCGCGGCGGCCAGCAGCGCGGCCTGGCGCTCGGTCGGCGCAGCGCGGGCGAGCCGCGCCTCGGACAGGCTCGTCCAGCCGATGGCCACGGTGTCGGCGTGATGCCGTCCGGGCAGGTGCGAGAGGGCGAGCAGCGCCGCGCCCAGGGCGAGCGCCGCGCCCAGCCGCAGCATGTCGGCCCGGCCCGCGCGCCGACCGAGCAGCTCGCGTTCGATGCCGGCCGCGGCCGCCAGCGCCAGGAGCGGAACGAGCGGCAGCCTGAAGCGGCTGTAGTGGAAGAAGAGCAGCGTCGTCGCGACGACGACCGCCACCACGGCCAGCAGGGGCGCGACGGGCGCCGCCCCGCGCCCGGCTGCGTCGGGCGCCGTCCGGCCCCGGCCGAGCACCAGTCCGGCCGCGCCGAGCGCGAGCAGCAGGCCGAAGGGCAGCGGCAGCAGCTTCAGCGGACCGATGAGCGTCGACTCCACCTCGGGCACGCAGACGATGTCGGTCTCGAAGTCCTCGACCAGGGCCAGCGCGCGCAGGCCGACGCGTTGCAGGAAGAGGCCGGGCTGGGCCACGACCGCCGCGCCGGCCGCCCGCGTGAGCGTGTCCGCCACCTCGCCGGGCGACAGGCTGCGCCCTGCCATCCGCTCGGCCACGACGCGCGCCGAGGCGGCCTGGCGCTCGATGTCCCCGAAGGCCTCGTCATGCGTGAGGAAGGTGCCGGAGAGCGGACCGGTGTTGGCCAGCCACAGGTTCACGCCCCCGTTGTCGGACACCGGACGCAGGCCGCCGCCGCGCTCCAGGTTGTGCCGCGTGCTGGGGGCCAGCAGCAGCACGGCCGCGGCCAGCAGCACGCCGGCCGCCAGGGGCGCCCGGCGCAGCAGCAGCCAGAGCGTGCCGAGGGGCACGAGCAGCAGCATCTGCGGGCGCAGCAGCGCGATCGTCGCCAGCAGGGCTCCGAGCAGCGCTGCCAGGCCCGCGGCGCGCCCGGCGGCGAACCGGGCGCGCGGGGCCTCCGGCCCGGGCCGCGAGTCGTCCTGCCGGCGACGCGCCGCCGAGAGCGCATCGGAGGTGGCGTCCGCCAGCACCAGGGCCAGCACGAGCAGCGAACAGGCCAGCGAATCGCCCAGCAGCTTCAGCTCGAAGAACGTGAGCGGGGCGTAGAGCAAGGTGGCCGCCGTCGCGGCCAGCGCCGCCAGCCGGCCCATGCGCCGGCGCGCGAGCGCGAACACGCCGCCCAGGGCCAGCGTGCCGGCCGCCGCCTGCAGCAGGTAGAGCAGCGTGAAGCTCTCGTCGAGCACGCCCGGGACGCGGCGGAGGAGGTGCGGGTAGAGCGGCGGGAGGTGGTGCGGCTGCCCGGCCTCGGGGTCGCTGCCGCGACCGGCGAGCGCCAGGGCCCGGTCGAGGTAGTAGCGACCATCGCTCGTGGCCGTCACCGCCAGCGGGTCGTCGCTCACGGCGGCGAGCACGCACAGCAGCTTGAGGCCGAAGGCCAGGAGCAGGAGCGCGCCCAGCGGCCGCCCGCCGTCCCGCAGGCGCGCCACGAGTCCGGTCGGCGGCGTGGCGTGCATCGCCGGCGGGCGCACCTCGCGAGCCGCGTTTCCCCTGCTGCTGGCCATGCCTCTTCCGTTCGGCGCGCTCCGGGATGCTCGGCGGCGAGCGTAGCATGCCGCGCCGGGCGGACCGTCAGCGCAGCGCGAGCGGCGCGCGGTAGCTGAGCGCCTCCTCGAGGTCGGTGGCATCGGCCTGCTCGGCGCCCCGCAGCCACGCGATGCTGCGCGCCACGCCGAGCACGCGCTGCACGCCGCGAGCCGAGAGCGAGAAGCCCGTGATGGCGGCCTCGAGGCGGCGTCGCACCGCCGCATCCCGGGGCATGGGAATGGCCCTCCGTGCGAGGCGACCGCCGCGCGCGATGGGACCCTCCGACCCGGCGCCCGAGGCTGTCGCCATGCCCGTCGGCATGCACGGCGCGGAGTCCGTCTCGGAGCCTGGCGTGGAGTGTGCCGCCGAGGTCGCCGCCGAGGTCGCCGCCGAGGTCGCCGCCGAGGTCGGCGCCGACGTCGCCGCCGAGATCGTCGCGGAGTCCGCCGCCGAGTTCATCGCGGGCGGCGCCATGCGGCGCGCGGCCGCGACGCGGGCCGCGACCACGGCGCTGGCCTCGGCGCGCTGGTCTCCGAGCAGGGCCGCCGTGTCGGGCACCGAGACCTCGACCGCCAGGTCGAAGCGGTCGAGCAACGGACCGGAGAGCCGGCGGCGGTACAGCTCGAGCGCATGCGGCGAGCAGCGACAGCCGCGCCGCGGGTGGCCGAGGTAGCCGCACGGACAGGGGTTCATCGCCGCCACGAGCTGCAGGCGCGCGGGGAAGCGCGTCGTGCGACCGGCGCGCGAGAGCCGCACCTCGCCGTCCTCCAGCGGCTGACGCAGGGCCTCGAGCAGGTGGCGCGGGAACTCCGGCAGCTCGTCGAGGAACAGCACGCCGCGGTGCGCGAGGCTCACCTCGCCGGGCTGCAGCGGCGTGCCGCCCCCGATGAGCCCGGCACGCGAGACCGTGTGGTGCGGGGCGCGGAAGGGCGGGTGCCGCAGGATGACCGAGACGCCGCCGCTGGCCAGGCCGTGCAGCGCCGACACCTCGAGCGCCGCGCCCTCGTCGAGCGGCGGCAGCAGCCCCGGCAGGCGCTGCGCGAGCATCGTCTTGCCGGTGCCCGGCGGCCCGGTGAGCAGCAGGTTGTGCCCCCCGGCGGCGGCGATCTCGAGTGCGCGCCGCGCCGAGTCCTGCCCGCGCACGTCGGCCAGGTCGAGCTGGCAGGGGGGCAGGGCGCGCGCCGGCGGCGGCGCGGGCGGCGCGCCGCCCGCCAGCACCGCCAGCGCCTGCTCGAGCGTCTCGACGGCCTCCACGACGAGGCCGTCCACGAGCGCGGCCTCGGCGCCGTTCTCGTAAGGCAGGAGCAGGCGCCGCCGGCCGTCGGCGCGCGCGGCCAGCGCCAGGGTGAGGGCGCCGCGCACGGGCCGCAGCCGACCGTCGAGCGCCAGTTCGCCGAGCACCGCGCGGCCTTCGAGCGCCTCGCGCGGCAGGCCGTCTGCCAGCGCCAGCAGACCGAGCGCCAGCGGCAGGTCGAAGCCGTTGCCCTCCTTGGGTTCGTCGGCCGGCGCGAAGTTGGCCAGCACCGAACGCTTCGGCAGCGCCAGGCCGGCGCGCTCGAGGCAGCCCCGGATGCGGTCGCGCGACTCCTTCACGGCGCCGCCCGGGAGGCCCGTCATGACGATGCGTTGCATCAGGCCGCCGGTGAGCTGCAGTTCGATCTCGACCGCCTGGGCGCGCGGGCCGCACAGGCAGTAGGTGGCCACGCGCGTCGCGACCTCGGGTTTCATGCGCCCACGCGCGCGGCGCCACGTCCGGCGGGCAGCGCGAGCAGGGCGCCGAGCACGAGCAGGGTGGCCGGCAGCGGACCGACCGGCAGCGGTCGCGGCACGAGCGGGGCGGGGCAGACGTAAGCCAGCTGCTCGACCCCCAGCTCGAGCACGTCGGCGGCCGCGCGCAGCGGCGGTCCGGTGAGCGGGTCGAGCGCAGAGAAGAGCTCGAGCGGCAGCACGGCGACCAGCCCCAGCGCGAGCACCGCGGCCATGGGCGGCACGAGCAGCGGCGTGACGAGCACGCCCCACGGCTGGAGCTGCCCGAAGGTGTGCGCGCAGAGCGGCGCCGTGGCGAGGAAGGCGCCGAGCGGTGCGAGCAACCGTCCGCCGGGCAGCCGTCCCACGGCCAGCAGGCCGGCCATGGCCAGGAAGGAGAGCTGCGTCGACAGCTCGTACTCCAGCCCCGGGCTGGCGACGGCGAGCACGAGCGCCACGGAGCCCAGGCGGTGCAGGGCGCTCGGCTGCCGCCCGAGGCGGCCGCCGACCAGGAACAGCAGCCAGCCCAGCGCCGAGCGCAGCAGCGGCGTGCCGGCTCCGGCCAGCGTCACGAACAGCCCGAGCAGCAGCGCCGGCAGCAGGGGGCGGGCCGCACCGGCTCCCGGCAGGGCCGACAGCGCACCCGCCACGAGCGCGACGTGCAGGCCGCTCAGCGAGAGCAGGTGCGAGGTGCCCGTCGCGCGGCAGGCCCACACCACCGCGGGAGACAGGTCTTCGCGCCGCCCGAGCAGGAGCGCCTCGACCAGGCCGCGCCGCGCCGGCACGAGCCGGCGGATGCGGGCGCGCGCGGCCTCGCGCCAGCGCTCGAACCACGCGCCCTGCGCAGCCCCGGCGGGCGAGATCGCCACGGCCTGGGCGCCGCCGTCGGACTCGACGCGCGCCAGCACGTCGAGCAGTTCGCCCGGATCGGGTGGCGCCAGATCGGAGGCGAGGCGCAGCGCCACGCGGCCGGCCGCCGTGTCGAGGCCCGTCACGCCCGCCACCGGTTGCCGCCAGCGGCCGCGCAGGCTGACCGCCACGACGGCGGAGCCCGGCGCGGACGCGGCCTGCGCAACGGCCTGTGCACCGGCCTGTGCACCGGCCTGCGCATTGGCCTGTGCACCCGATGGCGCACCCGACGGCGCGCCGGCCTGCCCAACCGACGGCGCCCGCGCGGCCACGTACTCGCCGACGCAGGGCGCGGCCGCCAGCAGCAGGAGGCCCAGGCACTCGCTGCGTCGCGCCCCGAGCAGGGCGGCGCAGGACGGGATGCACAGCCCGAGGCCGTCCGGCAGCAGGCGTGCGAGCAGGGCGCAGAGCAGCAGGGCCGTGACGTGCATCACGCGGCTGACGGCGGCGCGGGCCCTCCGTTACCCGCTCGCGCACCGGCCGTCCGCAACCTGCCGGCGGGTGCGCCGCGATGGCAGCCGTGGGTCGTGCGCCGTCCGGCGCGCTAGGCTGGCGCGCGGCGGCCCGGCCGGCCGCGCATCCCAGGGAGTGCCCCCTTGTCCGACCACCCGACGCGTCCCCCTGTCGGTCCGCCGCGCCACGCAGGCGCGCCCGGCGGCCCACCCGCGGCACACGACCCGCCGCGCGGGCCTGCCGGCCAGACGTCGGCCTGGGGGCGCAGCTCGCGCTCGTCGCTCGACGAGCAGTTCCTGGCCGGCCCCGAGAGCCGCTGGCGCGAGCTGAAGCGCGCGCTGCGCATCCTGGTCGAGTTCGTGCGCGGCTTCCGCAGGCTGCACTTCATGGGGCCGGCGGTGACGATCTTCGGCTCGGCCCGCTTCCCCGAGGAGCATCGCTACTACGTCATGGCGCGCGAGCTGGCGGCCGCGCTCGGCCGCAGCGGCTTCACGATCCTCACGGGCGGCGGCCCGGGCGTGATGGAGGCCGCCAACCGCGGTGCGCGCGACGTGGGCGCGCCCTCCGTGGGCTGCAACATCCTGCTGCCGCACGAGCAGCGGCCGAACGCGTACGTCGACACCTTCGTCGAGTTCCACTACTTCTTCGTGCGCAAGGTGATGCTCGTGAAGTACTCGTACGCCTTCGTGGCCCTGCCCGGAGGCTTCGGCACGCTGGACGAGATCTTCGAGACGGTCACGCTGGTGCAGACGGGCAAGATCCGCGGCTTCCCGCTGGTGCTCATGGGGCGCGACTACTGGGCGCCGCTGCTCGCGTTCATGCGCGAGCGCATGCTGGCCGAGGGCACGATCCTGGCCGAGGACATCGATCGGCTGCTCGTCACGGACGACCCCGAGGAGGCCAGCGCGGCCATCGTCGGGCCGGCGATGGAGCGCTTCGGTCTGGCGCGGCGCCTGTCCCGGCAGGTGCTGCTGGGCGAGGGGCGGCGCAAGCGGCGGCTGTCCCCGGACGGGCGGCCGGTCACGGGCTCCCGCTGAAGGGTGACCGCCGACGGCTGGCCTGGATCGGCCGTGGCGGAGCCAGGAGGGCCAGGCCGCGCGGGTGGCGCCGCGTCGGCGGCGCGCGGTCCGCCCAGGGCACGGCCCGCGACCTGCGCCGCCGACCGCGGGTCGGGGCCGCCGTGCGCGGCACGGGGGCATTCCTCTAGACTCCGCCTCCCATGGTGCGCATCGGCTTCTTCGCGGGCTCCTTCGATCCCCCGACGCTGGGTCACGTCGAGCTGGCGCGCCGGGCGCTGAGCCTGCTGGACGAACTCGTGGTGGGCGTCGGGCGCCACGCCGAGAAGACGCCCTGGCTTCCGATCGAGCAGCGGCTCGAGCTGCTGCGGCAGGTGCTGCCGGCCGGCGTGCGCGTGCAGGCCTTCGACGGCCTGGCCGTGGCGGCGGCGCGGGCCGCGGGTGCGCGCTTCCTGGTGCGCGGACTGCGCAGCGCCGACGACACCTCCGGCGAGCTGCAGATGGCGCGCGCCAACGCCCTGCTCGCGCCCGAGCTCGAGACGCTGCTGCTGCCGTCCTCCGCCGCGTGCGCGCACATCTCGTCGCGCCTCGTGCGCGAGGTGCAGCGCGGCGGGGGGGATGTCACGCTCTTCGTCCCGCCCGCCGTCGCGGCGGCCCTCGTGGCGGACAGCGCGGGTCGCGAGCGCGGCCGGGGCCGCAGCGGATGAACGGCGCCCGCCCCACGGCCAGGCGCCCGCCCCGGACCGACATCGCCTGCGCTCGTTTCCCGAGGAGTCTGCCTGCATGAGCACCCTGCGTCGCGTCGCCACCGATCGGGCCCCGGCCGCCATCGGCCCCTACTGCCAGGGCGTGATCCACGACGGCCTGGTCTACACCAGCGGCCAGATCGCGCTCGATCCCGCCACGGGGGCCCTGGTGCCGGGCGACGTGGCGGCGCAGACGCGCCGCGTGCTGGCCAACCTGGCGGGCATCCTGGAGGCGGCCGGCAGCTCGCTCGGGCAGGTGCTGAAGACCACCGTCTTCCTGCAGGACATGGCCGACTTCGCGGCCATGAACGCGGTCTACGCCGAGGCCTTCGGCAGCCACCTGCCCGCGCGATCCACCGTGGCGGTGGCCGGCCTGCCCAAGGGCGCGCGGGTCGAGATCGAGGCCCTGGCGCGCCTGGCCTGACGGCGTGCTGGCCCTCTTCGACCGCCTGCTCGCGGTGGCTGCGATGCTGGCCTGCGTGCGCCCGCTGCTCTCCGGCCTGTTCGGCTCGGCCAGCCACTTCTCGTGGCCGCGCGTGGCCGTGCTGCTGATGGGCGGGCTGGCGTCCTGCACCTGGACGGTGGGGCTGCTCGCCCTGCGCTCCGAGCTGCTCGACGTGGCCTTCGTCGTGCCCAACCTGCTGGGGGCCACGTTGGCGGTGTTCGGCGGCATGCTCGGCGTGGCCACGCTGCTCGCGCGGCGCGGGCCCGAGGGTCTCTCCGAGACGGCGGCCC
>Ga0315912_10002291_pt1 | contig 20833 bp, 20 predicted proteins | sample VfabasoilMG_FD_204469 | JGI IMG/M metagenome (GOLD analysis project Ga0315912, IMG submission 204469) | Garden soil microbial communities collected in Santa Monica, California, United States - V. faba soil | ecosystem: Environmental > Terrestrial > Soil > Garden | place: USA: California...
AGTGGGAGGAAATCAAGCCGCAGGTGGACCACGTGATTTTTCCTGACGGGAAAAGGATCATCCTGCTCGCCAAGGGGCGCCTGGTGAACCTGGGCTGCGGCACGGGGCATCCGAGCTACGTGATGAGCTCGTCGTTCGCCAACCAGACCATCGCGCAGATCGAGCTCTACACCAACACGGCCAAGTACCCGGTCGGCGTCTACACCCTGCCCAAGCACCTGGACGAGAAGGTGGCGCGGCTGCAGCTGAAGAAACTGAACGCCACGCTCACCGAGCTGTCGGATGAACAGGCGAAGTACATCGGGGTGGCGAAGAGCGGGCCGTACAAGTCGGATCATTACCGGTACTAAGCTCCCGTCGCCCCCGAGTGCTGTAATCGGGGGCCCAGATTTTCAAAACCTGGGTCCCCGCTTTCGCGGGGACGACGGAGAGGGTCGCGGGAACGACGGAGAGGGTCGCGGGGACGACGGAGCAGGAGACGAAGATGAAATTGCTGCTGGTCTGGCTGATCAATGCGGTGGCGCTGGTGGCGGTGGCCTACCTGCTGCCGGGCATCCACGTGTCTGACTTCGTCACGGCGCTGATCGCGGCGCTGGTGCTGGGCCTGGTCAACACCATCATCCGGCCCATCCTGATCCTGCTCACGCTGCCGGCGACGCTGCTCACGCTGGGCCTGTTCATCTTCGTGATCAACGGGCTCCTCTTCTGGTTCGTCGGCTCGTACCTCACCGGCTTCGTGGTGGCGGGATTCTGGTGGGGCGTCGCGGGCGCCATCGCCTACAGCATCGTTTCCTGGGCGCTGTCAGGCCTGCTGCTGAGCAGCGGGTAGGGCGCTGCTGCTCATCAAGTAGTGCTCAGGGAAAAACTCCTCGACCCGGGCCGGGCGGTGCTGCTGTACGGCACCACGCCGCCGCGCGCGGGTTCCACGCCGGAAGCCGGGCAGGCCGCGGCGGACAAGCTGGCCGCGCGCCTCGCGCCGCTGCCGCTCGACGGCGTGGTCGTCTACGACATCCAGGACGAATCCGGGCGCACCGACCAGCCGCGGCCGTTCGCCTTCACGGGCACCATGGATCCGCGCAGCTATTCGGCGCTGCTCGCGGCGCGCACCGGCAGACCGGCGATCACCTACAAATGCGTGGGCGGTCTCGACGAGGCCGGCTGGCGCGGCTGGCTGGACGGCGCGGCCAACGACTACCGCGTCGGGTTTCTTTCCATCGTCGGGCGGCCCACCTCCGGCGTGCGCTATCCGCTCGCGCTGTCGAAGGCGATCGGGCTCGCCGCCGCGCATCCCGCCGGTTTCGCCGTGGGCGGCGTCGCCATTGCCGAGCGCCATACCCCGGAGCGCAGCGAATCAGCGCGGCTGCTCGCCAAGGGCATCGAGGGCTGCGAGTACTTCATCTCCCAGACCGTGTACCAGGCCGAGGCCAGCGTGCGGCTGCTCGCCGACTACGCGCGCGACTGCCGCGGCGCGGGCGTCGCGCCCAGGCGCATCGTGCTGACCTTCGCGCCGGTCGGGCGCGAGAAGACGATGCAGTTCCTGCAGTGGCTCGGGGTGCGGATTCCGGACGCGACCGCGCGCGCGATTCTCGGCGCCGCCAGTCCGCTGGCGAAATCCATCGCCATCTGCTGCGACAACCTGCGCCGCATCCTCGAGCAGCCCTACGCGCGCGAGATTCCGCTCGGCATCAACGTCGAAAGCGTGTCCATCAACAAGGACGAGATTGACGCCAGCGTGGACCTGTTCCACGCGATGGCCGCGGTCGTCGCGCAGCACCGCTAGCGCAGCGGGTCCGGATTGCCGCGCTCATAGGCGCGCCAGGGCGAATCGGCCGCCGGGCGCGAGCCTTCCCTGCAGGCGCCGAACCGGAAGGGCACCCAGTCGCGGCCCGGATTGACGAAGCGCAGGTCGATGAACCAGACGCAGGCCGGATCCGCGCTCGCGCCGTCGAACGCCGGACGCTCGGCGAACCAGCGCAGGAAGCCCAGCGCCGGGGAGTTCCAGGCCGAACGGCCCAGTTCGCCCTCGCCGTAGCGGCCGCGCGTCTCCCACTGCGCCGCCGCGAGCGGGCGGTAGGCGGCGTCCAGCTTCGCCACGAAGCCGTCGCCCGCGCGGAACTCGCGCGGCGCGTCGCGCACCAGGTTGACGTGCGCGTAGTGGTGCGCACGCTCGTCGCTCACGAACACGGTCCAGTTGAACGGCGACACCGGCCGCGGGTGCGCCGCGACGTCGGCGCCGGCAATCCCGCGGCTTTGCGCATACTGCAGCCCGAAGTCGATGGCCTGCTGCTTGAGAACCGCCTGGAAGCAGACATAAGCTGCAAGCGCGGCGACCGCAAGGCACGACGGAATCCTCGACCTGAAGAAAAAGACCGAGCCAAGGAGTCCCGCCACGATGATGCCGCTGAACCACAGGTCGATGATGAAGGTCGTGCCGATGCCCGCGCGCCAGTCCGACAGAGGGGCGAGCACCATGGTGCCGAAGCTGGTGATCCAGTCGCCCGCGATGTGCGTGCCGATGGCGAGGACGCAGACCCCATAGAGCGCCCTCCAGCCCCCCGGCTCGCGCAGGATTTTCGCGAGGATCCACGCCACCGGCACCGCCCAGAGCGGCATCAGCAGCAGCGAATGCGTCACGCCGCGGTGGTGCAGGACGTACTCCGCCGGCCCGAGCAGGCCGACGACGAAATCCAGGTCGGGCGCGGCGCAGGCGAAGAACCCGGCCGCCACCCGCCGCGGCAGCGAGCGCGGGGCGAGATCCTCCGGCGCCGTCGCCCGCGCGGCGAGCGCCCCCGAAAGCGCATGGGTCAGCGTGTCCAGACAAGGGACATGTTAGCAATTGCCGGCATCGGGTCTCGCAACGGGATCCCGACCTGCGGTACCCTTTTCGAACCCGCGAGCCTTGCACAGGAGGACCGTCGCATGATCAACCGCGAAGAATACGTCGAGAAGCTGAAAGCGCAACTCGAAGTCTGGAACGCACAGATCAGCGCCTGGGAGTCGGCCACGCGCTCCGCCACCCGGGAGGCGAAGGCCGAGCTGGAGAAGCAGGTCGGCATCCTGCGCAGCCGTGCCGACGACATGGTCTACCGCATGGAACTGATGAAAAGCGCCTCGGCCGAGGCCTGGCAGGAGATCGAGCGCGGCGCCGAGGGCGCGCGCAAGACGATGGAGGACGCCTTCGACAAGGCGCGCTCCCGCCTCAAGGACCTCTAGGCAGCGCGCTTCTTGCGCTGCGCGTCCTTCACGTGCATCTGCGCATAGGCGCCGTGGGCGGCCGATTCTGCGTCGCCGACATGCACCGCGTAGCCCATGTCTTCGAGCACAGAGCCGAGCGCCGACAGGCACAGCATGACGTTGTCCGCGCGGCACGAGTAGCCCATCAGGCCAAAGCGCCAGATCTTGCCCTTCAGCGGCCCGAGCCCCGCGCCGATCTCGATGCCGAATTCGTTGAGCAGGCGCCGGCGCACTTCTTCTTCGTTGACGCCCTCCGGGCAGAGCACCGCATTCATCTGCGGCAGCTGGTACGGCTCCTTGACGAGGAATTTCAGGCCCATCGCTTCGAGGCCGGCTTTCAGCGCGAGGTGGTGGCGCGTCGCGCGCGCCCAGGCGTTCTCCAGGCCTTCTTCGCGGATCAGCAGCAGCGCTTCGTGCAGCGCGAAGAGGGAATTGGTCGGCGCGGTGTGGTGGTAGGTGCGCGCGCCCGCGTTCCAGTAGCCCAGCAGCAGGTTCATGTCCATGAACCAGCTGTGGATCTTGTCTTTCCTCTTTTTCACGTGCTCGACCACGCGCTCGGAGAACGACACCGGCGACAGGCCCGGCGTGCACGACAGGCACTTCTGGCTCGCCGAGTAGATCGCGTCGATCTCCCACTCGTCCACGCGCACCGGCGTGCCGGCGAGCGAGGTCACCGCATCCACGATCACCATCGCGCCGTGCTTGTGCGCGATCTGCGTGAGGAGCTTCGCGTCCGATTGCGCGCCGGTGGAAGTCTCGGCATGCACGAAGGCGACGATCTTCACGTCCTTGTTCTTCTTCAGCGCGTCTTCCACCTTCTGCGGATCGACCGGCTCGCCCCACTTGTCCTCGATGAGCACCGGCACACCGCCGCAGCGGATCACGTTCTCCAGCATGCGGCCGCCGAACACGCCGTTCTGGCACACGATCACCTTGTCGCCGGGGGCGACCATGTTGACGAAGCAGAACTCCATGCCGACCGAGCCGGGGCCCGAGACCGGGAAGGTGAGCGGGTTCTTGGTCTGGTAGACGTAGCGCAGCAGCGCCTTGAGTTCTTCCATCATCTCGACGAACACCGGGTCGAGGTAGCCGATCGCCGGCTGGCTCATGGTGGTGAGCACGCGCGGGTGGATCTCCGTGGGGCCCGGGCCCATCAGCGTGCGCTGCGGCGGGTGGAAGGAGTGGATGCGCTTCGAGGGAGCGTACTGGGTCATGGGATCGTTCTCCGGCATGCCGAAAGGCGCATCGTCCGGGCGCGATTTCACGCGCACCGGGTTCTTGGCGCTGGCTTCGTTGATCACGTCTTCCGAGCGGATGCGGCCCTGGGTGATGCGCTCCACCTCGCCCGCCCAACGCGCGGGGACGTAGCCCGTTTTCACCCAGTTGTGCACCACAGCCCGGTCGAGCTGGAACGCGCGCGCCACATCCGCCTGGCTGCCAAAAATCTCGACGAGTCGTGCCGCGCAGTTCATGCTTGGGGTTACCAATGGAAATTCTATCCTGTCAAACTGAGTTTGACAATCAAAACCCATGAAAAAAGACCTGAACGTCGTTTTCAAGCCGGAAACCGCCGCCGACGCCTACCTGGGCAGGCTCGCCGCCCGCGGCGTGGAGTACCTGTTCGCCAACGGCGGCACCGACTTTGCGCCCGTGGTCGAGGCCTACGCCAAGGGGCAATCGCTCGGCTGGCGCATGCCCGAACCGGTGATCGTGCCGCACGAAAACATGGGCGTGGCGATGATGCACGGCTGCACCATGGTGACCGGCCGCGCGCAGGCGATGATGGTGCACGTCGGCATGGGCACGGCGAATTCCATCAACGGCCTGATCAACGCCGCGCGCATGAACATTCCGATGCTGTTCACCGCCGGGCGCACGCCGCTCACCGAATCGGGCGCCCTGCCCGGCGCGCGCAACAACTACATCCACTGGGCGCAGGAGCACTTCGACCAGGGCGCGATGCTGCGCGAGTTCATGAAGTGGGACTACGAACTGAAGCACGCCGAACAGGTGGAAACGGCCGTGGACCGCGCGCTGGCGATCGCCAACAGCGAACCGCAGGGCCCCGTGTACCTGACGCTGCCGCGCGAAATCCTGGCGGCGCCGTTCCAGGGCCCGCCTTCTGCCGGCGTGATCCAGGTGGCCGCCTCGCCGCCGACCGCGGATGCCGATGCCCTCGAGGAGGTGGCGCGCCTGCTGGGACGTGCCCAGCGCCCCCTGCTGATCACTGCCAATGGCGGACGGACAGCGGATATGTCGAAAGCGATCGCTCACCTTTCGGAGACCTTCGGCATCCCTGTCGTGCATTACAGGCCGCGCTACCTCGCACTCTCCACCGAGCACCCGATGAACGCGGGTTGGGAGCCGCATGCGCTGCTGAAAGCCGCGGATCTCGTCCTGTGCGTCGAATGCGATGTCCCCTGGATTCCTTCGCAAGGCGGGCCGCATCCGGAAGCGAAGGTGGTGCACATCGGGCCGGACCCGCTCTATGCGCGCTACCCGATGCGCGGCTTTCGCACCGACGTCGCGCTCACCGGCCTGGTCGCGCCGACCGTGCTGCTGCTCGCGGAACGCGCCCTCGCTCATGCGCCCGCGGCGGGACAGCTCAAGCAGCGCTTCGATTCCAGCGCGCGCGCGTTCGAAGCCGAGCGCCGCAAGCTGCGCGGCGGCAGCGCGGCGATGTCGGCCAAGTACGCCTCGGCCTGCGTCAACCGGCTTCTGGATGACGACAGCCTGGTGGTCAACGAGTACCCGCTGGTGCTGGAGGAAATGCAGATCCGCCAGTCCTGCCGCTACTACGCCAGCGCGCCGGCGGGTGGCCTGGGCTGGGGCCTGGGCGCCGCGCTGGGCGCGAAACTCGCCTCACCGGACAAGACCGTGATCTGCTGCGTCGGCGACGGCGCCTACATGTTCGGCAACCCGACCGCCTCGCATTTCGTATCCGAGGCGATGCAGCTGCCGGTGCTGTTCGTGGTGTTCAACAACGCACGTTGGGCCGCGGTGCACCGCTCGACGCTCGCCATGTATCCGAAGGGCGCGGCCGCCGGCATGCAGGAACCGCCCTTCGCCACGCTGGAACCCTCGCCGCGCTTCGAGAAAACCGTCGAGGCAAGCGGCGGCTACGGCGTGCGCGTCGACGATCCGCAGCTGCTGCTGCCCGCGCTGCAGCAGGCGTTGAAGATCGTCAAGGAAGAAAAGCGCCAGGCGCTCGTCAACGTCTGCCTGGAAGCGAGCTACGTGAAGACGAGCTGAACTCGGGCGGGATCCGGGTACCGGGGATGTGTTTCTTCCCCCAGCGCGCCGCAGCAGCAAGCACATCGCCCAGATCGCGGCCTTTCCCGGTGAGCGAGTAGGCGTAGCGCACGGGGCGCTCCTGGTAGGGCCTGGCCTCGATCAACCCCGCTTCTTCCATCCTGCGCAGCCGGTCCGCAAGGATGTTGGTCGGAATGCCCTCGTCGGAAGCCGACAGCGCGCCATAGGTATTGCGCCCGCGCAGGAGGTCGCGCACCACGAGCAGGGTCCACTTGTCGCCCGCGATGTCGAGCGCGCAGGCGACCGGGCAGGAGGAGCGTTTCTTCATCTGTGGTATCTTACGCACTCACTTGCATTTTGCAAGTCACTAGGCCCGGCCGGCCAAAGCGCGGGCGGGAAGCGCCATGAAAGCCTTTGTTCTCGATCGCCATGGGAAAAAGCGCGCGTTGCGTTCGGCGGACATGCCGGATCCGGTGTTGCGCGACGACGAGGCGCTGGTACAGGTGCACGCGGCCAGCGTGAACCCGCTGGACTCCAAGATCCGGGACGGAGAGTTCAAGCTCATCCTGCCCTATCCCCTGCCCCTCATCCTGGGTCACGATGTGGCCGGGGTGGTGGTCAGGGTCGGCCCGCGCGTGCAGCAGTTCAAGCCGGGCGATGAAGTCTATGCGCGGCCGGACGACTTCCGGATCGGCACGTTCGCCGAATTTGTCCCGGTCAAGGAGGCATCCCTGGCGCTCAAGCCCAAGGGCATCACGATGGAAGAAGCCGCTTCCATTCCCCTGGTGGGCCTGACGGCATGGCAGGCGCTGGTCGAGAAGGCCGACCTGAAGAAGGGGCAGAAGGTCTTCATTCAGGCCGGCTCCGGCGGTGTCGGCACCTTCGCCATCCAGTTGGCCAAGCACCTGGGCGCCACCGTCGCCACGACGACCAGCACGGCCAATGTCGCGCTCGTGAAGAGTCTGGGTGCGGACGTCGTCATCGACTACAAGACGCAGGACTTCGAAAAAGTCTTGCGCGACTACGACGTGGTCCTGAACAGCCAGGATGGTAAGACGCTCGCAAAATCCCTCCGCGTACTCAAGGGCGGAGGCAAGCTCATTTCCATCTCCGGGCCGCCGGATCCCGAATTCGGCAAAGAGATCGCGGCACCCGGGTTCGTAAGACTGGCCATGCGGCTGCTGAGCTCAGGCGTCAGGCGAAAGGCGCAAAGCCTGGGCATTGGCTACGCCTTCCTCTTCATGAAAGCGAACGGGGCCCAACTGCGGGAGATCACCCGTCTCATCGAAGCAGGCGCGATCCGCCCCGTGATCGACAAGGTGTTCCCGTTCGAGTCCACCAACGAGGCCCTGGCCTACGTCGAGGCAGGCCGCGCGAAGGGCAAAGTCGTGATCAAGGTCAGATGAAACCGCCTCGCTTCCACGGTCAAAGTGCACCGCCCGTAGCGGACCCATTACTCACGGTACCGATCCTGCCGACGCTCGTGCGATTCGCGCTGCCGAACATGGGCGCGATGCTGGCCACGGCGCTGGCGGTCGTCGCCGAGACGACCTATGTCGGCAAGCTCGGCGTGGCCTCGCTGGCCGGAATGGCGCTCGTATTTCCGATGGTCATGCTGCAGATGATGCTGTCGGGCGGCGCGATGGGCGGCGGCGTGTCGTCCGCCGTGAGCCGCGCGCTCGGCGCCGGGGATGGAGCGCGCGCGAACGCGCTTGCCGTGCACGCAATGTGGATCGGGTTGTCGGCAGGAGCGCTATACACCACGCTGATGCTCGCCTTCGGGCCCGCCGTGTATGCGGGGCTTGGCGGCCGCGACGAGGCGCTGGCCCAGGCGATCGCATACTCGAACATCGCGTTCACCGGATCGATCGGCGTCTGGCTCATGAACACCTTTGCCTCGGTGATCCGCGGATCAGGGAACATGCCGGTGCCCTCGGCGACGTTCCTTGCGGTCTCCGTGCTGCAGGTCCTGGTTGGCGGCGCGCTTGGGCTTGGTTGGGGCCCGTTTCCCCGGCTGGGTATGGCTGGCGTCGCGGCCGGACAGGTGATTGCGTACGTGATTGGCACGATCTACCTGTACGCCTATCTGATTTCGAGCCGCTCGCGGATCCGGCTGTCGGTGCGCGCGACGCCGCTGCGGTGGGAACTGATGCGCGACATCCTGAAAGTAGGTGCGCTCGCCTGCATCTCGCCGTTGCAGTCGGTGGCGACGATACTGATCCTCACCTGGCTGGTCGCGCAATTCGGCACCGCCGCGCTCGCCGGCTACGGCATCGGCACCCGGCTCGAATTCCTGCTGATCCCCATCGGATTCGCCATTGGCGTGGCTTCCGTCCCTCTCGTGGGCATGGCCATGGGCGCCGGCAAGATCGCGCGCGCCCGGCGCGCGACCTGGGTCGCGGCGGGTCTCGCAACCGCGCTGCTCGGCGCGCTGGGGCTTGCGGTGGCCATCGCTCCCGACCTGTGGAGCCGCCTGTACACGCAAGACCCGGAGGTGCTCGCTTCGGCCGCCGTCTACTTCCACTGGGCGGGTCCTTGCTATGGACTGTTCGGTCTGGGGCTTTGCCTGTATTTCTCATCGCTCGGCGCAGGTAAGGTCGGCGGCCCGGTCCTCGCGGGCACTCTGAGGCTCGCCGTGATTGCGCTGGGAGGCTGGGCACTCGCCGCCGCAAATGCGCCCTCGTGGGCGATATTCGCGCTGGTTGCGCTCGGGATGGCGGCCTATGGCGTCGCCTCCGTCATCGCCGTGCGTTACGCTAACTGGGGAGTGGAACGATGATTCAGACCCGCAGCTACCTCTTTGTCGCGCTCGCCGCGGGCGCCTTCCTGATGATCACGATGGGCGTTCGCCAGTCGTTCGGCCTGTTCGTCTCGCCGCTCAACACCTCGACTGGCCTGGGCATCGCGGCCATCAGCTTCGCGCTTGCGATCGGACAGTTCACCTGGGGGGCGGTGCAACCGATCGCCGGCGCGCTCGCCGACCGCTACGGCCCCGGCAAGGTACTCGTCGCCGGGCCGCTCATTCTCGCCTGCGGCATGGCGCTGACGCCGTTCATGGACTCGAGCTTCGGCCTGATCGTCTCGCTCGGCCTGCTTGCGTCCATCGGCTCTGGCGCGGGCAGTTTCTCGGTGTTGCTCGGCGCCGCTGCGCAGCGCATGCCGGCTGAAGCACGCGGCAAGGCAGCCGGCGTGGTCAACGCGGGGGGCTCGCTCGGGCAGTTCGTGTTCGCGCCAGTCGCGCAGGCACTCATCCAGGCGGTCGGCTGGATGGCCGCGCTCTGGTCGCTCGCGGCGATGACGCTGGCGGCGCTGCCGCTGGTGCGCGCCGTGGCGCCGCGCGACGCGCCTGCCCCCGCGGCGCCCAAGGCGGGTGAGTCGCCGTGGCGCGCGCTCGGCAACGCCTTCGAGGACCGCAGCTACGTGCTGCTCAACCTGGGCTTCTTTACCTGCGGCTTCCACATCGCGTTTCTGGTCACGCACCTGCCGCAGGAAGTCGACCTTTGCGGGCTGCCGCCGACGGTGGCAGGCTGGTCGCTCGCGATCATCGGCCTCGCCAACATCGCGGGCAGCCTCGCCGCCGGATTCGCGACCTCGCGCTACCGCAGCAAGTACATCCTCGCGTGGATGTACGGCTCACGCGCGGTGCTCATCGCGCTGTACCTCGCCGCGCCGAAGACCGCGCTCACCTTCTATCTTTTCGCCGCCGGGCTGGGCGCGACCTGGCTCGCGACGGTGCCGCCAACCGCGGCGATCGTGGGCAAGCTCTTTGGCGTGCGCTTCCTCGCCACGCTGTTCGGCATGACGCTGCTGTCGCACCAGATCGGCGGCTTTCTCGGCGCCTGGCTGGGCGGCCTCGCGTACGAGAGCTCGGGCTCCTATCTCTGGATGTGGTACGCCGACATGGCGCTCGCGGCCGCCGCGGCGCTCGTCAACCTGCCGATCAGGGAAGCGCTCGTGCCGGCCCCAGCCGCCCCAGCAGCGGCAGCTTGAGCGCCGGGTCGAATGGGTTGACGCCGAAGGTCAGCCCGAGCAGGTTGACCTCCAGGCCTTCCACGCCGCTCAAGGTGAGCGCGAACAGGCCCGCGATGGAAAACTGCACGCCCTTGCCGCTCGGCGCCGAATCGAAGAGGTTGCCGCCCAGGTAGTCCTTGCCGATCGCCGTCGGCGGCAGGTCCACGCCCAGTTCCGGCACGGCGCGCGTGATCCAGGCGACGAAGGTGTTGGAGTTCGGCCCCGGCCATGCGGTGTACTCGCTGGCATACGGATAGGAACGCGCCGCGGCGTCGATGCGCGCAATGAGCTTTTCGGCCTCCTCGCCGCGCTTGTCCGCGTACAGCTCCGGCGCGTTGCCGAACCAGCGCGCGTCCGGCGCGCGCGCGTGGATCGCCACCACCGTGTCCGTCCAGCGCAGGCGCCAGCCGATGACTTCGTAGACCGTGTAGGCGGGCGCGTTGGCCGGCTTGACCGCGACCCAGGTATGCACGCCGAAACTGCCGCGCCAGCCCCAGGTGCGCGCGCCGTAGACCTGCACCACCGCCTCGGTCGCCGCCGCCGGGTCCGGCGCGAGGCCCACCGGCGCCGAGCTCGCCGTGCGCCAGTCCTGGCTGTTTGCGTTCTTACCTGTGGTTACAAGAAACACCATGAAACCGGAGATCAATGCAATCGTCAGCAAGCGGCGGGACATGCGCTATTCGACAAACAAAGGCTCGCCAAGGTTCCTGAACTGCACCACGCTGACACGCCTTTTGTCCTTGTCGGTCCCCGGCTTCAGTGCGGCGAAATCAAACAGCTTGCGATCGAGCAGCTGCGAGGGCCGCACGTCGGTGAGCGCGCGCAGGATGGACGAGATGCGTCCCGGCTCGGCCGCCTCCCACTGCTTGAGCATGCGGCCAACGACCTTGCGCTGCAGGTTTTCCTGCGAGCCGCACAGCGTGCAGGGAATGATCGGGAAGGCCTTCGCCTCGGCATAGGCGGCGAGATCGTCCTCGGCGACGTAGGCGAGCGGGCGGATGACGACGTGCCTGCCGTCGTCCGACAGCAGCTTCGCGGGCATCGCCTTCAGCGTGCCGGCGTGGAACAGATTGAGGAAGAAGGTTGCCAGCACGTCGTCGCGATGGTGGCCGAGCGCGATCTTGGTGGCGCCGAGCTCGCCGGCGATGCGGTACAGCGCGCCGCGGCGCAGCCGCGAACACAGCGCGCACATGGTCTTGCCTTCCGGAACCACGCGTTTCACGACCGAGTAGGTGTCCTGCTCGACGATGCGAAACGGCACGCCGAGCGCTTCCAGGTAGTCGGGCAGCACGCGCTCGGGAAAGCCCGGCTGCTTCTGGTCGAGATTGACGGCGATCAACTCGAACGCGACCGGCGCCCTGGCTTGCAGGCCGAGCAGGACATCGAGCAGGCCATAGCTGTCCTTGCCGCCCGAGAGGCAGACCATCACCTTGTCGCCGGCCTCGATCATGTTGAAGTCGGCGATCGCCTCGCCCACCTGGCGACGGATGCGCTTGGCGAGCTTGTCGGTTTCGAGCTTCTCTTTTCGGGGGTCTTTTTGCATGAAAAATCCGAAGAATTGCCTAGAGGTAAACCGACCTGCCGCCGTCGACCGCCAGGACCTGGCCGGTGACGAAAGGCGCGGTCGCGAGGAAGTGTACCGCCCGCGCGACTTCCGCGGGCGCGCCCAGCCGCTCGAGCGGCGTCGTGGAGACGATGCGCGCGCGTTCCTCGGGCGTCAGCTGTCCGTCCTCCGGCCAGGCGATCGGGCCGGGGGCGACCGCGTTGACGCGCACCTCGGGCCCGAGCTCCAGCGCCAATACGCGCGTCAGGGCCACCAGGCCTGCCTTCGCGATGCAGTAGACCGCGTAGCCCTTGAGCGGCCGCTCGGCGTGAATGTCGGCGATGTTCACGATCGCGCCGCGCTGCTTCCGGATCGCCGGGGCGGCCTCCTGCGCGATGAACAGCGGCGCGCGCAGGTTGGAGCCGACCAGCTCGTCCCAGTGGCCGGCTTCGATCGAGCCGATGGCGGTCGGGTAGAAGCTCGATGCGTTGTTGACGAGCACGTCGAGGCGGCCGAAGCGTTCGAGCGCCGAGCCGAGCAGGAGCCTGGGCGCGATCGGCGCGAGCAGGTCCGCCTTCACCTTCAGCGCGCTGCCGGCGCGCGCGGCGTTCAATTCCGCTTCCAGCGCCGCGGCCTCGGCTTCGGCGCCGCGGTAATGCAGCACGACGCTCGCGCCCGCGGCATGCAGCCGGCGCGCGATGGCCGCGCCGATGCGCCTTGCGGCGCCGGTCACCAGCGCGGTTTTCCCCTGCAGGCCCGAGTCCGGGGTTTCACTCATATGAGCGCGGGATTCTAGGGTAAATTGCCTGCGGTTCACGCCCTCTCATGCGCACCGCCAGATTGCCCGCACCCGATCCGCAGGCGCTCGCCGCGAGCCGCGCGCTGCTCGATCGCATCGGCGCGGAACTGGGCGCCGCGGGCAACTGGATCTCGTTCGCGCGCTACATGGAACTCGCGCTGTATGAACCGGGCCTGGGGTATTACGCGGCGGGCGCGCGCAAGCTGGGCGCCGGCGGGGATTTCATCACCGCGCCGGAGCTCTCGCCGCTGTTCGGTCGCGCGCTCGCGCGCCAGATCGCGCAGATCCTCGAGCCTGGCGAAGCGGTACTTGAGTTCGGCGCCGGCTCGGGCGTCCTTGCCGAGGTCTTGATTTCCGAATTGAAGGATGTTGAATACAGGATTCTTGAAACAAGTCCCGAACTCAGGCAAAGGCAGGGGCAAAGGCTGGGAAACCGGGCGCAATGGCTCGAGCGCCTGCCGGAACGCTTCCGCGGCGTGATCATCGCCAATGAAGTCGTCGACGCCATGCCGGTGCACGCGCTCGCGTGGACGCGCGCCGGCTTGCTGGAGCGGGGGGTTTGCGCGAACGAGGGGCAGCTCGCGTGGTCGGAAAGGCCTGCCGAAAAACTTCTTGTGGAAAATTCAAGGGCGATCCAGGTCGACCTCCCCCCGTCGGGCCGCTACGAAAGCGAACTGGCCCTGTTCGCGCGCGCCTGGATGCGCTCGATCGCGCGGCTGCTGGAGCGCGGCGCGGTGCTGGTCATCGACTACGGCTTCCCGGCGCGCGAATATTTCCACCCGCAGCGGTCGATGGGCACGCTCGCCTGCCACTACCGGCACCAGGTCCACGGCGACCCGTTCTACCTGCCGGGCCTGCAGGACGTGACCGCGCACGTGGACTTCAGCGCGCTCGCGCGCGCCGCGGCCGACGGCGGCCTGGAGGTGCTGGGCTACGCCAACCAGGCGCGGTTCCTGGTGAACTGCGGCATCACGGAGCTGCTCGCCGCGGAGGATCCGGCCAACGCGAAGCGCTACCTGCCCGCCACCGCCGCGGCACAGAAACTGCTCTTGCCGTCCGAAATGGGCGAACTGTTCAAGGTGCTCGCCGTCGGCAAGGGTGTGGACGGCATTCTCACGGGTTTTCGCGAGGGCGACCGCCGTGGCTCGCTGTAGCCTGCTCCTGCTGCTCGCCCTGTTTTCGATGGCAGCGAGGGCGGAAAAGCCCTGGCGGGACAGTCCGCACGGGGCCATGCTCGAGCGCATCATCCCGCCCGGCTTCACGGCGGCGATGCTGCCCGAGCCGCAATCGCGCGGCGCCCAGCTCACGCTGCGTTACTGCGTGCAGTGCCACAACCTCGCCAGTCCGGCGATGCACGACGCGGCGCGCTGGCCCTCGGTCGTGCGCAGGATGGTGCCGCGCATGGAAGGCCAGGGAAACATGGGCAGGCTGATGGCGGAGATGATGGCCGGGGTGAAAGCGCCCTCGCCGGCCGACGAGCAGGCCATCGTCGCCTACCTGCGCAGGCATGCGCAGCACGCGCTCGATCCGAAGCAGATTCCGGAGGTCGACTCGCCCGCCGCGGAGCCGTTCCGCCTCGCCTGCGGCCAGTGCCACGTGCTGCCCGACCCGCGCCGCCATACCGCCGCCGAGTGGCCCGCGGTGGTCGAACGCATGCAGAAGCACATGGAGTGGACAAACCGCGTCGTCGGGTCCCAACCGGTTCCCGGCGAGCTGCAGCTCAGGATCGAAGACATCAACGCGTTCCTGTTCCGGCACGCAAGGAGGTAGCCGCCATGCCACGCAGGATCGTCGACCTGTCCATCTATCTCGAGAACGACGTGGTCTCGGACCCGCCGCCCTTCGGCCCGAAGATTTCCTACATGGCGCACGACGCCACCTTCCCGCAGATCGCGCCGTTCTTCCCGGGCCTGAAGCAGGAAGACCTGCCCGACGGCGCCGCCTGGGCGGTCGAGAAAGTCGAACTCATCACCCACAACGGCACGCACCTGGACGCGCCGTATCACTTCCACCCGACGATGAACAAGGGTGAACGGGCGATTGCGATCGACGAGGTTGACCTGAACTGGTGCTTTCAGCCCGGCGTGAAGCTGGATTTCCGCCACTTCCCGGACGGATACGTCGTCACCGCAAACGACGTCGAAGCAGAACTCGGAAAAATAGAGCACGCCCTGAAACCGCTCGACATCGTGGTGGTGAACACGCGCGCCGGCGCGCGCTACGGCCACGACGATTACGTCAACGCCGGCTGCGGCATGGGCTACGAGGCGACGATGTACCTGCTCGAGCGCGGCGTGCGCCTCACCGGGACGGACGCCTGGAGCTGGGACGCGCCCTTCATCCATACCGCCGAGAAATACAAGGAAACGAAAAACGCCAGCCTGATCTGGGAGGGCCACAAGGCCGGGCGCGACATCGGCTACTGCCACCTGGAGAAACTGCACAACCTGGAGGCATTGCCGGGCGACGGCTTCGTCGTGTCCTGCTTCCCCCACAAGATCCGCGGCGCCTCGGCGGGCTGGACGCGCGCGGTGGCGATCTTCGACGACCTGCTCTCGGAGAGCTTCCGCCGCGACGAAGCGCGCGCGCCTGGCTAATTCAGGAAAGGAACCTGCATGCCGCGCGCGACCGCCGGGCGGCGCGTGATGGCGTCGTACCAGCGCTTCACGTGGGGAAACGCGGCAAGGTCGACGCGGTGCCACTCGTGGCGCGCCACCCAGGGGTAGGTCGCGATGTCGGCGATGGTGTATTCGTCCGCGAGATAGGCCGCTTCCGACAGGCGCTTGTCGAGTACGCCGTAGAGGCGCCTGGCTTCATTGCCGTAGCGCTCGCTGCCGTAGGGAATCTCGTCCTTCTTCGCGCGCATGAAATGGTGCGCCTGGCCGAACATCGGCCCGACGCCGCCCATCTGGAACATCAGCCACTGCAGGACGATATATTTATTGTTTTGGGGATAAAACTTTCCCGTCTTCTCCGCGAGGTAGATCAGGATCGCGCCCGACTCGAACAACGGCAAGGGTTTGCCGTCCGGCCCCTCGGGATCGACGATCGCGGGAATGCGGTTGTTCGGGTTGATGGCAAGAAACGCCGGCTTGAACTGCTCGTCCTTGCCGATGTCGACGGCGTGGACCTTGTAAGGCAACCCGCACTCTTCGAGCATCACGGATACCTTGCGTCCATTGGGCGTGCCCCAGGTATACAGGTCGATCATCGCGGCTCCGGAATTCTGGCAGTCGCGGAGTTTATATGGAATCGGACGCAAGGAACGTCATCCCCGCGAAAGCGGGGACTATGCAATCGGGCGATAAGAACGTCATCCCCGCGAAAGCGGGGACTACGTAATCGGGCGATAAGAACGTCATCCCCGCGAAAGCGGGGATCCAGGTTTTCGCTTCGGTTTCGATTGCATGATTCTGAAAATCCAAAAGCAGAACCTGGGTCCCCGCTTTCGCGGGGACGACGTCAGTCGAGGTAAAACTGGGTCCCCGCTTTCGCGGGGACGACGATATTAGGTCTCTTGTAGTGCCGCGGCGATCGCCTGCTCGCGCGCCTGGTCGAGCAGCGCCGAGATGGCGGCCGGGGCCGAAGCGCGCTTGGCGATCTCGCCCGCGTCCACCGCCTCGGCTGCTGCCAGCGCTTTTTCCATTTTTTCCGAATCAAAACCAGAGGCGGCGATGCCTGCAGCTTCGAGCAGCAGCGCAAAGCGCCCGGGGCGGCGGAAGGCGTCGGCGCGCTTGAAGAGGTCGAGGAATTCCTCCGCCCCGGATGCCTGCAACAGATTCCGGCAACGGCAGGCGAGCAAGGCGAGTTCGCGCTCTTCATTGGGCACTTTCAGGCGTTCGCACAGGGACTTGATCTCGCCTTCCGCCAGCGGCCAGCAAAGCACGGCGAAGCGCACCGGCAGCGGGCCGCTGAAGGATGCCGGCAACTGCCTGAGCTCGGGCAGCAGCTTCGGGCGCAGGCCGCATTCTTCGAGCACGGCGAACATGCGTTCGGGCGCGGGCTCGGCCAGGCCCCTGGCGAATTCCTGCCAGACGCGTTCGGGCACGAGGTGCTCGGTTTCCTTCGAGTCGACCATCGAGCGCATCAGCGCCATGGTTTCTTCGGCGACGCGAAAGCCGAAGCGCGCGGCGAAACGCGCGACCCGCAGGATGCGCACCGGATCCTCCTGGAACGCGGCGCTGACGTGGCGCAGCACGCCATTGTGCAAATCGGTTTTTCCATCGAAAGGATCGATCAGGCTTCCGTCCGGCGCCCGCGCCATGGCATTGATGGTCAGGTCGCGGCGCGCGAGGTCGGCTTCAAGGGTCACGTCGGGCGCGGCGTAGACGGTGAAGCCCTTGTAGCCACGGCCGCTCTTGCGCTCGGTACGCGCGAGCGCGTACTCCTCGTGCGTCTGCGGGTGCAGGAACACCGGGAAGTCCCTGCCGACCGGGCGAAAGCCCGCGGCGACCATTTCCTCGGGCGTCGCGCCGACCACCACGTGATCCCGGTCCTTGACCGCGAGCCCGAGCAGTTCGTCGCGAACCGCGCCGCCGACGACGTAAGACTTCACGCTGGCTAGCGGCGCGCCCGCAAGCGCAGCTGCGCAAAGCGCTCGCGCGTTCCAGCGTCACGTTCGCGCGGACCGGAAGGCAGGAGCCAGACCGGCGCCGCATCTTCCAGGGCCGCCGGCTGCATTCCGAACGGGAACGCGCAGTCACACACGCTCGGCACGCGCATCGACAGCAGGTTGTCGCGCGTGAGCAGCTTCACCGGCAGCCACTCCATCGTCCAGGCCTGCAGGTACGCCAGGCCATCGGGCAAGCCGATGACCAGGCGTTTGCGGCGGGTCACGGCGCAGACGAATTCCATGAGCTCGCGCAGCCTGTACTCGCGCGGCCCGCAAAGATCGTAGCGCTTGCCCGCGGATTCCGGGCTCTCCAGCGCGGCGAGCATCGCTTTCACCACGTCGCCGACATAGACCGGCTGGAACCGCGCGTCCGCCTTCGGCAGGGCCAGGACGGGGAAAAGCCCGGAGAGGAACGCGAACTGGTTCAGGAACTGATCCTCCGGCCCGAAGATCACCGAGGGCCGGAACACGGTCGACGCCAGGTCGTCGGCCGCCAGCACGGCGCGCTCGCCGATTCCCTTGGAGCGCAGGTATTGCGAAGGCGCCTCGGGATCGGCGCCCAGCGCGCTCACGTGCAGCAGGCGCCTGACGCCGGCCCGGCGGCAGGCGTTGACGGCCGCCTGCGCCAGTTCGACGTGCGCTTGCTTGAAGTCCGGGCCATGCAGTATTCCGGCGAGATTCACCACCACGTCGCGGCCGGCGGCCAGGGCCGCGAACCCGGCGGGGTCGCGCAGGTCGGCTTCGACCACGTCGACCGTGGGCAGCAGGATCAGGTGCCTGGCGCGGTCGCGCCGGCGCGTCGGCACGGTCACGCGCGCGCCGCGCGCGGCCAGTTCGGCCACCAGGTGCCGGCCCACGAAGCCGGCGCCGCCGATGACGAGGAAATTCTGCTGCTTCAAGCGTTCAGGGCAGTTCTTCGCATTAAGGCAGCTCTTCGCCGGGGCGTTCGCCCGCCGACTTCGCGGGTATCAGGCCGAGCCGTTCCTTGAGCGGTACCAGCTTACCGCCGATCAGTTGCGAGTAGTACATGGTGTTCGCCATCACCTTCTTCACGTAGTCGCGCGTCTCGTTGAAGGGGATGGTTTCGGCATAGATCGCGCCTTCCAGCGGCTGCATGCCGCGCCAGCGGCGCGCGCGGCCCGGGCCGGCGTTGTAGGCGGCCGAGGCGAGCACCGGGTGGCCCAGTTCGTCCAGCACCAGCTTCAGGTAGCTCGTGCCGAGCGCCACGTTCATCGGCACCTCGGACACGTTGGCCGGGCTGTAGTCGCGCATGCCGTTGCGCCTGGCGACCCAGCGCGCGGTCGCGGGCATCAGCTGCATCAGCCCGCGCGCGCCTGCCGAGGACCTGGCATTGACGATGAACCGGCTCTCCTGGCGCACCAGGCCGAACACCCAGGCTTCCTCCAGGCCGGCGCTGCGCGCCTGCGCGTTGAACACGTCCTTGAACGGCGTGAGGAAGCGCACCTTGTAGTTGTGCTGGTGCGCCGTGCGGTCCGCGGTGTTGATCGCGCGGTCGTAGACACCCTCGCGGCGAGCCAGTTCCGCGGCAGCCAGGAGTTCCGCATCGGTCATGCGCTGGATCGTATGCACCCACTCGCGCGTTCCCTCCGTGCGCAACTCCAGCCGGTAGAGTTCGAGCGCGCGCGCGAGGCCGGGGACGGCGCGCGCGGCCGCCACCTCGGCTTCGCTCGGTTCGTGGAAGGGTTCGGGCACGCCCGCCATCGGCCCCAGCTCTTCGGCGGCCAGCAGGCCGTAGAAGCTCGGCTGCCCCGATATGCGCAGGAAATAGGCGCGCGCGCCGTCGGCCTGCCCCTGCTGGCCAAGCGCGCGCCCATACCAGTAGGACCAGGCCGGGTCGCGGCGCGCCACGGCCGACATGCGGTCGACCGCGTCGCGCACGGCCTGCCAATCGGCGGCGCGCAGCGCGGCGCGCACCTTCCACGCAAGCTGTTCGTCGTCGAGCGCGGCGGTATCGGCGCGCGCATACCAGCCATGCGCCTCCGGGATCAGGCGGCGCGCGCCTTCATAGGCGAGCCGGCCCCACAGATACTTCTGGTCGTCCTCCGGCAGGCGCTCGCCCAGTTTTCCCTGCAGCCATTCCACCGCCGCCTCCGGCTCGCTGCGGCCCAGGCGGATCACGCCGAACAGCAGCATCTCCCGGGCCGCGCGGCGCTCGAACTTTTTCGGCGGGTTGGCGAGCAGCTTGCGCGGCGCAGTCGCCGCCTGGTTGAACAACGCGTCGTCGTGCTTGTCGGCCGCAGGCAACTGCGCCAGCGCACGCCGCGCCGCGCTCAGCTGGCCGTTCTCGAGCAGCAGGCGCACGCGGCGCCAGACGTCATCGACACCGACACGCTCTGCTTCGAGCATCCGGTCGGCCAGCGCGCGGCAGCCCTCGGGCAGCTCGCGCGGTTCGAACCAGAGCACGCGCGCCTCGTCGTGCACGCCGTCATCGGCGCGCGCCAGCCGCGACAGCCACGCATAGCAACGGATCTCCAGGTCATCCTGCGCGAGGCGCGGCAGCTGCTGGTCGAAGCTTCGCCATTCGCCTCGCTTGCCCAGCTCCTTCAGCCAGTCCGCGCGCAGGCGCTCGGCGACATAGGTCCCCGATGCGCGCTCGAGAAAATTCTGCACGTCAGCCTCGGGCGCGTCTTCGATGCGCAGCTTCAGGCGCCAATATTCCAGGTAGGGCGCGAGCACGTGCGCGCTGCCGACCTGGCCGGCAAAGCGCTGCAGCTTGACCGCGTCGCCGGCGCGATACGCGTCGTAGGCCTTGAGCAGCGCTTCGTCGGTGCTCGACAGCTTGGGTGCGGCGCCCAGCGCGACCGACCAGGCGGCAATCGCTGCTATAGTGAGGAAACGCCTAAAAATCATGGACTAAGCTTAGCACTCCCGAATCAAGGCTGCATGACGCACGAACAGTTGAAAGCCTGGCGCAAGGCCGAACGCGACCGCCTGATCGCGGCCCGGGTCGCGCTCGATGCGCAGACGCTCGAGCGCCACCGCCAACGTATTGACCGCCATCTCGAGCGCGCGTTTCCGGGACTGGCCTCGGCGAAGCTCGCGTTCTGCTGGCCGATCAAGGCGGAGTACGACGCACGCCGTCTTGCAAGAACGCTGCGCGAGCGCGGCGCGTTGACCGCTCTGCCGGTGGTCGTCTCGCCCCGGCAGCCGCTCGTGTTCCGCGAATGGCATCCGGGCGTCGAGCTTGCAACGGGCCCGCTGGACATTCCCTACCCGGCGCGCTCACCCGAGGTCGTGCCGAACGCGGTGCTGCTGCCGATGAACGGCTGGGATCAGGCCGGCTATCGCCTGGGCTACGGGGGTGGGTTCTTTGACAGAACCCTGGCTTCTTATGCCAGAAAACCGGCAGTCATCGGGCTGG
>Ga0315912_10002292_pt1 | contig 20832 bp, 16 predicted proteins | sample VfabasoilMG_FD_204469 | JGI IMG/M metagenome (GOLD analysis project Ga0315912, IMG submission 204469) | Garden soil microbial communities collected in Santa Monica, California, United States - V. faba soil | ecosystem: Environmental > Terrestrial > Soil > Garden | place: USA: California...
CTGCAGCGAAGGCGTGTCGACGGTGCCCGGGCAGATGGCGTTGCAACGAATGCCCTGCGCCACGAAATCCGCGGCCACCGACTTGGTGAGTCCGATGACGGCGGCCTTGGTGGTGCCATAGGCGCAGCGATCCGGCACGCCGGTGACCGAGCCCGCGACCGAGGACATGTTGATGATGGACCCGGCGCGCGCCGTGACCATGCCGGGCAGGAAGGCGCGGATCATGTGATACATCGATTTCACGTTCAGCTCGAAGGCGGCATCCCATTGCGCCGGTTCGACCGTGAGCACCGTGCCGCCGGGCACCGAACCCGCGCAGTTGAACAGCACGTTCACCGTCCCGACGCGCTGCGCGAACTCGGCGATCGCTTTCGGGTCGCGCACGTCGAGCGCGTGACCCTCGCAGCCGGCGACGTTTTTCACGGCGGCGTCGTCGATGTCGGCCGCGAACACACGCGCGCCCTCGCGCGCGAACAGCTCGGCGCTGGCGCGGCCGATGCCGGAGCCGGCGGCGGTGACGATGGCGGTTTTTCCCCGGAGTCGTGACATTCCTTCAGATCCCATAGGTTTCACGGGCGGTGCCGGAATATATCTGCGCGCGTTCGGTTTCGCCCAGGCGTATCAACAGCATCTCGCTGGCCTGGTACCACTCCTCGTAGGAGCAGACCAGTTCGCACACCGGCCAGTCGCTGCCCCACATCATGCGGCGCGGCCCGAAACAGTCGAGCAGGTGATCCACGCACGGCGCGAGCACCGCAGGATTGGTGCTGCCCGCCTCGGTGACCAGGCCTGACAATTTGCAGACGGCATTGGTGTGGCGTGCGATGGCGGTCATCTCGTGGCGCCATTCGGAAAGATCGCCGTTGCGCAGCGGCGGCTTGGCGCCGTGATCCACGACCAGGCGCAATTCCGGATACAACCCGGCGAAGTCGCCGAGCACCGGCAGGTGCTGCGGCAGGACCAGCGCGTCGAATACCAGGTCGTGATCGATCATGGCTTCGATGGCCGGCGCGAGCTCGGGTTTGAGCATCCACGCAACGTCGGGGATGTCCTGGATCATCGGCCGCAGGCCCAGGAGATTGGCGTCGGCTGCGAGCGTGGCGATGTCTTCGGGTGCCATCGGGCTTTCGAAGTTCACCCAGCCGACCACGCCGGCGACGAAGGAATGTTCGCCGGCCAGCTCCAGCATGAACTGGGTCTCGGCGATGGTCGGCGCGGCCTGCACCAGCACCGTGGAATCGACGCCGGCGCGCCGGAGCTGCGGCTCGAGATCCGCGGGCAGATAGTCACGGTAGATGGGCTCGTGACCCGGAGTCAGCCAGCCGTAGTCGCCGCGCTCCAGCCGCCAGAAATGCTGGTGACTGTCGATGCGGCTCATGCCGGCAGCGGCGCGCGTGTGTGGATCAGCCCGCGCTCGCGCAGTGCGCGCCAGAATTCCGCGGGAATCGGGTGGGAGAAAGATCGCGCCGCGTTTTCGGCCTCGGCGGCGTTCACACAACCGGCCACGACACTCGCGATCGCGGGATGGCCGAGCGGGAACTGCAGGGCGGCGGCCTGCAATGGCACGGCGAATTCGGCGCACACCGCTTCGAGGTTTCGGACTCGCTGCAGGACTTCGGGCGGCGGCGGCGCGTAGTTGTAGTGCGTGGCGGCCGCGGTACGCGAGCCGGTGGCGAGAATGCCCGAGTTGAAAGGTCCGCCGCAGATGATGGACACGCGGCGTTTCTCGCACAGCGGCAGCAGTGCTTCCAGGGCCGGCTGTTCGAGCAGCGTATAGCGGCCCGCGAGCAGGATGCAGTCGAAATCACAGCGCTCCAGCAGTTCGAGGCACACGGCCACTTCGTTCACGCCCAGGCCGATGGCGCGCACCTTGCCGGCGTCACGCAGTTCGCGCATGGCGGCGTAGCCACCCCGGTCGCCGAGAAAATCGCGCAGGTGCGCGTGGTGTGCCGCGCCGTGGGTCAGCCGTCCGATGTCGTGGCAGAGCAGGATGTCCACCCGCGGCACCGCCAGCCGCTCGAGGCTCCCGGCATGCGACTGCATGACGGACTCGTAACCGTAGTCGAAGACCGGTGCATAGGGGCGCGACGAGAAGTACCCCTCGCGACCGTTCTTTTCGTCCTGGGGTCCCGTCGCAACCAGCCGGCGGCCCACCTTGGTCGAGATCACCGGTTTGGGCTGCGTATCCGCCAGGGCCGCGCCGATGCGCAATTCGCTGAGTCCGAATCCGTAGAACGGGGCGGTATCGAAATACCGGACCCCCGATTCCAGCGAAGCTCGCACGGCGGCAAACGCGTCGCCCTCGTCGAGTGGCCGGTACAGGTTGCCGATGCCCGCGCCGCCGAAGCCGCGCACGCTGACTTCGAGGCCCGTGGCCCCGATCTCGCGCGTCGCGCGCGCTGGATTCATGCGGCGGCCGACAACGCGCCGGAGGTGGTTTCGCCGCGTCGTGCCAGCCACGCGAACATCACGACCACCGCGAAGCAGGCGGCCGGGATCAGCATGGCGGTGTTGATCGAGCTGGCGTCGGAAACCAGGCCCATCAACGGCGGGACCACCGCACCGCCGACGATGGCCATGACCAGGAACGAAGAACCGGACTTCGTGTGGTGGCCGAGCCCGCGCAGGCTCATGGTGAATATCGTCGGGAACTGGATCGACATGAAGAAGCTGGTCGCCATGAGCGCGTACAGGCCGGTATCACCGCCGGCGAGCGCGGCCGTGATACACAGCGCCACGTCGGCGGCCGCGAAAATGCCCAGCAGCGCCGCGGGACGGATCTTCGACATCAGCAGCGTGCCGATGAACCGGCCCGCGAAGAACAGCACCAGCGTGATCAGCAGGTTGTTGGCGGCTACCTTCTCGGCCGTGCCCGGCGTGTTGAACTGCGTGTAGCGGATCACGAAGCTCCAGACGCCCACCTGCGCACCGACGTAGGCGAATTGCGCGAACACCCCCACCCAGTAACGCGGGAAAGCAGCCAGTCCGCGGAAGCCGCCTGCCGAGGATCCGGAATCCTCCGCGACGCGCTGCGCCAGCGGCGGAAACTTCACGACCGCCACCAGCAACGCCCACAGCAGCACCACGCCGGCGATGCCGAGATACGGTAGTTTGACCGCGGCGAGCTCCGCGGCGCGCCAGGCCGACTGCGCGGCGGGCTCCAGGGCGCGGATCTGGTCCGCGGTCAGCGTGTGATCGGAGAGGATCAGTTCCTTGCCGACGAACACCCCGACGATGGTGCCCAGCGGATTGAAGGTCTGGGCGAAATTCAGGCGCTGGTCGGCGCTCTCGGCAGGGCCCATGGCGGCGATCATCGGATTGGCGGAGGTCTCGAGGAACGACAGTCCGCTGGCCACGACGAACAGTGCGACCAGGAAGAAGTGGTACTCGCCGAACTGCGCCGCCGGATAGAAGAGAAGTGCGCCGCTGCCGAACAACACCAGGCCCATGACCACCGCCGCGCGGTAGCCGAAACGGCGCATGAACAGCGCGGCCGGGATCGCGAACACGAAATAACCGATGAAGGTCGCGAACTGCACGAAGCTCGAGGCGAAGTCGCCCAGCAGGAAAGTTTTCCGGAACTGGGGGATCAGCACGTCATTCAGGCTGTTCGACATGCCCCAGAAAGCGAACAGGGCGACGACCAGCACGGTGGCCGGCAGGAATCCACGGGTGATGAGTCTCTGCATGGCCCCGCAACATGAACGGCGGCGCGAACAAGATCAAGGGCCGGCAGGTAGGTTAACCTTCGGCAACAAAGGGGGGCTCATGAAGTCATTGATGGCGGCCACGTGCCTGGCCATGCTGGTCGCGTGTGGTGGGCGGGCGCCCGAGGGGACATTCACGCAGAACGAACACGGCGTCGTGGTGACGCCGGCTGCCGGCGCCGCGAAACGCGTGCGCCTCGAGTTGCATTCCGAGAGCATCGTGCGCGTCACCGCGGTACCCGGGAATGAACTCGAACTGCCTCGGAGTCTCATGGTGATCTCGAGGCCCCGGGCTGTTCCGTTCAAGGTTGAGCGCAAGGGCAATGACCTGGTGCTCACCACGTCGAAACTCGACGCGCATGTAAGCCTCGAGACCGGCGCGGTGAGCCTCACCCGCGAGAAAGGGGGCCTGGGTTTGCTCGAGGAGGTCCAGGCGCGCGAGTTCGGGTCGCCCGGCATCTCGCAGGCCTTCGAGCAGAATGTCGACGAGGCATGGTTTGGTTCCGGACAGCACCAGAACGCGCAAATGGATCTCGCCGGCGAAGACGTCGAGCTGGCCCAGCACAACATGGACATCGGCGTGCCGTTCATCGTGTCCACGCGCAACTATGGCGTGCTGTGGGACAACAACTCCATCACGCGACTTGGCAATCCGAAACCGTACGGGCTGGCGTCGCGCGACCTGAAGGTGCGCGACGCGTCCGGCAATGAGGGCGGATTCACGGCGCGTTATTCCATCGACGGCACGATGAAGCTCGAGCGGATCGAGAAGGACATCAACTACCAGTACATCCGTGACCGCTTCAGCTGGCCGAAAGAATTGCTGGTGCCCAAGGAACCGGCCAGGGGCGCGCCGCCCAACATTCTTCCGAATCAGACCGTGACCTGGGAAGGATCCGTGGAATCCGGCCTCGAGGGGAAACACAAATTCCAGCTGTATGGCAGCAGCTACTTCAAGGTCTACGTCGACGGCCAGCTCGTGCTGGATCGCTGGCGGCAGAACTGGAATGCGTGGTACCACAACTTCGCGGTGGAGATGCAGGCGGGCAGACCCGTCAAGATCCGCATCGAGTGGATTCCGAACGACGGGTACATCGCGCTGCTGCACAACGATCCGCACCCGCGCCAGCTGCGGTTCACTTCGGAAACCGGCAACGCGATCGATTACTACGTCGTCGCGGGCGATTCGCAGGATGACGTGATCGCGGGTTATCGCCGGCTCACCGGCAAGGCGGTGTTGCTGCCGAAGTGGGCCTATGGTTTCTGGCAAAGCCGGCAGCGCTACACCACTCAGGACGAGTTGCTGGGCGTGGTGGCCGAGTATCGCAAGCGCAAGATCCCCATCGACAACATCGTGCTCGACTGGTTCTACTGGAATGAAGACGCCTGGGGTTCGCACGAGTTCGACAAGGCCCGTTTCTCCAGCCCCAAGGCCATGGTCGACAGGATTCATGCGCAGAACGCCAGGCTCATGATCTCGGTGTGGCCCAAGTTCTACCCGGCGACGGCTAACTACAAGGAGCTGGACGCGGCCGGGTTCATGTACCGCAAGAACATCGAGGACGGTTTCCTCGACTGGGTGGGCAGGGGTTACACCTCCTCGTTCTACGATCCCTATTCGAAGCCGGCGCGCGACATGTACTGGCGCCAGGTCGACGAAAAACTCGGCGTGCTCGGCATCGACGCCTGGTGGATGGATGCCACCGAGCCGGATCCGCACTCCAATCTCGACATCGACTCCATCAAGCAGCGTATCGGGCCGACGGCCCTGGGTTCCTCGACCGACTACTTCAACACGTACGCGCTGGTGCACAGCGGGGGTGTCTATGAAGGCGCGCGCGCCGCGCGGCCCGACAGGCGGGTCATGATCCTGACGCGCTCGGGAACCGCGGGAATTCAGCGAAATGCGGCCGCGGTATGGAGTGGCGACATCGCCTCGCGTTGGGACGACCTCTACAACCAGATTTCGGCGGGCGTCAGCACCAGTTATTCCGGCTTGCCCAATTGGACCTTCGACATCGGCGGCTTCTCGACCGAGCAGCGATACAACACCAATCCGAAACCCGCCGAACTCGAGGAATGGCGCGAGCTCAACCTGCGCTGGTTCCAGTTCGGCGCATTCGTGCCGTTGTTCCGTTCGCACGGAGAGTATCCATTCCGCGAGATCTACAATCTCGCGCCGCCGGGGTCGGAGGTGTACGAAAGCCTGGTTTGGTATGACCGCCTGCGCTACCGGTTGCTGCCTTACATCTACACGCTGGCCGCGGACACGTATCACCGCGACGGCAGCATCATGCGCGGCCTGGCCATGGACTTCGGCGACGACACTGGCATGCACGACATTCGCGACGAGTACATGTTCGGCAAGGCGTTCCTGGTCGCGCCCGTCTACCAGTTCAGGGCACGCAGCCGCATGGTCGTGCTGCCCGCCGACGGCGAATGGTGCGACTTCAACACCGGCGAGCGCTTTGCCGGTGGACAGAGGGTCGACACAGCCGCGCCGCTCAGCCGCATGCCGCTGTACGTGCGCGCCGGTTCCATCGTTCCGGTGGGCCCGGACATCCAGTACACCTCGGAAAAACCCGGTGGCGACATCACGCTGCTGGTATTCACCGGTGCCGACGGCAGCTTCGACCTCTACGACGACGACGGCGTGAGCTACGGCTACGAAAAGGGCGAGTTCTCGCGCATCCCGCTGCGCTACGAGGCCGCCAGCGGCAAGCTCACCATCGGTGCGCGTTCCGGCAGTTACGTCGGCATGCCCGAAGAACGCACTTTCAAGGTCCGCTGGATCAAGGACGGTGCAAAACCGCCGGCGGATCTCGACGCCGCGGCCGACGCGACCGTGTCATACAAGGGCGCCGAGGTGACGATTGCGCCCTGACACTATCCCTGTGGTAAAACTTCCGGCGCGAGGGGAGTACTAACAATACGGAGCGCACCGTGGCGAAGATTCCGCCTGGAGTGGGTCCACGTTTTCCGCAGGTCGTTGTGTTGTTCGGCGCCACCGGGGACCTCTCGCGCCGCAAGCTGATTCCGGGGCTGCTGCACCTGGCGAGCACCGGGTTCATTCCGGGCTGCCGCATCATCGGCGTGTCGCTCGATCCGCTCGATGTCGACGGTTTCCGGAAGTTGTCGCGCGCGGCAATCGATGAAGGCACGCGCAAGGTGAGCGACGCGGAGTGGTCCGCGTTCGCCGAGTGCCTCGACTACGTGCCGCTCAGCGCCGGCGCGGGCGCGCTCGCCGAGGCGGTCAAACGCGCCGAACAGGCCATAGGCGCCGAAAGCCGCCGGCTGCACTACCTGTCGGTGCCGCCCAATGCCGCGCTGTCGGCCGTGCGCATGCTCGGCGATGCGGGCCTGGTGCAGAACGCCCGCATCATCATGGAGAAGCCTTTCGGCACGGATCTCGCCAGCGCCGTGGAGCTCAACGCCAAGCTGCACGAGGTCTTCAAGGAAGAGCAGGTCTTCCGCATCGATCATTTTCTCGGCAAGGAACCGGCGCAGAACATCCTCGCCTTCCGTTTCGCCAACGGCCTGTTCGAACCCATCTGGAACCGCAACTTCATCGATCACGTGCAAATCGACGTGCCGGAGACCCTGGGCCTGGGCAAACGCTCGGGTTTCTACGAATCGACGGGCGCGTACCGGGACATGGTGGTGACGCACCTGTTCCAGATCCTGGGCTTCATGGCCATGGAGGCGCCCACGCACCTCGCGCCCAAGCCGATCAGCGAAGAGAAGAACAAGGTATTTCGCAGCATGCTGCCGATCCGGCCGTCGGACGTGGTGCGCGGCCAGTACATCGGCTACCGCAGCGAAGAGGGCGTCTCGGCCGAGTCGGACACCGAGACTTTCATCGCGCTCAAATGCTGGATCGACAACTGGCGCTGGGCGGGAGTGCCGTTCTACCTGCGCACCGGCAAGCGACTCGCGGAAGGCCAGCGCATCATCTCGATCGCGTTCCGCGAACCGCCGAAGAGCATGTTCCCCGCCGATTCGGGCATCGGCGCGCAGGGGCCGGATCACCTCACCTTCGATCTCGCGGACGCGGCCCGCACCTCGCTGTCGTTCTACGGCAAACGCCCGGGTCCGGGCATGCGACTCGACAAACACAGTCTGCAGTTCGCCATGCACGACACGGCGCAGGTCGGCGACGTGCTCGAGGCTTACGAGCGCCTGATCCTCGATGCCATGCGTGGCGACCACACCTTGTTCACCACGGCCGAAGGCATCGAGCGTCTCTGGGAAGTCTCCGTGCCGCTGCTGGAGTCGCCGCCGCCGGTCCGCACCTATGCCGTCGGGTCATGGGGCCCGAATGCCATTCACCAGCTCGTCGCACCGCACGCGTGGCGTTTGCCGTTCGAACGCGCCTGGCGCGACCCGAACCGCGCGGGAAGCTGATACACGCGGTAAGACGCCGCTGTCATCGGCCCAGGCGTGGGCGGTAGGACGCTCGTAAGCGTTGCCGACTAACAACTATTTCCGCCTGGGGCACGATGGCTGCACCTGGAGGGGCACGTTCGACGCATCAGGAGACGTCCATGCCCCGCACCTGGCCCGTACTCACGCTCTTGTTCGTGGCGGTGACTGGCAGGGCAGGCGAAAACGAATGGCGCAATGCCACCAACGACCCCGGCGCAGCCCGCGTCTGGCTGCATCCCGGGGTGCCGATCGAAACCGTTCTCGAGTCTCTGAACTCCAAGGGCTTCCGCATCAGCTACCGGCCGGAACACCTGACACCGAGCATGACTTTGCTCGAGCGACCAAAAGCCCGGCGCATCGATTCACTCCTGCGTGAAATCCTCACGCCCTACCACCTGCACGCGGACCACACGCTTTACGGCGAATGGAAGGTGAAGCCGATCAGGAAGAAGCGTCCGAAGGCGACCCTAACCGCGGAGAACACATTAATAAGTAGGGCGCCTAAACAATAACCGTTCTCGGTTGCAAACAAGAACTATTCTCAACTAAGATCGGCCCCCAGTAGCCGGGTGGCTGTTGCCCGGCACCGCAGCCTGAAAACTTCGCCAGCCACTCCCGAACGGGATAGCCAGCGCGCGCGGGCCATTCATATCCGTTCGGGAGGAAAACCAGTGTCGATTCAGAAATCGCGTATCGCCGTTGCCGTGAGCCTGGCGCTCGCCACCGCGATCCAGGCGCGTGCTCAGCAGACCGCTGAAGAGCCGAAGACCATGTCGAAGATCTCGGTGGCCGCCACCGAGCCCGAGGAAACTCCCAAGATCGACCGGGTTTCATCGCCCAAGGTCACGCAGGACATTCTCGACATGCCGCAGACCATCTCGGTGGTCAGCAAGGAAGTACTGCAACAGCAGGGCGCCACCACGCTGTCGCAGGCACTGCGCAATACGCCCGGCGTGACGTTCCTGCTGGGTGAGAACGGCAATACTGCCACCGGTGATTCCATTTTCATGCGTGGCTTCGACACGCAGGGTTCCATCTTCATCGACGGCATTCGCGACCTCGGCACCGTCTCGCGTGACACCTTCAATACCGAGCAGGTGGAAATCGCCAAAGGCCCGGCGGGCCCTGACTACGGCCGCAGCGCGGCATCGGGATACGTGAACCTGGCCAGCAAGGTGCCGGTGACGGGTACGACCTCGTCGGGCACCGCCAGCTACGGCACGGCCAACAACGGCCGCCTGACCGGCGACTTCAATCACCAGTTCGGCGGCAGTGGCACCGCGTTCCGCGTCAACGTCATGGGCCAGGATGGCGACGTCGATGGGCGCGATTTCATCGAGCGCAAGGGCTGGGCCATCGCGCCTTCGCTGGCGTTCGGTCTCGAGGGCGAGACCCGCGCCTACTTCTACCTGCTGCACACCGAACAGGACAACGTTCCGGACGGTGGCGTGCCCACCATCGGCCTCGACGGCTTCTACAACGCGGCGTTCGATCCGACGCTCACGCCGCCCGGGGTGAATTCCGGCCTCGATCCGGCGCCGGTCGATTCCGAAAACTACTACGGCTTCCCGACGGATTTCGAACAGGTCAAGGGCACGATGTTCACGGCCCGCTTCGAACACGATTTCAGTGACAGCGTTTCGCTGCGCAACACTTCGCGCTACGGCAAGCTGCACCAGTTCTATGTGCTCACCGGCGTCAACGCGCTCACCGTGACCAACCCGGACCCTGACCTGTGGACCGTGGCACGCACGCGGCAAAGCAAGTTCCAGGACAACACGCTGCTCACCAACCAGACCAATATCACCTGGAACGTGGCCAGCGGCAGCGTCGACCACGCTGTCACCGGCGGCATCGAGTTCATCGACGAGGAGCAGTACAACCCGACCTACGTGGGGCTCGGCGCGCCGATACCGGCCGCCAACCTGTACAACCCGGATCGCAACGATCCGCTGCCGGCCTACGCGCCGGTGCGCGACGGCCGCTACACGCGCGGCCAGACGCAGACCGCCGCCCTGTACCTTTTCGACACGCTCAGCTTCGCTGACCGCTGGCAGGCCACCGCGGGTTTCCGCGTCGACGACTTCCGGACTGACTACGACGCCGTGGTGTTCTCGACCCTGGCCAGCCATCCGACATTGCCGGTCAACACCCTCGTGCCGCAGAACCTGCAGGTCGAGGACACTCTGTTCTCGTACAAGGTGGGCCTGGTGTACAAGCCCGCCGAGAACGGCAGCATCTACATCTCGCATGCGATTTCCGAGCAGCCGCCTGGCGGCTCGAACTTCGCCCTCTCGACCGCGGCGAACAACGCCAACAACCCGAACCTCGACCCACAGAAGGGCATCAATTACGAAATCGGCGCCAAGTGGGAGTTCCGCGACGGCGCGCTGGCGCTGACCGGCGCCGTCTACGACAGCACCAACGAGAACGAGCTCACGCAGGATCCGGTGGATCCCACGCAGTTCGTGCAGCTCGGCGAGCGCAACGTCAAGGGCGTCGAGCTCGGCATCGTCGGCAAGATCACCGACAACTGGGAGATCAGCGCCGGCGCCGCCAAGATGGACACCGAGATCAAGCGCGGTCTGCAGAACCAGGCGGGACTGCAGATCGTCTGGTCGCCAGAGTTCACGTTCACCAGCTGGACCACCTATCACACGCCGTTCGGGCTCTCGATCGGCGGCGGGTACCGTTACGTGGACAGCGTGATCCGCCCGGTGACCACCAACGGCGTGCCGCCGCCGCCGAACCAGACCAACATGCGTTCGGCGCCTGACTACTGGGTCGTCGACCTGATGGCGTCATACACCATCAACGACAACGTCACGCTGCAGCTCAACGGCTACAACATCACCGACGAGGAGTACGTCGCCTCGCTGAACAACAGCGGCGCGCGCTACTCGCCGGGGCCGCCGCGGTCGGCGTTGCTCACGCTGAACTTCTCGTTCTGACGGCTGGGCAGCGCCGGCGCGACATGCGAGCATCCGCCGCATGATGTTGCACGTGCCCAAGGTCCTGTCGACCGAGCAGGTGGCGGAATGCCGCCGCGTGCTCGACGCGGCCGACTGGTCCGACGGCAAATCCACGGTGGGCGAGCAGGGTGCGCTGGTGAAGCGCAACCGGCAGCTTCCGGAGCTTTCACCCGCTGGCCGTCAGCTCGGCGAAATCATCCTCGGCGCGCTGGCGCGCCATCCGCTTTTCTTCTCGGCGGCACTGCCGCTCAAGACCGTGCCGCCGCTGTTCAACCGCTACGAAGGCGGCGAGCAGTACGGCACGCACATCGACGGCGCGGTGCGCGCCGTGCCCGGCAGCTCGCATTTCATCCGCACGGATCTCTCCTCGACGCTGTTCCTGTCCGAGCCCGGTGAATACGACGGCGGCGAGCTCGTGGTGCTCGACACCTACGGCGAGCACGCGGTCAAACTACCCGCGGGAGACCTGGTCCTGTACACCTCCGGCAGCCTGCACCGCGTCAATCCCGTCACGCGCGGCAGCCGCACCTCGTCGTTCTTCTGGACCCAGAGCATGGTGCCGGACGAGCGGCACCGCGAGCACCTGTTCCGGCTCGACCAGACCATCCAGAAGATCCGCGGCAAACACGGCGAGAGCGAGGAGACCGTGGCGCTGGCCGGGCATTATCACAACCTGCTGAGAATGTGGTCGGAGATCTAGGCGCCGAAGGTTTGCGCACCTTCGGGCGCGAACTCGCGAATGCTCAAACCCTTCAGCGGCTCGAGGATTTCTTCCAGGCTGAGCATGCCCAGGCACGGGGCCGCGCCCGCCGCGGGAACGTTTCCCGACGCTATCTTGCCGGTGAGCGCGATCGCGGCGGCGCAGGGGATGTTGGGGCCGTCGTTGTCGCGCGCCACCAGGTTCCAGGTGACACGATGCGCCTCGCCATCCTTGTCGAGGCCCTGCAGCGTGACGAACATCGCGCCGCGGTCGCTGAACACCGGCTGCAGCCAGCGCGCCAGCGTGGCGATCGGCCGCGCGAACGGCACCAGGCTCGATAGTTTGCCGTCGCGCACGCGCCGCGACAGCCACTCGACGCAGCGATGCGCGGTCTGGCTGGCGAAGCCGGCGTGGAAGCTCACGGTGTGCACGCTCGGATACCGCTTGGGCAACAGCTCGAGATCCGGTACGTCACACCGCCCGAGCAGACGCACGCCAACCTGCTTCGGGAATTCATGGGCGACGGTTTCGAGCCAGCCATACACGTCGATCCACTGGCCGCTCTCGAGCGCCAGGAAGGGCTGACCGCAGTAGCCGAGCACCGCGCGAATGGTGGCCTCGCCCGGTACCACCGCGCCCGAGGTGATGCCGATGCGGATCGAATCCAGGCGCGAGAACTCCGGCAGGTAACAGTCGACGACGGCCGCGGACAGCGCCGGCAACGAACTCACGCCGCTGATGACGCTCACCCCCGCGGCGCGTGCGGCCGCGTCGAGACGCGTGATGCCGCCGACGAATTGCCGCCCGTCGGCGAGATCCAGGTAGTGGCAGCCCGCCGCGATCGCCGCCTGCGCCACGCGATAGGACTGCTCCTGGAAGGGGCCCGCGGTGTGGATCAGCACCTGGATGCCGAGCTTCTTCAGCAGGCTCGCCAGCCGCGCGTCCGTGGCGTCCACGGCGCGCGCCTGTTCCGAGGTGAGCCCCAGTTGATACGCGAGCGCGGTCGCCTTCTGCAAATCGCGCCCGGCGAGCATGAGTTGCACGCGCGGGTTGCGCGCCAGGCCCGCGGCAATCCGGCGGCCGAAAAAGCCGTAGGCGCCGAGCAGCAGGACACGTGTGGATCTTTCGGTCACGATTTCCAGAGGTTACGCCGAGAATCTGCGGCGGTGAAAGATCGCGCGCCGCCAGACGAATTGGCGAAGATTCGATCAACAGATTCGCGGCGAACGCGCCCGAAATCCAGCCTCGTGCTCTGCCGTCACTGAACGTACAATCCCGCCCCACAATTTCTTTCGATGAAGGGCACACGGCCATGGCGCGGGGAATCAACAAGGTAATCCTGATCGGCAATCTGGGCGCAGACCCGGAAACCCGCGCCATGCCTTCGGGGATGACGGTGGCGAACATCCGCGTCGCCACCAGCGAAAACTGGAAGGACAAGCAGTCGGGCGAAAACAAGGAGCGCACCGAGTGGCACAACGTCGCCATGTTCGGGCGCCTCGGTGAGATCGCGGGCGAATACCTGAAGAAGGGTTCCAAGGTCTACATCGAAGGCTCGCTGCGCACGCGCAAGTGGCAGGACAAGCAGGGCAACGATCGCTACACCACGGAAATCATCGCCAACGAAATGCAGATGCTCGACAGCCGCGGTGGTGGCATGGGCGGAGGCGGTGGTGACTTCGGCGGTGGTGGTGGTGGCGGCGGCAATCGCGGCCGCCAGCAGAGCAACCCGCCGGTTGACTACGACCAGGGCGGCCCGCCCGCGGGTGGTGGCGGGGGCGACAAGGGCGGCGGCGATTTCGACGACGACATTCCTTTTTGACGTGAGCCTTTCGCCCGCCTGATTCCGTCTATCCGTTTCGAGGGGAGGGCGTGCCTCCCAATCGGAAGCGGATCATGAATATCTCCCTCCTTGCGACCACGCTGTGCCTGGGACTGGCGCCGGCAGCGCAGGGGCAGCTGTTCACATACGAAATCGAGTCGATGAGCGCCACCGATCTCGGCACCTTCGGCGGCACGCACAGCGATGCGCTGGATGTGAACGACAACGGCGACGTCGTGGGCTGGGCAGAAGAGGCGGGTGGCGTTCGTCACGCCTTCCTGCTGCGCGGCGGCAACACGATCAAGCAGCACGTCACCGGCGAATTCGGCAGCCATGCTTCCTCGGCGAATGGCATCAACAATCTCGGCTGGATCGTGGGCCACTACGAGCCGCCGCAGGGCAGCGCATACGCGAAGGCCTTCGTCTGGATCGAGGGTCTGCCGCTCAAGACGCTGGAACCGAATTTCGACTATTCGAAGGCCTACGCCATCAACATGACCGGCCGCATCGCCGGCGTGAAGTCCGGTCCCATACCAGGTAACCCGGGATCGCCCTGCGTGGGCCTTACGCCGCTGCAATGGGAGTCGGCATACAACTGGCACGAGATCCTGTGGTGCACCACCGGCCAGAACCTGCTGCGCGCCACCGACATCAACAACATGAATCTCATCGTCGGCTGGGAAGATCCCGGCGCGCCATTCGCGGTACAGGCCTGGGGTCGCCGCAACAATGGCGACAAGTTCATCGTGCCGAAACCCGCGGCCGCGACCTGCGGGATGTGGGCGCACGGCGTGAACAATTCCGGGACCATCGTCGGCCGCGTGTCGCTCTGCCAGCTCGGCGGCACAAAAGACCGTGCCTTCGTCTGGAAAAACCTCGACGCGAACAGCAGCACGTTGGGCCTGCTGCCCGGCGGCGCGTTCGCCCAGGCTCATGGCATCAATGATCAGAATTTCGTCGTGGGATTTTCGCAGCAGCTCATCAATGGCGGACCGCTGCCCAATGCCCTCCGCGACCGCGCGTTTATCCATCACGATCACTTCGGCATGACGGCGTTGCCGCTGCCGTCGGGTTACCTGGCGACGTTCACGAATTGCACCGCCCGCGCCGTTGGCGGACGCACCAGCGAGGGCCTGGTTCGTGTCGCCGGCTCCTGTACGACGGGCGGCGCTACACATGCCGTACGCTGGGACATCGGCGTGAAAAAGCGGTTGACCTTCGTTCCGACGCTGTAGCCGGGCGGATACAAGCCATTGATTCATAAGTCGTAAAACCGGCTTGGGGGGAATTGCGATACCCTAGCGCCCGCTTTTCCCCTCGTCCTGAAATGCCCGGCCGCTACTACATCAAAACCTTCGGCTGCCAGATGAACGAGTACGACTCCGCTCGCATGGGCGACGTACTTGGAGCTGGCACCGGACTCCAGCCCACGGACAACCCGGCCGACGCCGATGTCCTGCTCATGAACACCTGCTCGGTGCGCGAAAAGGCCGAGGAGAAGGTGTACTCGCTGCTGGGCGAATGGCGCGAGCTCAAGAAGCAGAAGCCACACCTGCTGATCGGCGTGGGCGGTTGTGTCGCGAGCCAGGAAGGCGAGTCGATCACCCGGCGTGCGCCCTACGTGGACCTGGTCTTCGGGCCGCAGACCCTGCACCGCCTGCCCGACATGATCGGCCAGCTCAAACGCACCGGTCGCGCCGTGGTCGACGTGTCGTTTCCCGAGATCGAGAAGTTCGACAACCTGCCGGCGCCACGCGCCGAGGGTTCGAGCGCCTTCGTCTCCATCATGGAAGGCTGCAGCAAGTACTGCACCTTCTGCGTGGTGCCCTACACGCGCGGCGATGAAGTGAGCCGGGGCTTCGAGTCGGTGCTGGAGGAAGTCCGCCAGCTTGCGGCGCAGGGTGTCGGTGAAATCACGCTGCTGGGTCAGAACGTCAACGCCTACGCCGGGCTGATGTCCGACGGTACGGCGGTCGATCTCGCGACCTTGATCCATTACGTGGCCGAGGTGGCGGGCGTGGAACGCATCCGCTTCACCACCTCGCACCCCGTGGAATTCAGCGACAGCCTGGTCGAGGCCTACGCCAACGTGCCGAAGCTCGCCAATCACCTGCATCTCGCGGTGCAGTCCGGCTCGGATCGCATCCTGGGTCTGATGAAACGCGGCTACACCGCGCTCGAGTTCAAGGAAAAACTGCGCCGCCTGCGCGCGGTGCGTCCCTCGATATCGATCTCCACCGACATCATCGTCGGATTCCCCGGGGAGACGGAGCGCGATTTCGAGGCCACACTGAAACTCGTGCGCGAGGCGAATTTCGACCAGTCATTCTCGTTCATCTACAGCCAGCGGCCCGGAACACCCGCCGCTTCGCTGCCGGACGACGTGAGGCTGGAGATCAAGCAGGCGCGGCTCGCCAGGCTGCAGGCGCAGCTCAATGAGCAGGCGCGCGCCATCAGCGATTCCATGGTGGGCAGCACGCAGCGGGTGCTGGTCGAACGCCCATCGAAGAAGGACAAGCGCGAGCTCGCCGGCCGGACCGAGAACAACCGCTGGGTCAATTTTGCCGGTCCCATGAACCTCATCGGCCAATTCGTCGACGTGGCCATCGTCGAGGCGCGGCCGCAATCCCTGCGCGGACGTCTGGCGTCCGCAGGCGAGGCCCGCCTCGCAGTGAACAGTTAGACGATGTCGACCCCCGCTCCAGTCGAACCCGCCCGCGAATTCGATCTCGTGCCGTCCGACAACACGCGGCTGGCCAACCTGTGCGGGCCGCTCGATGAGAACCTGCGATTGATCGAGGACCGCATGGGCGTGTCGATCAAGCGGCGCGGCTCGAGCTTCCGCGTCGTCGGCCAGCGCGCCCACGCGGCCGAAGACCTGGTGCGCGACCTGTTCGAAGCCTCGGCCCGCGAAGAGATCTCGCTGGAACGCGTGCACCTGGCATTGCGCGATTCGCGCGACCTGCCTGGCTCGGCGAGCGGCGAACCGGAAAGTGCGGAAACCGTGCGGGTTGCCCGCGGCACGATCCGGGCACGCGGCCGCAACCAGCGCGACTATCTCGCCAGCATCCATGCGAAAGACCTGAGCTTCGGCATCGGCCCGGCGGGCACCGGCAAGACCTATCTCGCCGTGGCCTGCGCGGTCGAGGCGCTGCAGGCGGACAAGATCCGCCGCATCATTCTCGTCCGGCCCGCGGTCGAGGCCGGCGAACGACTCGGTGTCCTGCCGGGCGATCTCACGCAGAAAGTGGACCCGTACCTGCGTCCCATGTACGACGCGTTGTACGAGATGCTGGGCTTCGATCGGGTGGCGCGTTACATCGAACGCAATGTCATCGAAGTCGCGCCGCTGGCCTTCATGCGCGGCCGCTCGCTCAACGATTCCTTCATCATCCTCGACGAGGCGCAGAACACCACCCCCGAGCAGATGAAGATGTTCCTGACGCGCATCGGCTTCGGCTCGCGCGCGGTGGTCACCGGCGACGTGACGCAGACGGACCTGCCGCCCGGCAAGATGTCCGGGCTCAAACACGTCATCAACATCCTGCGCAACACGGATGGCGTGGCGTTCACCTTTTTCGATGCGGGCGACGTGGTCCGACATCCGCTGGTGCAACGCATCGTGCAGGCGTACGAGGCGCACACGCCTCCCGGCAATCCATGAGTGGGGCAGGCGCGCTCAAGCTGGATCTCGCGCGTGGCACCCGCGCCTGGGCGCCGCCCCGCTCCCGCATGAATCGCTGGGCCGCGGCCGCACTTGGCAGGCGTGGCGCGGGGCGTGAGATCGCGGTGCGCGTCGTCGGGCCGAACGAGAGCCGTGCGCTCAACCGTCAGTGGCGCGGCAAGGACAAACCCACGAACGTGCTGTCCTTTCCCGCGCCGGAACAATCCAGGCGGGGCATGCCGCGCGACTCGGCGCTGCCCCTGGGTGATCTCGTGATCTGCGCCGCGGTGGTGAAGCAGGAAGCAATTCGCGACGGCAAGTCGCTGGATTCGCACTGGGCGCACATGGTCATCCACGGCACGCTGCACCTGGCCGGCTACGATCACGAAACCGGCGATCGCGACCGCATGCGCATGGAGCGGCGCGAGATCGCCGTGCTCCGCAGTTTCGGCATCGGGAATCCCTACACATGAGCGCGAAGGAAAAGGACAAGGACCGCGACACCAGCGCCAGCGGCCGCTGGCTGCGCAAGTTGTCGCGCAGGATGAGCGGCGAGGCGCAGGACCGCGGCGAGGTGGTCGAGTACCTGCGCGAGGCCACGCTGCGCGGCGTGGTCGAAGGCGACGCGCTGCCGATGCTCGAAGGCGTGCTCACCGTCGGCGACATCCAGGTGCGCGACATCATGGTGCCGCGCGCGCAGATGACGTTCGTGAATCGCGACGATGAACCGGACGTGCTGCTGAAAACCGTCATCGACAGCGGGCACTCGCGTTTTCCGGTGCTCGACGAGGATCGCGAAAAGATCGTCGGAATCCTGCTGGCCAAGGACCTGCTGCGGCTCGCGGCCCGCCAGGAAAACGGCGACGGCGCGGAATTCGACATCAAGGAATTCATGCGCGCGGCGGTGTTCGTGCCCGAATCCAAGCGTCTCAACGTACTGCTGCGCGAGTTCCGCCGCTCACGGGTGCACATGGCCATCGTGGCAGACGAGTACGGCGGCATCGCCGGCATCGTGACCATCGAGGACGTGATCGAGCAGATCATCGGCGACATCGACGATGAACACGACGTCGACGAGGACGTGAACATCCGCAAGGATGGTGACCGCAGCTACATCGTGCGCGGCCAGACGCCCATCGACGAATTCAACGAGTACTTCCAGACCGAACTTTCCGACGACGAGTTCGACACCATTGCCGGGGCCGTCATGAAGCAGCTGGGACGGCTGCCACGGCGCGGCGAGACGCTGACACTCGCGGATTGCGAGCTGAAAGTGCTGCGCTTCGACCGGCGCCGCGTCGACACTCTGCGGCTCACCGTGCCGCGCGACATCGTGCCGCCCGAAGACCGGCCGTAAAGTGCACATCCGCGAAATCGTGAATCGCCGCTTCGTCGGCAGCGCCGTCGCGCTCGCCGCGGGCGCGTCGCTGACGTTGAGTTTCGCGCCCTTCGAGTGGTGGCCGGTGGCGGTGGTCGTGCCCGCCGTGCTCATGTGGTTGTGGGACGGCGCCACGCCGCGACGTGCGGCGGCGCTCGGATTCTGGTTCAACTTCGGCACATTCTCGGTGGGCACCTACTGGCTGTTCATCAGCCTGCGCCTCATCGGCCACGCGCCGATCCCGCTGGCGTTGTTCCTGATGCTGGGCCTGGCCGCGATCATGGGGTCGTACCACGCGCTGCTGGGCTGGGCGGTGGCGAAGTTCCTGCCGGCCCGCGGCCCGGTGCGCTGGATGCTCGGCATCCCCGGTCTGTGGCTGCTGGTCGAATGGTTCCGCAGCTGGTTCCTCAGCGGCTTCGGCTGGCTGGCGCTGGGCTACGCGCACACCGACAACTGGTTAGGCGGCTACGCGCCGCTGGTCGGCCAGTACGGCCTCGGACTGCTGACGCTGGTGATGGCGGGCGCGTTGCTCACGCTGCTGCACGGCGCGCGCCGCGATCGCATCGTCGCCGGCGCGGCCATCGTGGTGATCTGGGGCGTGGCGTTTTCGTTGCGCGGCATCGAATGGACGCGACCCTTCGGCCAGCCCATCGAGGTGGCGGTGGTGCAGGGCGCCGTACCGCAGGATGAGAAATTGCTCGCCAGCAATCTCGATTCCATTCTCGCGCTCTACCAGAGGCTCAACCGCCAGGCGCATGGCGCCGCCATCATCTTCTGGCCGGAATCCGCGATCCCGGACCTCGCCAACAACCACATCCATTTCTACCGCGACGTGTACGCCGAGGCGAGTGCACACGGCTCGGCGATGATCATGGGCACGCTGCGCGCCGAGCCCAATCCGCAAACCGGCGAGGACGACTATTTCAACTCGGTGCTGGCCATGGACAAGGACACGCCCGGGATCGAATGGCACGACAAGCATCACCTCGTGCCCTTCACGGAGTTCTTCCCGGTGCCGCAGTTCATGCGCACCTGGCTCAGGCTCGCGAACCTGCCGTATTCGGATTTCAATCGCGGCGCGGCGCAGCAAGCACCGCTGACGGCGGCCGGGCAGAAGATCGCCGCCGGCATCTGTTACGAAGACGCCTACGGCGCCACGCTGCTGCCCGTAATGGATTCCGCCACGCTGCTGGCCAATGTCACGAACGATGCGTGGTTCGGGCATTCCACGGCGCGGTACCAGCACCTGCAGATCAGCCGGCTGCGGGCCATGGAAACCGGGCGCCCCATGGTGCGGGCCGCCAACGACGGGGTTTCCGCCGTGATCGGGGCGCAGGGCGAGCTGGTCGCCAGCGCGCCGGAATATGAAGCAAACGTAATGCGCGCCAGGCTGCAGCCGCGCACCGGCCTGACGCCCTACGCGCGTGTGGGAAACTGGCTCGCGGTAGGTTTTGCCCTTGTTTTCGGCCTCGTGGGTGCATACTTCGGCAGGCGCCGCAAGTCGACCTGAAGGAGATTCCGATGGTTTCCCCATTGCTGAACTTCACCAATTCGGGTGGGTCAGATTTGACGTCCTCTCCCCAATCACGAGGTTTCGCTGATATGTCGCTATTCGTTGCGAGACGCCTGGGGCTCATCGCCGCAATGGTCGTCGCCGTGGGCGCCTGCTCGTCGCAGAGTTCGGCCGCTCCCCAGGCCCAGGTCGAGAATGCCGCTCCCGCGAGCGCAGCGGCGGTCCCGGCGCAGCCGGTCGGCACGCTGAATGGTCGCGCGCTCCCCGATTTCGCCACGCTGGTGGAGACCGTCGGTCCCGCCGTGGTGAACGTGTCGGTGCGCGAAAAGGCGCACATCGTGCGCAACCAGCGCGACTCCGGCGAGCAGGAAGACGATCCCATCCAGGAATTCTTCCGCCGCTTCGGCGTGCCCGACCAGGGCCAGGGTGGACGCCGCGGTTACGAGACTCCGCCGCGCGCCGGTGAGGGTTCGGGATTCATCGTCAGCGCCGATGGCTACATCCTCACCAATGCGCACGTGGTCGCCGACGCGGACGACGTGACGGTGCGCATGACCGACCGGCGCGAATATCCGGCCAAGGTCATCGGCATCGACCGCCGCTCCGACGTTGCCGTGCTCAAGATCGAAGGCAAGAACCTGCCGGTCGTGA
>Ga0315912_10002293_pt1 | contig 20824 bp, 19 predicted proteins | sample VfabasoilMG_FD_204469 | JGI IMG/M metagenome (GOLD analysis project Ga0315912, IMG submission 204469) | Garden soil microbial communities collected in Santa Monica, California, United States - V. faba soil | ecosystem: Environmental > Terrestrial > Soil > Garden | place: USA: California...
GTGCCCACCGTGGACTATGGCAACAACATCCGCCAGGTCGCGCTGGAAGAAGGCGTGAAGAACGCCTTCGATTTCCCGGGCTTCGTGCCGGCGTACATCCGGCCGCTCTTCTGTCGCGGCGTCGGGCCCTTCCGCTGGGTCGCGTTGTCAGGGGATCCCGAAGACATCGCAAAAACAGATGCCAAGGTCAAAGAGCTTCTGCCAGAGGACAAACACCTGCACCATTGGCTCGACATGGCGCAACGCAAGATCAAGTTCCAGGGGTTGCCGGCGCGCATCTGCTGGGTGGGGCTGGGCGATCGCCATCGCCTCGGTCTCGCCTTCAATGACATGGTACGCACGGGCGAACTCAAGGCGCCCATCGTCATTGGCCGCGATCACCTCGACTCGGGTTCGGTGGCCTCCCCCAACCGCGAAACCGAAGGCATGAAGGATGGTTCGGACGCGGTCTCCGACTGGCCACTGTTGAACGCGCTGCTGAATACGGCCAGCGGCGCGACCTGGGTGTCGCTGCATCACGGCGGTGGCGTGGGCATGGGCTTCTCGCAGCACGCGGGCGTGGTGATCGTCTGCGATGGCACCGACGCCGCGGCAAGACGCATCGCGCGCGTGTTGTGGAATGATCCGGCCACGGGCGTCATGCGCCACGCCGACGCGGGCTATGACATTGCCATCGAGACCGCGAAGCGGCACCAGCTCGATCTGCCGGGAATCCTGTGACTCGAACGCGAATCCTGCTCGCCCTGTTGTCTCTTGGCCTGGCGCAAACCGCGCTGGCTCAGCTCGGACCCATCGGGCCGCGAATCGTGGAGGTCGCGGTGCCGATCGCGCCGCCCGATCCGGATCGCCCCGCTACCAGCATCTCCGCGCAACTCGAACTCGACGTTGGTGTCGACGGTCGCGTGGCGTCTTACCGTGTCACCAGATCTTCCGGCGAACGCAAGTTCGACGTCGTGTTGATCAAGTTCTACCGCAAGTGGCGGCTGATTCCGGCCGTCGATGCGCAGGGCAAGCCGACCACCGGCGTCCTGCGCATCAACTATGAGCAGCCGAAGAAGGGTCCGCCACGATCGAGAATCGAGTCGCCCACCGACGTCAATGCGGAAAAGGATCGAGTCAATCGCATGACCTGCCGCGATTTCCTCTGGGAATACCAGTTCATGCGGCAGATCGCCGGAAAATTTCCGGTCGAAAATGAGCCGCCACTGCGCGCCGCGTTCGCCTTGTATCTCGTTAAGCATCCCACGAAGAATCGCGACGAGCTCAGCCGCCTGTCCTGGGCGCACCGCCCCGCGATCGACGACAGCGCCGCGGAGTGCACCGCAAGACCGGCGCTGAAGTTCTGGAGCGAGGTGTACGAACCGAAGCTCGCCAGACACTTCGCGAAGGGATCGAAGCCCGCGCGCGAGTGGCCGCCAAAGAAAAAGCCAAAAACGTCCGGGTGATGCCTAGCCTGAGTTGCCACCGCGTCGAGCTTTCACGACGGCGGCTGCAACCGCGACGAGCACCGTGACGATTCCGCCAACCAGCCATCCGTTGAAGCCGCGCAGTTCCGCGGCCACGCCCGACAGTAGTCCGGTGGCCCCCGCGCCCAGCAGCAACGGCAGCGCACAACACGCGGCACAGGCGACAATCAGTCCCAATCCCGCCACCACCGAACGACTCAGGTTCATTCGCTTCATGACACTCCTCCTCGATTGCCCGTATGCTGCAACCTCGACTGCGCTTGAGGTCAAGGCCCGAAACAACGATGCGTATCGGTGAAGTGGCCCGGCGAACCGGGCTCAAGATTTCGGCCATCCGGTTTTATGAGGCCAAGGGTTTGTTGCCACGGGCGCCGCGCGCCGGTGGACAACGCGAGTTCAATGCGCAGACCGTGGATCGGCTGCAGTTGATCGCCGCCGCGCAACGCCACGGATTTCGACTCAATGAGATCCGTGAAATGCTGACAATGACCGAGCAGGCCGGAGCCGGCCGCGGCTGGCGCGCGTGGATAGAAGCCAAGGTCACCGAACTGGATGCCAACATGGCGCGCATGAACTACGCGCGTCGCCTGCTGCTGCGCGCGATGGAATGCGAATGCCGCGACCTGGAGACCTGCGGTCGGAAATGCGGATGGGTGTGAAGGGCGGGAGTCTTTCGCTGCTGATCTATCTCGGCGCGGCACTCGCCGAAATTGGCGGGTGCTTCGCGTTCTGGGCCTGGCTCAAGCTCGGCAAGTCCGTGTACTGGCTGATCCCCGGCGTGTTGGCCCTCACGGTGTTCGCCTGGCTGCTCACACTCATCGACACACCGGTCGCGGGCCGCGCCTTTGCAGCCTATGGCGGTGTGTACATCCTCGCCTCGCTGCTCTGGATGTGGCTCATCGAACGTTCACCGCCCGATCGTTGGGATCTCGCCGGCGCGGCCATCTGCATCCTCGGAGCCGGCGTCATACTGCTCGCACCGCGGCAGTAAAAAGCATCGGCATCATCTGACGCGCCGCAGAGTGAACGCCGCGAACCACCTCGTGTCAAACAGGCACCCTCACACAAGCACGCAAGGAGGACGTATGTCCTACATCGATGGATTCGTTGCTGCGGTGCCTCGCGGAAACAAGGACAAGTACCGCCAGCATGCGGCGGGCTCGGTCGCGATGTTCAAGGAGTTCGGCGCGACGCGACAGATGGAAGGTTGGGGAGACGACGTCCCCGATGGCAAGGTCACCGATTTCAAAGGCGCGGTGAAAGCGACGCCGGATGAAGTGGTGGTGTTCTCGTTCCTCGAGTATCCCGACAAGGCCACGCGCGACAAGGCCAACCAGAAGATCATGAGTGATCCGAAGATGAAGGAACTCGGCAACTCCATGCCCTTCGACGGAAAGCGCATGATCTTCGGCGGCTTCCAGCCCATCAACGACAGCGGCGAGGCCCAGCGCGCGGGTTACGTCGATGGTTGCCTGATCGCAGTGCCCAAGGGCAACAAGGATGCCTACCGCGAGATGGCGGACAAGCACGCCGCCATTCTCAAGGAATACGGGGCGACGCGAACCGTGGATGCCTGGGGCGATGACGTGCCCGATGGCAAGGTCACGGACTACAAGGGCGCGGTCAAGGCCAAGCCCGACGAGATCGTGGTGTTCTCATGGGTCGAGTGGCCCTCGAAAGAAGCTCGCGACAAGGGCTGGGAAAAGGCGAACGAAGACCCGCGCATGAAGGCGATCAAGCTGCCCTTCGATGGTCAGCGCGTGATCTTCGGTGGATTCGCACCGCTGCTCGATCAGTAGCGCTGACAACCTGGCGACGGAGAGAGGCCGCGCGAGCGGCCTTTCTCATTTCAGCGCGAGTTCGACCCGCACCTTGCCATCGACCGCGGCCACCGGGTTCATGCCGAGCACGAACACCCGCTTCGCGTCGATTTCGCCGGAGCCCAGCAGCGCGGTGCGAATCACTTCGGCACGCGCGCGTGCCAGGTCACCGAGCTCGGCCTCGGTGGCCGGCGCCTTGTCCATGAGTGCCATGAGCAACTCGACATTGGCCGTCGCATAACCGGGCTGCTCGCCCTTCTTCTTGCGCTGCTCGAGCACCGTCGCGGCATTGGCCGGCAGCGGCATCTTGGCGCCCAGCTCCTTTTCGTGCTGCTTGCGCAGGAGGTCGAAGCGCGCGGCTTCGTCGGCGTCCGTCGTTTGCGCGAGGGCCGGCAGGCGCGCATCCAGCTTGGCACGCGCGATGGCGTTGCCATCGGCCTCGGGTGAATAGGCCGTGGGCACCTCGAGCTCCAGCGAGGGTCGCTCGTTGAGCGCCTTCACCAGCGCCGTCATGCGCTCCTGCCCCGCCGCATCGAGCGTCGCCGAGCCCGCCTCGAAGTCGAGCTGGTTGATCTCCTCGTCGCTGCCGCCCAGCTTCGCCAGCAGCGCGAAGGGCGCCGTCGCGATCTTGGTCAGCAGTCCCACGAAGGCCTTCCAGATCAGCGGTCCCATGCGGAACTGCGGATCGTCGAGACTGCCGGACATGGGCAGGTCGATGTCGATGACGCCGTTGCGATCCTTGAGCAGCGCCACGGCGAGCTTGAGCGGCAGTTTCACGGCGTCCGGACTCTCGACGCGATCCCCGAGCTGCAGCTGGTCGATGACGAATTTCTGCTTCGCGGTGAGCTGACGGTTCTCCACCAGGTACGACACGTCGATGGACAGCTTGCCCTTCTCGATGGCGTAGCCCGCGAAGTGACCCGAATACGGCGTCACCGAGGTCATCTCGACGCCGTCGAATTTCACGCGCACGTCGGTGTACAGCGCCGCGGACAGCAGGTTGATCTGGCCGGAAATCTGCGCGGGCGCGTAGCGATCCACGCGGCCCTTGAGATCGACCTTGGCGCGCGACTTGGGGTCGGACGACAGCCCGGCGATGGTGCCGTTCAACTCCTGCAGGCTCACGGCGTAGTTAGGCTTGATCCAGTAGTCCGCGAAATTCGCCGAGCCGCCGGCCACCTTGATGGTGCCGATGGCCATGCGCATGCCGCCGGGATTGCCACCGGGTGCCTGGCGTTCGCCCTCCGCATTGCGCACGGTCTGCACCGCTTCAGGCTTGTTGCCCGGCGCTGGCGTGAACAGTTGCGAGATGTTGAGCGTCTGGTCGGGCGCGATGATGAGTCGGGCGTAGGGAGCGCGTGCGTCGATGCGGGCAATCTGCAGGCGTGCCGGCTGCGAGACGTAGTCGATGCCGCTGACCGTGAGGCGCTCCCACTTCATGAGATCCTGCTTGAGCGCGTTGTCGACCAGGCCGAAGCGGCTGACCGCCACTTCGCCCCGCGCCTTGAGCACGCCGTCGGCACCGCTGTCGAGATCCATGGCGCTGTTGAGCCAGCCGCTGTTGAGCGTGGTCTGCGTGTACGTGGTGAGATAGGGCTGCAACGACGTGAGGTCGAGCTCATTGACCTCGACGCGCCCCGAGATGGCGGTGGCATCGAGCCCGGTCTTGAGCGCAAGTTTCAACGTGCCGGTTTTCTCGCCCTGCGCGTTGAGGTTGATGTCGAAGGTGCTGCCCGGCGCGGTGGTGAATCCCGACATCGTGAGCCCGACGGGGTTCAACACGAAGCTGGCCGCCGGCTTTACCAGTTGGTCCTCGAAGTCCACGCGGACGCCGTTCACCGCGATATCGGGCGCGGCCACCACCCAGGCGCCATGTGGCGGCGCCGCGGCTGGCGATTCGGGAGTCGGGGTGGCCGGTGCGGGTGCGGGTGCGGGTGCGGCTTCGGCTTCGGGTGGCGCACCGCCGCCCGTCAGTTCGCTGAGATTGATGCGGCCTTCGGGATCTCGCGAGACGCGCAGCGCGCCTCCGTCCAGGCGCACGCGACCCACATCCACCCGTCGTGTCCGGATGGCCACCTGTGTTTGCTCGAAAGCAAGGGCCGCAATTTCGAGGTAGTCGTAGTCCTTGCCTGGCGGGCGCATGCCGAAGTCGGTGATCCCCACCTTGTGCACGTCGAACCGCAATCCACCCGACTCGCCCGCGGTGTAGAAGTATTCGCCATTGAGATCGAGCGTGCCCTTGGTGAATTCGAACGGCAGCCCTTCGCGCAGATAGGACCAGAGCGTGGTGGCCTTGAGCGCCGACACTTCGAACTTGCCGCTCGACGTCAGCGGCGTGAGCTCGAAGCGGCCGCTCCAGGCGAACTTCTCCCCCGACAGCGACGCCCCATGCAGCGAATAGGCATTGCCGGTCTCGCCGCCCGTACTGAAGTCGCGCAGCTCGAAGGTGATGGGCCGCAGCTCCGTGGCAAACGGGATGGCGCGCGCGCGGTCTTCGAAGGCCACGCGTCCCGTGGCGACGCTGAGGCGGTCGATGAACACCGGGACCGGCGAGTCGTCCTGCTGCTCGGGACCGGGATCCTTCATCTCGGAGAGGTCGGCCAGGTTGAGCGTGCCGTTGGGACGCAGCAGCACGCGCACGTAGGGTTGGTCGAGCTCCACGGCCGCGAAACTTGCGCCGACCTTCCAGATCGACGAGACGTCGAAGTCGAGCATCAGGCGCTGGTAGCCCAGCAGCTGCGCGCCGTCCGCGTCCGGGAAAGAGAGGTCGCGGGTCTCGAGCACCAGCGTGAAGGGATTGAAGCGGATGTCGCCGACCGTAAGCTCGCGACCGTACTGGTCGCGCGCCAGCTCCGCCAGGTTGCTGCGCACCAGCCGCGGGACCATCCAGAATCCGAAGGCGGTGTAGAGCAGGAACAACAGGACGAACACAACCAGCCCGATGCGTGCGGCGCGGCTGCGCAGCAGGCTGGCCGGGAAGCGTGACACGGGGCGCCCCACTTCGGTTCCAGTGGACATGGTGTGGACCGAAGATTACGCCGGCCGGGGGCGGATGACGAATGAGACCAAAGGCCGCCAGATCGGAGGCGCCCATACAGTGGCAACGGGTTGAACTTGCTGAGGATGCCGGTCCGGCCACTATGCTCGGTCGAGATGGCACGCCCCACCACAACCCTGTTCATCGAATGCCGACGCTGCGGTCACAAGGCACAGCGCGAAGTCGAGCTGCCCCTGCCACCCGAAGCCCGCTGGCGCTGCAAAACCTGCAGCAATCGCGACCGCGCGTCGATCAAGGTGTGGCACACGGGAGGGTCGTCGTCAGCGCGCGTGGTGTCCTTCCCGAAAGGCAATCCACGTAGCTAGCAAATGGGGACATTCCTGATTTCCTAGCAAAAGGGGTCGCGCCTGGGTGCGTCCGCGTGGCCTCACCGATCGGCGCCACTTCAGTGAGGCCCGTCCCCGTTTCCCAGCAAATCAGGAATGTCCCCATTTTCCACGCCCGCTCCCACGCCCTCTCCCACGCATGCGGCTCAGCCTTCGCGCCGTCATTAACACTCAGTTTGGGAGATGATCATGTTCAAGTTTTCCCTGGCGGCCACGGCCGTCATGGCCTGCACCTTCGCCACGGCCATCCAGGCCGGTGATGGTTACCGCAACCGTGAAGACCCTGCGGTGATCCGCGAGTGGAATACGCTCGCCGAAGGTGTGATTCCGGCCTCGGCCGGTCCGACGTTGCCGCGCACCTACGCGATGATGCACATCGCCATGTTCGACGCGGTCAACTCGATCGACGGCGGCTACAACCAGTATCGCGTTCGCGTCTCGGGCGGCAAGAACGCCTCGAGCGAAGCCGCGGCGGCGCAAGCCGCGCACGATGTGCTGTCCGCCCTGTGGCCGGCGAGCAAGCCGCAGTTCGATACCGCGCTGGCCACGCGCCTCGCCAGGATCGATCCGCTCCGCGCGCAGCTCGGCTCGCAGGTTGGCCGCGATGTGGCCGCGAAGATCCTCGAGTGGCGCACCAGCGACGGTTGGGAAACCCCGCAGACCTTCACGCCGCCGGCCCTGCCCGGTGTCTGGCAACCGACTCCGCCGACCTTCTCCGCCGCGGGTTTCGTGCAGGCGGGAGACTCCAAGCCCTTCGCGCTGCCGACTCCTTATTACTACCTGCCGCGACGTCCGCCCGAGCTGGACAGCCAGGAGTACGCGGATGCCGTGAACGAGATCAAGACCATCGGCGGCAAGTTCAGCACGGTGCGCACGCCCGAACAGACGTTGCAGGCGCAGCTCTGGGCCAGCGTCGGCTACAAGACCAACTGGGGCGGCGCCTGGAACCAGGTCGGCCGTTTCATGGCGATCCGGAACAACCTGTCGCTGATCGAATCGGCGCGCATGTTCGCGCTGCTGAATGTCTCGATGCAGGACGGCGTGCAGACCGCGCAGGCCAGCAAGTTCGTCTACCAGCTGTGGCGCCCGATCCATGCCATCCAGCGCGCGGGTGAGGACATGAATCCCGGCACGGATGCGGACCCGATGTGGGAACCGCTGCTGACGACGCCGCCCTATCCGTCCTATGCCGGCAACATGGCCTGCATCGGTGCCTCGTCGGCGCGTGCGCTGGCGCTGTTCTTCGGCACCAATGACATCACGGTGTCGGTGCAGTGGGCCCATACCGACGGCATCAACTACGTGGTGCGTTCGTTCCCCGGCTTCTGGCAGCTCGCCGAGCACCAGGGTGCCAGCCGCGAGTACGGTGGCATCCACTATCACTTCGACACCACGGCCAGCCAGGAAGCTTGCCCGAAGGTGGCGGGATACGTGTTCGCCAACTACATGCGCCCGAAGCGCTGATTCTTTTCCGACTCCCTGCGATTCTGACGCCGCCTCGCGCGGCGTCTTTTTTCTCTACGGCCTTTTCGCGTACTCCCCATCGAACCGCGCCTCGAGCACGGCGTTGGTCCCGCGCATGCGGTCCACCACTTCCCTGGCCCAGTCGAAGTACTCGCGCTTGCGTTCCAGCGACCAGCCCGCGGGCGGCGCATCGTTCATGTCGTTCACGTTCGCGATCTTGTCGGCGAGCTTCACGAGCCTGGCCTTGCGACTGATCTTCGCGGCGTGATCGATCTGCGCCTGCTTGCGCTCGAGCTTCGAGAGCTTCTTGTCGTCGGTGCATTCGGCCACGATGTTGGCGATCTCGTACCCGAACACGATTTCGAGTTCTTCGAAGCTGGTATTGGTGTCTTCGATGGAGTCGTGCAGCAGCGCGGCCGCGAGCACTTCGGGGTCTTCGACATCGGCCTGCACCAGGATGTGCGCCACCTGGATGGGATGGTTGATGTACGGCGACGCCTCTTCGTCCTTGCGGCGCTGATTGCGATGCTTCTCGGCCGCGAAGGCCGCGGCCTTGAGGACGGTTTCCATGTGGGTGGGCATGGGCCGCTACATTGCGCGAAGCGGACCAAACCCGCAATTCAAGGCTGGTGCGCCGCCTCCTGGCGGGCGGCTTCGTACACCTCGTGGGCTGCACCGAGGTTCAGCGCAAAGATGACGAGACCCACGATGAGATCGGGCCAGGCCGAGGGCCAGAACACCGTGACCCCGGCCGCCGCGACGATGCCGAGATTGGCGAAGGCGTCGTTGCGAGCCGACAGGAACGCCGCGCGCGACAGGCTGCCGGCCACATTGCGCACGCGCACCAGCAGGTACGCGCAGTAGAGATTCACGGCAAAAGCACCCAACCCGGCGAGTGACAGCGGCAGTTCGGCCGGCGGCAACGGCGCGTTGAATTTCTGCCAGGCCATCCAGGCGGTGGCGATGCCCGGCACCAGCAGCAACAGCGCCAGCAGGAATCCCACCGCGGCGCGCCGCTTCGCGGTCCACCCCAGGGCCACGAGCACCAGGAAATTGACGCTGGCGTCTTCGAGGAAGTCCACGGAGTCGGCAAACAGGGACACGGAGCCGATGGCACGCGCCACCGCGAATTCAACGAAGAAATACGCAAGATTCAGCAGCGCCACGCTGATTACGGCGCGGCGCAGCTGCCGCTGCATCACTTCGTCGGACATGCGTGTACTCCCACAGTAATCCTTGACGCGGCATTCGAATGTTCCGTCGCGGTCTCCCCAAAGGGATAGACCGCGCTGGTGCTAATGAGACCACTTTCTTGGCCCGCCCGGTGAATGTCCCGCGCGGCGCTCGCGGCACATGATGTGTGCCACAACCCGAAGGGAGAATTCCTCGTGAAAGACATCGTCCGATTCTCAGTCGTCCTGCTCGTCGCCCTGTTCACCGTGGGCTGCGCGCGCAACGAGGCCGCGGAAGCACCGCCGCCCCCGCCCGCCGTGCAGGCCGCCAAGGTCATCACGAAGTCGATCACCGAGTTCGACGAGTTCACCGGCCGCTTCGAGGCGGTGGAGCGCGTCGAAGTTCGCCCGCGTGTTTCGGGCTACGTCGCCGAGACGCAGTTCGAGCAAGGGCACACCGTCAAGAAGGGTGACGTGCTCTACGTCATCGATCCCCGCCCCTACCAGGCCGTGCTGAAGCAGGCCCAGGCCGAACTCACCCGTGCGCGTACCCAGCTGGCGCTGGCGAAGTCCGAAGGCGAGCGCGCCCAGCGTCTCATCGAGAAGCGCGCGATCTCGCAGGAGGAATTCGACGGGCGCACCTCGGGCAATGAACAGGCCGCGGCCAATGTGGCGGCGGCCGAGGCCGCGGTGGATGCCGCGGCCCTGGACCTGTCTTTCACCCAGGTGCGGTCGCCGATCTCGGGACTCGTGGGCCGCGCCGAAATCACCGCCGGCAATCTCGTGGCCGCCGGACAGACGCTGCTGACGACGGTGGTGTCCATCGATCCCATCTATGTGTCCTTCGACGGTGACGAGCAGGTGTACCTCAAGTATGTCGACATGGCGCTGCGCGGCGAGCGTGGCAGCTCCCGCGACACGGAGAACCCGGTGTGGGTGGGACTGGCGAATGAATCCGGCCATCCGCACGAGGGCAAGATGGTGTTCCTCGACAACGAGCTCGACCCGAACACCGGCACCATCCACGCGCGCGGGCTGTTTCCGAACAAGGATCGGCGCTTCACGCCGGGCATGTTCGCGCGCGTCAAGCTCATCGGCAGCGGCCAGTACGACGCGCTGCTCATCAACGACAGCGCCGTCGGCACCGATCAGAGCGTGAAATTCGTGCTGCGGATCGGCGCGGGCAACAAGGTGGAGTACGCGCCCGTGAAGCTCGGTCCGCTGGTGGATGGCCTGCGCGTGGTGCGCGAGGGCCTGAAGCCCAGTGACGTCATCCTCGTCAAGGGCCTGCAGCAGGTGCGCCCGGGCATGCCGGTGACGCCGCAGCTCGTGGCCATGGGCGAGCCGCGCCGCGGCGGCAACACCCTCGTCGCGTCCAACTAATGGGGCCTGACCCCATTTCCAATTCTTAGCGAGTCGCCCCAATGAAGTTCAGTAGCTACTTTATCGACAGGCCGGTGTTCGCATCGGTCCTGTCGGCTTTTATCCTGATCGCGGGCGCCATCTCGCTGACCAAACTACCCATCAGTGAATATCCGGAGGTCGTGCCGCCCTCGGTGGTGGTGAATGCCGCCTACCCGGGCGCGAATCCGAAGGTGATCTCCGAAACGGTGGCCGCGCCGCTCGAGCAGGAAATCGTCGGCGTTGAAGACATGCTCTACATGTCATCGCAGGCGACCATGGACGGCTCGCTCACGCTGACCGTCACCTTCCGCATCGGTACCGACATCGACCGCGCCCAGGTGCAGGTGCAAAACCGCGTGCAGCAGGCGCTGCCGCGACTGCCGGAAGACGTGCGCGCGATTGGCGTATCGGTGAAGAAGAGCACGCCCGCCTTCCTCATGGTGGTGCATCTCACCTCCCCCGAGGGACGCTACGACACGCTCTACCTGCGCAACTACGCCACGCTGAACGTCAAGGACACGCTGGCGCGCCTGCCGGGCGTGGGCGACGTCGAGGTGTTCGGCGCCGGCGACTACGCCATGCGCGTGTGGCTGGATCCGCAGAAGATGGCCGCGCGCGATCTCACCACCGGCGACGTGGTCGCCGCCATCCGCGAACAGAACCTGCAGGTGGCCGCCGGCCAGATCGGTGCCCCGCCCGCCGCGGGCTCCGAATTCCAGCTCGCGCTGAATGCACAGGGCCGCCTGGAAAACGAGGAAGAATTCGGCGACGTGGTGGTCAAGACCGGCGCGAATGGTGAAGTCGTGCAGCTGCGCGACATCGCGCGGCTCGAGCTCGGTGCCTCCACCTACGCCGTGCAATCGTTGCTGGGCAACGAAAACGCGGTTGCCATCCCGGTCTACCAGTCCCCGGGTTCTAACGCCCTCGAACTCTCCACGCAGGTGCGCGCCGACATGGAGAAGCTCAAGAAGAGTTTCCCCGAGGGCATGGACTACGAAATCATCTACGACCCCACGCAGTTCGTGCGCCAGTCCATCAGCGCGGTGGTGCACACCTTGCTCGAGGCCGTCGCGCTGGTGGTGCTGGTGGTCATCCTGTTCCTGCAGACCTGGCGCGCATCGATCATCCCGCTGGTGGCCGTGCCCATCTCCATCATCGGCACCTTCGCCGTGTTGTACATGCTGGGGTTCTCGATCAACACGCTGTCGCTGTTCGGACTGGTGCTGGCCATCGGCATCGTGGTCGACGATGCCATCGTGGTGGTGGAAAACGTTGAACGTCACATTGCCGAGGGGCTCAAGCCGCTCGAGGCCACCAAGAAGGCCATGGGTGAAGTGAGCCGGCCCATCATCGCCATCACGCTGGTGCTGTCGGCGGTGTTCATCCCGGTGGCCTTCGTGCCCGGCCTCACCGGCCAGTTCTACAAGCAGTTCGCGCTGACCATCGCCGTCTCGACCATCATCTCGGCGTTCAATTCGCTGACGCTCTCGCCCGCGCTCGCCGCCGTGCTGCTCAAGCCGCATGGCGCCCCGCCCGACGCGCTCACGCGCGGCATGGACAAGTTGTTTGGCCGTTTCTTCGCGCGCTTCAACCAGCTGTTCCAGAAGGCGGGAGACAAATACTCCTCGGGCGTCACGCGCACCGTCAGGCGCGCGCCCATCGCCATGGCCATCTACGCCGGACTCGTGGGACTCACGGTACTGGCCTTCATGCGCACTCCCGCGGGATTCATTCCGCAGCAGGACAAGCTCTATCTCGTCGGCGTGGTGCAGCTGCCGCCGGCGGCCTCGCTGGATCGCACGGCCGAGGTCGTGCGCCGCATGGGCGAGATCGCCAAGGCCGAACCCGGCGTGCTCTCCTCGGTGCAGTTTGGCGGTGTCTCCGCCAACGGCTTCGCCTCGCAGTCGAGCGCCGCGCTGGTGTTCTTCCCGCTCAAGGATTTCGATGAGCGCGAGGGCCTGGACGCGGGCGCGATCGCCGGCTCGCTCAACCAGAAGTTCGCCGCCATCCAGGACGCCTACATCGCGGTGTTCCCGCCGCCGCCGGTGATCGGACTCGGCACGCTGGGCGGCTTCAAGCTCAACGTCGAGGACCGTCAGAACCGCGGCGCCGAAGCCTTGTATGCCGCCGTGCAGGACGCGCTGGGCAAGGCCTGGCAGGACCCGTCGCTGGCCGGCGTGTTCTCCAGCTACCAGATCAACGTTCCACAGCTGGACGTGGACGTGGACCGCCTCAAGGTGAAGCGCCAGGGCGTGATGCTCAACGATGTGTTCCAGACCCTCCAAGTCAACCTGGGCTCTCTCTATGTCAACGACTTCAACCGATTTGGTCGTACTTACCGTGTGGTCGCACAGGCGGATGCGCCGTTCCGTTCGCAGGTGGATGACATCCTTCCTCTCAAGACGCGCAACGCCGCGGGCGAGATGGTGCCGCTCGGTTCACTGATCTCCGTCAAGGAATCCTTCGGACCTGACATCGTCGAGCGTTTCAACGGCTACGCCAGCGCCGACATCAACGGCGGCCCCTCGCCGGGTCACAGCTCGGGCCAGGCGCAGGCGGCGATCTCGAAGATCCTCGACGAGAACCTGCCCGAGGGCATGACCTACGAGTGGACCGACCTCGCCTTCCAGCAGATCGATGCGGGCGACGCGGCGCTGTTCGTGTTCCCGCTGTGCGTGATCTTCGTGTTCCTGGTGCTGGCCGCGCAGTACGAGAGCCTCACGCTGCCGCTGGCCATCATCCTGATCGTGCCGATGGCGTTGCTCGCCGGATTGTTCGGCATCTGGGTGCAGGGTGGTGACAACAACATCTTCACGCAGATCGGCTTCCTGGTGCTGGTGGGCCTGGCGTCCAAGAACGCCATCCTCATCGTCGAGTTCGCCAAGCATCTCGAGGAACAGGGCCGAGACCGTGTGAGCGCCGTGCTCGAAGCCGCGCGCCTGCGACTGCGTCCCATCGTGATGACATCCATCGCCTTCGTCATGGGTGTGTTGCCGCTGGTGCTGGCCGATGGCGCCGGTGCCGAAGTGCGACGCGCCATGGGCGCGGCGGTGTTCTCCGGAATGATCGGCGTGACCGTCTTCGGTCTCATGCTGACGCCGGTGTTCTACGTGTTGCTGCGCCGGAACAGGGTCGCCAAGGCCGCCCTGCCGGCGCCTTCGATCGAGGCTTCTTCACATGTCTAAGATGAAATTCCTGTTGGCCCCCGTCGCCGCCGCGGTGCTGGCTGCCTGCGCCGTGGGCCCCAACTACCAGGCCCCGGAAACCCAGGCTGCCGCCGGTTTCGACACGATCGAGAAGGTGTACACCGCCGACCAGAATGTCGCCGACTTCTGGCGCAATTTCGACGACGGCACGCTCGAGGAGCTGGTGGACCTGGCGCTGACGTCCAACTACGACCTGCGTATCGCGTTGTCACGCGTCGCGGAGGCCCGGGCCCTGCGTCGCGACGTGGCCTTCGACCTTGCCCCGAGCATCAACGCGGGCGGTGGCTACACCGAGACGCGCGTGTCACGTGAACAGACCCTGGCGGGCGCACCGCGCAGCACCGAGTACTACGACGCCGGCTTCGACGCATTCTGGGAACTCGACTTCTTCGGCCGCGTGCGCCGTGGGCTCGAGGCCAGCGATGCGCAGCTCGGCGCCATCGAAGCCGCGCGACGCGATGCGCTGGTCATCGTCACCGCGGAAGTCACGCGCACCTACTTCGAGCTGCGCGGCTTTCAGCAGCAGCTCGACGTGGCCCGGCGAAATGTCAGCAATCAGCAGTCGACACTCGACCTGGCGAAGGCTCGACTCGACGCCGGTCGCGGCACCGAGTTCGACACGGCACGTGCCCAGGCCCAGCTCTCGACGACGCTGGGCAGCATCGCGCCACTCGAGGCCGCGGTGGCGCGCACCATCCATCGCCTCTCGGTGCTGGTGGGCCGCGAGCCGGGAGCCTTGCGCGCCGAGCTTTCACCGCCCCATGACCTGCCGCCACTGCCGGACATCGTGCCCGTGGGCGATCCTGCGGGAATGTTGCGCCGGCGGCCGGACATCCGTGTCGCGGAACGCGACCTGGCCGGCGCCACCGCCAACATCGGCGTGGCCGTGGCCGACCTGTTCCCGCGCGTCACGTTCACGGGCAGCGCCGGGTACGTGGCCGCCTCCTCCGGCGACCTCGGCAACAGCGGCACCGATGCCTACGTGCTGGCACCTGGCATTTCCTGGTCCATTTTCGATCTCGGGCACGTGCAGGCGCGCATCGCGGCCTCGAAGGCCCGCCAGCAGACCGCGCTGCTTCGCTATGAGAAAACCGTCCTCAATGCCCTCGAGGAGACCGAAAACTCCCTGGTCAGCCACGCCCGGGCCCGGGACCGGCTGGTGCATGACGAGGCCGCCTTCAAGGCCAGCACCACCGCCGCGGACCTGGCCCGGGTGCGTTATGAAAACGGTGCCAGCGACTTTCTGCAGGTGCTGGACGCCGAGCGCACCCTGCTGGATTCCGAGGACCAGCTGGCCCGCAGCCGTACCGACGCCGCCACCAGCCTGATCGCCGTCTACAAGAGCCTGGGCGGGGGTTGGGAGGCTTACCGCTAGCCCCAAAGAAAGATGGTGTCAGGCCGGCATTTCGGCATTATTCGCCCCATGCGTAACGCTCTGAAAAGCCCCCGACGAACCGGGCGAATAATGCCGAAATGCCGGCCTGACACCGTCTTCGTCTCAGGACAAGTACGCCTATGAGCATCAACCCAGTCGACCTCGCCGCCGCGGCCGAGGGCATCCTCAACAACCAGTATCTGCAGCAGCGCGAACGACTGCTGGCAGCCTCGGCCCAGGCCAGCCGCCTGCTGCTCGAGTCCCCGGATGCCATGAAGGTGATGCCGGAAGTCCTGCGCCTGCTGGGTGAGGCCGCGCAGGTGGATCGCACCGCCCTGGCCTTCGCCGAGATCGGCCCCAACGGCGAGAAGTGGCTCAAGATCAAGTCCGAGTGGATCAGCGATTCGGTGCTGTGCCACTGCGATGAAAGCGACGAGACCACCGAAACGCGCGACGACGAATTCTGCTCCACGCTCATGGCCGGCAAGAGCGTGGTGTTCTGCCCCGAGGCCATGCAGGGCTACGACGGCGTCAGCATCACTAGCGACCGGGCCCGCACCTCGGCCATCGTGCCCATCATCGTCGACGGCGAATACGTGGGCGCCATCGGCTTCGACGACTGGCAGCGCGTGCGCGAATTCGATTCCTCCATCGTCTCGGCGCTGGAAATCGCTGCCGGCCTCGTGGGTGCCGCCCTGCACCGCGAACGCCTGCTCGAGACCGTGCGCGTGGCCCGCGAACGCGCCGCCGAAGAACGCCTCACCCAGCTCGGCCGCGCCAATGCGCTGCTGCGCGAAAACCTCGTGCGCCTGGCGCGCGATCCGGATCCGCAGGACTTCGTGCAGAACATCCTGCTCGACGCCACGCGCCAGATGGACGCCGCGGCCGCCTACGCCATCGGCTTCGACCCGGCCGCCAATCACTGGCGCTGCTTCGTGCACGTGGAAAATGGCGTCGCCGGCACCCCGCCGTTCCAGCTCACCGCGACGCCGGAAGAAACCCGCATCGTCGAGGTGCTCAAGGAATTCAAGGAACCGGTGTTTTACCCGCTCGAGCCGCTCGACAAGCTGCTGTGGCCGGGCGTCGCCGACTGGCACGCGCGCGAAGGCCACAAGAGTGCCTATCTACTGCCGCTGACCTTCGGCGATGGCAGCAGCAAGGGCTGCATCGGCCTGGTGTTCCGCCAGGGCGAGGCCCTGAACGCCGAACGCGCCGAACTCGCGCTCGCCGTCGCCCACCAGGTCACGCTGTGCATCGGCCTCAAGAAACTCGGCATGGCGGCCAAGAACGCCGCCGTGCTCGCCGAGCGCAATCGCATCGGCCAGGAAATCCACGACGGCCTCGCCCAGGGGTTCACCGGCATCCTCATGCAGCTCGGTGCCGCCGAGGAAGCCATGCGCGAATGCACGCGGGAATCACCGCTGCCCGCCATCCTCACGCGCATCCGCGATCTCGCCAAGGACGGTCTGGCCGACGCGCGCCGCTCCGTCATGGCGCTGCGCCCCGATCAGACCCGGCGTGTCGGTCTCGAGCTGGCGCTGAAGCAGCTCGCCGAGCGCTCCACCGTCGACGGGCGCATCTCCTGCACCTTCGATGGCGTCATGAGCGGCGGCCTCGCGCCCGAGCGCCAGCACGAACTGCTGCGCATCGCCACGGAAGCCGTGAGCAACGCCATGCGCCACGCGCATCCCGGCAAGGTGCACATCCTGCTGGAAGAAGAAGCCGCGATGTGGCGGCTGTCGGTCATCGACAACGGCCGCGGCATGACGCTGCTGCCCGAGCTCTACGCCAGCCAGGGCTACGGTCTCAACAACATGCGCGAGCGCGCCAACGCCATCGGCGGGCGCTTCCTCATCGAAAGCAAACCCGGCGAGGGCACGCGCATCATCGTCACCCTGCCGCGCCCGGTGGCCGCATGAACGCCGTCGCGAAGAAGTCGCCGACCGGCGCGCGCAAGATCCGCGTCATCCTGGCGGATGATCATCCCGTGGTACGCGACGGCCTCGCCGCCATCGTGAACCAGCAGGCCGACATGCAGGTGGTCGCCGAAGCGGGTGATGGCGCCGAAGCGCTCGATCTCTACGAGCAGCACCAGCCCGATGTCATGGTGCTCGACCTGCGCATGCCCAAGATGGACGGCGCGACGGTGGTGCAGAAGGTGCTGGAGAAGCACCCCAAGGCCTGCCTGCTCATCATGACCACGTATGACGGCGACGAAGACATCTTCCGCTCGCTGAGCCAGGGCGCGAAAGGCTACCTGCTCAAGGATTCGCCGCGCACCGAGATCCTCTCGGCCATCCGCGCCGTGGCCGATGACCGCCCGTATACCTCGTCGAGCGTGGCCGCCAAGGCGCTGCAGCGCATGTCCAAGCCCTCGCTCACCACGCGCGAGCTCGATGTGTTGCAGCTCGTGGCCGAAGGCCGATCCAACAAGGACATCGCGCGGCGCCTCGAGATCACCGAGGGCACCGCCAAGACCCACGTAAAAGCCATCCTCGCCAAGCTCGATGCCATCTCGCGCACCGAGGCCGTGGCCGTGGCGCACAAGCGCGGGCTGATCCGGCTCAGCTGACGAGCGCCCGCTCCCGGCGTTTGCATCCGCGGACCCGTCCTATAGTAGAGTTCGACGCAGGACACCCGAGGATGACTTCATGAGCACTTCGAAGAAGAAAATGGCGCTGATGTCGATGTCTACCCTGCTGCTGGGATCTTTCCTCGTGCTGATGAATACGTTTCAGGGCGAGTGGAATATGTTGAGGACGATCCTCGCGGGCGTCGGCTTCGCTGGCTTTGCCTCTCTGTATGTCGCCCTGTTGGTCTCGAAACCCAAGGGTCTCGAATCGTAGGCACCGAGATTTCGCACCGCGGCCGTGGCCGGTGCGCTCAAGCGCGGACTGATCCGACTCGGCTGGATTGTTAGTCCACCCGTAGGAAGTGGACTACCCCAGCCCGGGTTCCGCATCGACGAGCCAATCCCGCCACGGCCATGTAACTCTTGCATCCGAGCGAAGTGCTCGGTCGCAGGGTCTTCCCATGTCATTCGCGCTGTACATGCTTGGGTTGGCGGTATTGTTGGGAGGTATCGCCTGGGGACTCATCATGGCGGGACTGGCCGTCACCTATGTCGTGATCGCCTGCCTGATCGTGGCGGGCCTCGGCATCATGATGGCCGTGTCGCGAACCCGCGCGAAGGACCCGCCCGCCTAGAATCCGGCGGAACCCAACGGCTCAGTTGGCTCGCTGCGTTTCGACCACGAAGCTCAGCCGCTGCCCCTGGAATTCTCCCGTCAGTTCCCAACAGCCGGCGCGGGGAAACTCGACCAGCATCAACATCGCCCAGCCCCCGCCTGCCATGCCCTGCGCGTTGGTCGTGCGCGAAATCCTCGCCGCGGGCGAATCGCCATCCAGTCTCCTGGCCGTCACTTTCATTTGCGATTCCATGCCTGGCTGAAAGGCTGCGCTGTACCACCACAACTTGTCGCGGTAGTCGTACTTCGGGCCGAGTCCGAACCAGCGTCCGTCTCCGTTGACCAGGACTGCCAACGCATCGGTCCCAAACCAGTTCGTGGCCGCCGGGAACATGCTGCCCGGAATCGAGAGGGAACCCGTGGTCCGCGGGCAAACAACTTTTTCCGCCGACTGCGTAGCCGCGATTGGCGCCAGCAGCGCCAGTGCGATGAATGAAAACCGTGAGGGGTTCATTGCAGATATTTCGCGACTGCCGCGCGCCTTCCGTCAATCCGTGAGTCCCACCGGCACTTCACTCCTCAGACAATTCACCGTTTTCTCCCGATGGCAGGCCGGCTGGCGTAACCAATTGATCGAACACATACAGCTTGCTGCATCGCGGACTACTGAATAGACGGCCTCGCCGCCGCGTCGATACCGTCGCTTCCATGAACACCAAACGCAGCAAATACGATCCCCTGGCCACGTCCCGGCTCTCGCGCTGGCTCGTGCTCCGCGACCTGTTCCACAACGTGCTCGACGCCACCGAGTTGCCCCCGGGCACCGATTTGCGCGCCGCGTTCGCGTCCGGCCTTGCCGCGCTCGAGCGCGACGGCTGGCAGAGCGAAGGTGCCACCGGTGCCATGGTGTTTGTTAGGCGGGGTGGCGAGCGCCGTTTGTTTGCCCTGCACGAACACGATCCGCACGAACCGCTGCCGCCGGGCCATGGGGCACCGGCTGGACGCTGTCTGACCTGTGAACAGTGAGTGGCTGGCAAACACAACCGCGCAATATCGGCCACCGGGTGGCGCGCCGCGCATAAACGCGTTAGTTTCGCGCGGCGTGAATTCCCTTTCGCTCATCGTCTATCGAGGCCGCGCCGGAGACCGCAACACGCGCGGCACGGCCGGCGCGCAGATGCTGGGTGCCGCGCTGGCCCGTCGCTACAACCTGCCGACCACCTTCGTCGCGAGTCCGCAGACTCCGCTCAGCACCCCGTTGTGGGATGAACAGCTGGCCGCCGCGCGCGGTGACCTGCATGCCTTTGCCGACGCGCTGCATGCGCAGATGGGGCGCGGTGAACGCTGCATCACGGCGATGGGCCGATGCGCCGCCGGACTCGCCACCATCCCGATTGTCGTGCGCCACCATCCCAACGCCTGCGTGGTGTGGTTCGACGCCCATGGCGATTCGAATCTGCCCAGCTCCAATGTCGAGCCCTACCTCGGCGGCATGGTGATCACCGGTGCCGCGGGATACTGGGACAGTGGCCTGGGCTCGGGACTGTCCATGTCGAACGTGGTGCTCGTGGGCGCCCGCGACCTGGACCCGCACGAAAAGCAGCTGGTGCAGAGTGGCGTGCTCAAGGTGCTGTCGCCCGGCCCCGATCTGCCCGCGCGCCTGGGTACGGCCGTGGGCAATCGCGACGTCTACGTGCACCTCGACTGCGACGTGCTCGAACCGGGACTCGTGCCGCTTGAATATGAAGTGCCTGGCGGCCTCAGCTTCGAGAGCCTGCAGGCCTGCGCCCTGGAACTCGCCAAACGACGGATCGTCGGCGTGGAAATCGCCGAATTCGAAGCCGAATGGCTCGATGGGAGACCTGGTTCACCGGAACGGCTGATCGACGCCATCGCACCCCTGATTTCGGTTTAGACTTCCGCGCGATGACGTTTCCCCTGCCCATATTGCTGGGCCTTGCCTATGGTCTTTCGGAAGCCGGTCTCGGCATCCTGAGGCGTTCGCGCGATGACAGCGTGGACGCCGACGACTCCACGTTGCGCATCCTCTGGGTCACCATCCTGGTGTCGCTCACCGCCGCATTCATGATCGCCGCCCGACTGCCTTCGGCGGCCATGGAAGCCCGCGGACCGGCGTTGTGGATCGGCTGCCTGCTGTTCGGCGTCGGCCTGGCCCTGCGCTGGTACTCCATCGTGTATCTCGGCCGATTCTTCACGGTGAACGTGGCCATCCACTCCCGCCACGAAGTGGTGGATACCGGTCCGTATCGCCTCATCCGGCATCCGTCGTACGCGGGTGCCCTGCTCGCCTTCCTCGGTCTCGCGCTGTGCCTCGGCAACTGGGC
>Ga0315912_10002294_pt1 | contig 20823 bp, 14 predicted proteins | sample VfabasoilMG_FD_204469 | JGI IMG/M metagenome (GOLD analysis project Ga0315912, IMG submission 204469) | Garden soil microbial communities collected in Santa Monica, California, United States - V. faba soil | ecosystem: Environmental > Terrestrial > Soil > Garden | place: USA: California...
CACCATTGAAGGCCGACCCGACGTTCATGCCGTCGATCTGAATCGTGCCTTCGTTGCCGCGTCCGCCGCGCGCCGTGAAGAAGTTGGTCGAGACTCCCGAGCTCACGTCGAGCCCCGTGGCCTGAATGCCCGGGACGGTTGCGAGCAGGTTGCCGTAGCCTCGTGATGCAGGAATCGCCTGCACGACTGCGCTCGACAGCACCATCTGTCGTCGCGTGCTGGTCTGTGTGTCAACAATCGGTGATTCACCGGTAACGGTGATGGTCTCAGTGAGGGCGCCAACGCGCATGTCCGCGTTGATCGTCGTGACGCCGCCGCCGGCCACTTCCACGCCTTCGCGGCTGACTGTGGCAAATCCTGGCAGTGTGAAGGTGACTTTGTAGACTCCGGGAGGAAGATCTGGGATCCGGTAGAGACCGGTGGAATCGCTGATCCCGGTTCGTACTTTTTCGATCAGCACCGGACTGGATGCTTCCACACTCACACCGGGCAGCACGCCACCCGAGGTGTCCTTGACGAAGCCCGAAAGCGACGCTTGGGCAAAGACGGTTGCCGGCAGGATCACGAACGACGCAAGGGCGACCACCACACGTTTGATCACGCGTATGCTCCTTCCTTATCGCGATGTCCTAGCGAGGCCGTAAGTCTACGCTTCAATACATGGGCATCTCCATAGTCTGTACGAGTGACGCGCCATCACTCAGCGCGCGATGCGGCAGCTCGTCGTGGTGACCTGACGGCACTCGAGAAAGAACGCGTGGGTCATCTGGATGAGGGCGAGTCCCTCGGTGCCCGGCCCCCAGCCTGGCACTTCAGAAAATTTCTCCGGCTCCCAGAGCTTGTAGCGGCGGAAGTAGTCGGCGATCTCCTCGCGCACACGTCCGGTGAGCGCATACTCGGCTTTCCCGTTCTTGAGTGGAGAGACGACGACCTTCGCGTCGGAGCCCTTTTCGTCGTTCATCAGCAGCAGGCCGACGATCGTGCCGCGAACGAGGCTGCCTCCTTCGATCGGCGGTCCCAGTACCAGAACGTCGAATGGGTCACCGTCGTACGACACCGTCTGCGGGACGAAGCCGTAGTTGACCGGGTAGCCGCCGATCTTCTCGGGGATCACCCGATCGACCTTGCGCACGTTGGCCGCCATGTCGAACTCCCACTTGTTCCGATCGCCTCGCGCGATCTCGACGTAGGCGTTGACCGTTCCATCGTCGTTGAGTGGTGCCGTGTCGCGCCAGACGTGCTTCGCGTGCGACTTCGATTCGGCCAGGCTCGTAGACAGCTGCGCCGCGGCAAAGGCGGGGAGCTCGCGAGAGACCTCGCGAGACGCCTGTGCGGACGTCGTCGCTGATTGCTGCGGATGCCCTTCGACGATCTCGAGCTCCATGTTGTCCGGGGCCTGCACGAACGCCGTCCGCATGCCGTTCACCCGGCGCGGCGGCGTCAGTACCTTCACGCCCTCCTCGCGGAGCCGCGCCAGTGTCTGATCGAGATTGTCCACGCTGATCGCGACGTGATCGATCACGCGGCCGCGATTGGTCGCGTACTGCGTGCGCCCCTTCCACTGACCGCCGTAGAGGGCCTTCGCGTGAGCCGTGGGGTACCAGAAGAACGTGACGTTATCGAGCTGCGAAGAGGCCGAAGGACCCGTAGGGATGCCGCGAAACGCGCGCTCGGTCTTCAACTGATTGCGCGGCGTCAACCCGAGGTGCTTCTCGTACCACGCCGCCGCGGACACCGGGTCGTCGCTGAACAGGTGCACGTGCATGAAGTTGTGATGCATCGCGCTCTGCACTTCGATGGTCGCGTGATCGGGACCATCGAGGTACATGAAGAAGTTGCGATCACGAGTGCCTGCACCGAACAACTCGACGCCATCGGTCAACACCGTTTGGAACGTCGTGCCGAGTTTGATCTGGCGCTCGAACTCCGCCTTCATGTCCTCGGCACCCCACCCGATGTGGAAGAGGGGGGACACAGCCTCTGACGGCGGCGGTTGTTTGACCTTGTTGAACAGCAGCCACGATTTCTGCGTCCACACGGCATCGGCGCCGTCGAAGGTGGCTTTCTCTCCGGAGAGGTGCGTCGTATAGAACTCGATCGCCGCCCGCGGATCGGTGGAGTTGAGATGAACGTGATGGAAGTGAGTCTGTGCAGCGCTGGAGGATGCGATCGCGCTGACAACGAGGAATGACAGGATGACCCGCGACATGATTGTCCTCGTATTATGCCGCGTCCTGCTGCTACCATCCGCGCCATGAAATGGCGCATTCTTCCAGCACTGCTGGTGTTCACCGCCCTCGTGCATGGGGCCGCGAGCGATCCACTGCCCGTGGCAAAGCCCGAGGATGTCGGGCTCTCATCCGCTCGTCTCGATCGTCTTGCACAGGTGCTGCGCGGAGACATCGATCACGGCCGCATGCCTGGAGCGGTCATCGCGATCACGCGGAAGGGTAAGCTCGCCTACTACGAGTCTTTCGGGTTCCTCGACAAGGCCGCCGGCACGCCGATGCCGAAGGATGCGATCTTCGCCCTCGCATCGATGACGAAGCCGATGACCGCCGTCGCAGCGTTGATGCTGGCCGAGCGGGGTGAGTTGCTGCTCAACGATCCGGTTGGCAACTATCTTCCGGCATTGAAGGACATGAAGGTCGCGACTGCGACCGGCACCGAACCGGCGCGCCGCCAACCGACGTTGCAGGACATGATGCGGCACACCGCTGGTGTGACGTACGGCAACCAGGGCACGACCGAGCTTCACAAGCGCTATCCGTCCGGCAACGTCAGCGACACCATGGCCGGCTCTCAGTTCCTCGAGACGCTCGGCAAATTGCCGCTGCACTATCAACCCGGCACGACGTGGGACTACAGCTTCGGCCTGGAAGTCACAGGCCTTGCGGTCGAAGCGGTCACGAAGCAACGGCTCGGCGACTTCCTGCAGGCGCGACTGTTTGCGCCTCTCGGGATGACCGACACGCAATTCGTCGTGCCCGCCGGAAAGACAGCGCGAATCGCGAAGCCGTTACCGCGCGATCCAGACACGGGCGCGGCGCCGACGTTCCGCGAGCCGGTTAAACCATGGCAGTTCGATTGTGGCGGTGGATGCGCGTCAGGAACCGCGATGGACTACACGCGATTCGCGATGATGCTCTTGAACAAGGGAGCCCTCGGCGGCACGCGCATCCTCAGTCGCAAGACGGTCGAGTACATGACATCGGACCAGTTGAGTGCGGACGTCAACGTCGATCGCTTGAACAACTTCGCCGTCGAGCACATCGCCGGCTACGGGTTTGGTCTCGGCGTTGCCGTTCGGCGGCAGTCGGGCGTCGCGGGTGTGCCGGGAACGCCTGGTGAGTTCCTGTGGAGCGGTGCGCAGGGCACGATGTTCTGGGTCGATCCAAAGGAAGAGATGACCGTCGTCTATCTCGCCAACACGCCGGGACCGATTCGCCGGCACTATCGCGAGCTGGTGAAGACGCTGGTGCTGCAAGCCATCGCCGACTGACTCGGAGCGAGCACGCTATAATCCGCCTCGTACCTTGCCGGCATGCCGATTCTTGGCGCTGGGTAGTCTCGTCATCCTCGTTGGGCAGACGCTCAGCGTAAACGCCGGGGCTCAACCACAAAGGACGCCCACCGTACTGACAATCCATTGGGGCGCCGAGGACGCCCCCAGTACGCCGGTGATCGATGCGGCGATCAAAGAGTCGCTGCTGTCTAACACCGCAGCTCCGGTCGCATACTTCAACGAGTACCTCGAGTCCGATCGGCTTCCCGTCGAAGCCGCGTCAAACGCCCTCAGCTCGTACATCCAGCAGAAATACGCAAGCCGTCCGATTGACGTTGTCATCGCGGTTGCCGACCCGGCGTTTCAGTTCGTCGCGCAGCATCGCTTGGACCTGTTTCCGAGCACGCCCATCGTGGCGGCGACTTCGAGTGTGGTGGACAGTGGCCTGCGAACTGACGGCGGCGGGGCGACCGGAGTTACGGGCGGCGTCGGATACGGCAGCACCCTCGATCTCGCGCTTCGGCTTCAGCCTTCGACGAAGCGTGTCTTTGTCATCGCCTACGCACCCACGTTGACTCTGGTGGGGAGCGTTCGGCCGGAACTGCTGCCGTTCGCGAAGCGCGTCGAGCTCACGTACTTCGAAGAGCCGTCGATCGATCGCCTGCTTTCGGCGGTCCGGGCCCTTCCTGCCGACAGCATCGTCCTCTTCGTCCGGCATTCTCGTGACGACGGAGCCAATCCCCTGTTGCCGGCGGATGTTGCACGCCTGGTCAGCGAGGCCTCGCCAGTGCCGGTCTACGGAGTCAGCAACGTCTACATGGGGACCGGGATCGTTGGTGGCATGCTCGCGTCGCGAGAGCAGATCGGACGTCGCCTCGGAGAGATGGCGCGCACGATTTTGAGCGGTGTGCCGGCGAAGGACATTCCCGTCGAACCGATACCGCTGAGAGCAACACTCGACTGGCGCCAGCTGACACGCTGGGGTATCGATCCTTCGGTGCTGACCGGTGGAGCAGACCTTCAATTCCGGCAGCCAACGATCTGGGAAAGCTATCGCAGGTACATCCTTGCGGCAATCGGGCTGATCGCGCTGCAGACGATCTTCATCAGCGCGTTGCTCGTTCAACGGCGGCAACGGCAGGCCGCAGAGGCCGCGCTGCGCGAGAGCGAGGCGCACTTCCGCATCATGGCGGACACGGCGCCGGTCATGGTGTGGCGATCGGGTATCGACAAGAAATGCGACTTCTTCAACCAGCCGTGGCTCTCGTACACCGGGCGGACGATCGAGCAGGAGCTCGGCGACGGCTGGACGGAAGGCGTGCACCTCGACGACCTGGCGTTTTGCCTGGAGACCTACAACGCGGCGTTCGATGCGCGCCAGCCGTTCCGCATGGAGTACAGGCTGCGACGGTTCGATGGTGAGTATCACGCGGTGCTGGACAGCGGCGTCCCCCGCTGGGAGGATGATGGCTCGTTTGCCGGGTATATCGGGTCGTGCCTCGATATCAGCGACCGCAAGCTGGCAGAGCGCGCGCTGCAGGAAACCCACGCCGAGCTCAGTCGCGTGTCGCGCCTCACCGCGCTTGGTGAGTTCGCTGCGTCGATTGCGCACGAAGTCCGCCAGCCGTTGACCGCGATCATCATCAACGCGCGCATCTGCCTGCGTTGGCTTTCCGCCGCCGAACCCGATCTCGAAGAGGTGAAGGCGGGGCTCCTCGACGTCGTCACCGCTAGTCAGCGAGCCGAAGAGGTGATCAAGCGCAACCGGGAGCTGTTCCGGCACCACAAGATAGAGGCTGCGGCCGTGGACATCAACACGGTCATCGGTGAGGCTGCGGCGCTGGTGAACGCACGGCTTCGCTACAACGAAATCGATCTGGTGCTGTCGCTTGGTGACGGGCTGCCGCCGGTCACCGGCGATCGGATCGAGCTGCAACAGGTCCTGCTGAATCTGATCGCGAACGCGATCGACGCGATGGAACGCGTGGCGCCGGATTCGAGACGCATCGAGATCTCGTCTTCATCGACCAGCGGACCGTTTGTCCAGGTCACCGTGAGGGATCAGGGCACGGGGCTTGGCGGCGTTGACATCGAGCGAATGTTCACGCTCTCCTACACGACGAAGGAGGCGGGGACCGGAGTTGGACTATCTGTGAGCCGCTCGATCGTCGAGGCGCACGGTGGAAAGCTGTGGGCGGAACAGGGCTCGGGAGGGGGAGCGACCTTCTGCTTCACGATCCCGGCCCACTCGAGCGTTGTGGCCGCCTGACTTGCGTTGGGTGATTTCTGGCTCTGTCTCGGCGGCTCGCCGGGTAAGCCTGGGAACGGGCTCCCGTTCGTCGGCGTGGAAAATCGAGTTTCCGGCGGGTCCTGACGATACCGCCGTCGCCTGGAATCATTCGAACCACAGCCAAGAATCGTTTCGGTAACGAGCTAGCTCGTACGGCAACGGCGAATCGAGGGCGACGGCGCAGGCCGCGCCTTCAACTCGATTTACGGGCTTCGCCCTCACGCCGAGAACAGGTCGCCGTCCCGCAGACTACCCGGTGAGCCGTTGCCGTTTGGTCGACATTGGCTCGCTGGCCCAAACATGGCTACGCAGTGAAATAGAAGCGCGCTAGAGAGTTTCTATTTTCGTTAGTGCCCGATGTTGAACTCACGCAACCCTGTCGGTGGTCAGCGTCACCGCGATTTCCTAGTCGTCTCCCAATAACAGCCGAAGGTGCCGGAAACGGACACGTAAACTCAGCGCAACCATCGTGAACGGATTCCTTGTTGGTGAGGCGTACCAACGACATCTGCGCCATCGCCGTCTCGAACGTGGCAGGGGCCTTGGAGTGGTCGGCATTGTTGTTCAGCAGGGCGAAGATCATCACGTGGACTTCGACGCGTCGGCGGGTTCGCTATACTCCGATGCAATCGTGCGAATCCGTGCAACAACCGAATCGGTCAAGGCCTCCGAAGTGACAGTGCTCGCTCTGATCGAAGTGCTTGCGATGGGGGCGCTGGTCGTATACGTCGCCGTTGCTCGCGATTCGCTGGCCGGCATCGCCTACGGTGCGTGCCTCGCCCCGCTACTGCTCCTGAGGACCAACGAATCAACGAGCGACGCCTTCCGCTGGTATGAGCGGGGGGTTCAGTGGATTTTCAGCGACCCACTAGGCGGTAGTGTCATCGCCAATCTGGCTCACATCTTAATGTTCGTCATCTACATAACTCTCGGAGTGGCTCTGATCCGTGCGGCCTCAGTGATGTACAGGTTCGGAACGGAACCGTTGTCCAGCCTCCGCGCGATTCCCGAAAACTGGGCCCGTCAGTCTCTGTATGTTGACTTCACTTATCCGGTTGAGTTGATCCCGGGAATTCATGATGTCGAAATTACGAACGCCTCACCCCTTTTGCAGGGACTGAAGCGCATCGGATCCCTACAGGGAATTCGTCAATCGAATCTTGAAGGCTCCGAGCGATCGGCTTTGATCCTGCTACCGCTGATCTGGGCACCTGCTGTGGTCTATCGATATTCGTTTAAGGCCATTTCAGTTCTGTACCTGCCACTGATCTGGACAGTTCACGATAGTGCTGCTGATGTGAACTCGTTGGGCGAGAAAGTCGAGGATATCGTCGCATCGCCCGTTGAACGTCTGAAACGCTGGTACTCGGGTTTCGTGATAGTCGCTTTGATCGCGCTGCCGGCGCTCTTGTACATCACACTTCGTCCCTGGCTTGAGCATGTGCTTGCTACCAACGTTCCGTCGACGGTTGAGCCATTGCTGTCGGCCTTCATCTTCACGTCGCCAAAGGGACTAGAACTCGCAGGTTGGCACATCGCTAGAGGCGTTAACGCGTTTCTTACATTTGGCTTGTATGTCTATGCCGACCGCGGAGTCAGGGCGATTCAAAGAGGTGTCTTTACCGCTACGCAAACGAGTGCGACTCGCTTGAGCGTCGTGCTGTTCGTGCGTGGTGTACTCACCTGGTACGTAATCGCTTGCACGGTTTGGATCGCTCTACACGCGGTGCGATGGGCGGACCTCTTGCCAGTCCGTATTCGTTTGCTCCCCTGATGCCTGGCCAATCTGTGGCGTGCTTGTGAACGTTGGCTCCGGTCCGACGCAGTCACGCCTTCCATGGTTACAGCGAGCTTCGCGGCAGTCTAACGTAAAGGACCAAGGCCCAGGGACCAAGGCCTTAGAACGTCTTGTTCTTCGTAGGCTCGCCGCTACGGAACTCGTGCGAGAGGTTGTAGTAACCCGCCGATGTCAGCGTGACGGTGATCTCCTGATCCGTGGTGTTCTCCCAGTACCAACCGTGGATGCCCGGGAACGGAGCCGTCAGCGTCCCTGATGCCTCGCTCTTGTTGTCGACCTTCTCGTAGGTCTGCGCATATCCACGTGGCGCGCCGTCGGGCTCGGCGTGGAACTCGTAGTTCACTGGTCCTGTCGTCTTCCACGAGTAGAGCAGTGCTTCACCTTTGTCGAGCCGGTACTTGTATTCTATCCCCGCACGCGGGCCGATCTTGAACTCCACCGTCTCCTGCTTGAACGCCTTGTCCTGCGGCACGACGATCGTCGCCTGACCGGCGCCCGTGGCTTCGGCGCTCGAGAGCGCCTCGACCTGTTGGCCGACCACGCCGAGGTCGAGCAGTCCGGTTCGTGCGCCCGTGCCCAACGGATCGACCGCGTACTCCGCCGGCAGGACGAACATCACGAGGATGAGGCCGGCGCCCAGAAGGGCGGCGCCCGCGGCAACGAGGATTCGCTGTCTCGCTTCGATCGTCTGTTCTGATGCTGTGCTCATCACGTCACACTGCGAGGAAATAGCCCGAGAGTTGATAGCCGACTAAAAGAAACCCGCACGCCATCACGATGGCGTTCGTCGCGAACGCGTGCTCCAGGAACCCTGTGCGGGTGCGCCAGTAGCTCAGGGCGATGAGCACGCCGGTCAGCGCCAGCCCTTGCCCGATCTCGACTCCGATGTTGAAGCTCACGATGTTGGCGACCAGCCCGTTGGCCGACAGCTCGAACTCCTGGAGCTTGGTGGCGAGCCCGAAGCCGTGGAACAAACCGAAGACGAGGACGGCGATTCGCGTATTGGGCTGGAAGCCGAAGAAGCGGCGGAATCCATCCATGTTCTCGAAGGCCTTGTACGCCACGGAGAAGCCGATGATGGCGTCGATGAGATACGCGTTGGCGTGGATGCCGCCCAGTACGCCCGCAAGCAGCGTCACGCTGTGGCCGATGGTGAACAGGCTCACGTAGAGCAGGACGTCCTTCAGCCTGTAGAGGAAGAAGATCACGCCGACCAGGAAGAGCAGGTGGTCGTACCCCGTGACCATGTGCTTCGCGCCGAGATACATCAGCGGCACGATGGCGCGGCCGTCCAGCCCCTGCAGATACACAGCGTCTTTGCCTGAAACGCCATGTGCCTCGAGCACGCCGGTGAAGGTGCCGACGAGCACTGCAACCGACGCAAGTAATAGCAGTCTCATTGTCGTGAATACCGCTCATGGCAGTTGTCGCACGTGGCGTTGAGCGTCTCGCCGGCAGCGAGGATGCCCTGCGGGTCCTTCGCCTCGACCGCCTTGAGCACCACCATGCCGGAGTCTGACAACGCCTTCGACATCGTGACCCAATCCTGTCGATCGATGGCGCGATTGCCGATGACGAGCAGATTGGCGGACTCGACCAGAGCCGCTGCACTCGCGCCGACTGCGGCCCACTCGGCATCCGTCCTCGGCTGGTTCTCGTGGATGCCGGTTGCGTCAACGATTGTGCCGACGGAGTCGAAGACGGCAGTTGCAGCAGGCGCCACGATCGCGTCCATGATCTGCTTCACGGTTGCGACCGATGTCATAGCAGGCGCCGCCTCGGCTGGCGTCGCCGCCTGCGTCGTCTTCGCGCCCGTGATGATGAACCCGATGCCGGCGATGAAAAGCGCCGCGCTGATCACGAAAAGCCAGTTGATGATTTTCATGCGTCTCGCCTACTTCGCGACGATGCTGAAACTGCGGCGCCCGATCGGTTCGCCGTCGCGCGTCGCCGTCACCGTCACGTTCCATGTCCCCGACATCGATAGCTGTCCCATCCCCTGATAGCGCCCACCTTCAACGTGCGTGAGCTTCGACTCGGCACGCATCGCCGGCATGTTCATCGCCGGCATCGCCGGCATAGAGAACACCGCGATGACGGCCGCATCAGTGATCGCCGTGCCATCGGGTTGCCGGACGGTGACCTCGATCGTGTTGTCGCCAGTCTTCGGCGGATCCGGCTCGCTGGTGAAATCGATCGTGACCCCTTCGGTCGACGTTGCCGCGGGTCTGGCAGTGGTCGTCTGTCCCTGGCCTACGCTCGGTGACTGCGAGCTGGACGTACATCCAACGTGCAAGAGCACCGCGCAGACCACAAACAGCCGGTTGATGGTTCGCATGGGGGTGTTCATGTTAGCTGGAGAAGACGCGGACGTCATTCCAGCGGCTGTACCGGCACGTCGAACTGGACGGTGTTGACGACGCCCAGTCGCTGAAACTGGACCCACACGCGATAGACCTGGGGACGTGGAAACACCATCTCGAATTCGACCATCGGCCCCTCGTCGACGCGATACGGATGCTGGTGAATCATGTCGATCAAGTCGTTGCTTGCGGCCAGCATGTGTGCCCACGCACCGAGATACTGCTCGAGCCCCTCGCCTGGATCGAACCGGAAGCGCAGCTGTGTGCGATTTCCGGCAATCGCCTGTTCGGGGATCGTCTGCATCGACACACGCATGTTCGCGCCAGACTTGGGTGAGTAGTCACGTTCGAGCTGCACCGGCGCTGGTGCGTCGCCTGGGACGAAGATGGTCCGAGCATTCAGCTGTGGCGTCGCTCCGGCGGGGTAGAAGTCGCCGAGGACGCGATACATGCCCGCCTTCGGCAACACGATCGGAAGTTGAAACACGCCGTCGGCCGCCAGCGTCGGGTGTGCGTGCCTGAAGAACTGCAGATCCTCGCTCACCACGAACGCATGAAACAGCTTCTCGTGCACGACGTTGTAGCTGCTGACCGGGCGGTCCTTCCATGGGTCGTGGATGAAGAACTGCAAGGCCGCTTCGCGTCCTGCCTGCACTGGCTGAGGGAGCGTCTCCACGTCGAGATGGAACTCGACGGGATCCGGGATCCCCGCGACGAGGTTCATGCCACATCGGCGGCACGTCCCGGGGTTGTGCGAGCGGACGTCCGGATCCATCGGGCAGATGTAGACGGGATCCTTCGATGGATCGACCGGAGCGGGCGCCGGAGCTATCGCCGTTCCCGCCACGGCATCGGATGGCCCGGTCTGATCGGCGCGTGCGGACACGCAGACGATGCAGATGGCCACGAGCCATAACGCGACGGTGATGCGCATCGGGTACATCTAACGCTCTCTGCACCGGCTGTCAAAACCGGCCGGGTCGATCTATCGTCTATCGATACGATTGACGATGCCTAGAGCGTTTCTCATCGTCGCGCTGTGCTGGGGTTCCGCGGCCGCGGTCGCCGCGCACAACATCGGCGCGACCCCCATCACGTGGAACCGTGAGATATCGAGACTGGTCTACGACAAGTGTGCCTCGTGCCATCGGCCGGATGGGTCGGCGTTTTCGCTGATGACGTATCGGGATGTGCAGCCGCGCGTCACCGAGATCAAGGCGGCCGTGCTCTCCCGCCAGATGCCTCCCTGGGGCGCGATCAAGGGTTTCGGCGACTTTCGCAACGATGAGGCGCTCACGCCGGAGCAGATCGAGCTATTCGTTGACTGGATTCAGAGCGACGCGCCGCGGGGCCGTCAGGCGATGCCGGCAGAGCCGAAATTTTCTGATCCGGCGCCTGTGACGACGCCGGCGCGCGTCGTGTCGGTCAGTGGAAGCACGACGCTCGATCGCCCGCTGGTCCTCGATGGGCTGATGCCTCGCAAGGTGCCGCCCGGACAATCGATGCGAATCACGGCATCTTTCCCCAACGGTGCGATGCAGCCGTTGCTCTGGCTGCACCACTACAACGAACGGTTTCGACACCCATTTCTGTTTCGTAAACCGATTCAACTACCGGCCGGGACCATCATCCGCGGTGTCTCTCCTGATGCCGTCGTCGATTTGCTTCCCGTTATCGGCCAGTGATCGCACTCTGACAAATCTTTCAGGAAATCTTCAGGTACCAGCTCAAGCCGTTCCTCCTAAGATTTGCGCCGGGGGGCGTGTGCTCGCCCTCGATGGAGGTAGGTACGATGATGCGTGGCCGGAATGGTTGGTGGAGCTATGTGGGAGGCGTTCTAGCGCTGGTGTGCGCAGCTGCCACTGCATCGGCGCAGGAGAAGCCGGCAGCCCCCGGACAGATGAACATGGCGGACCATCGCGGCGCGCTGACAGGGCGAGTGCGAACCGGCGCGGGCGCGCCGGTCGCAGACACCGAAGTGCTGGCGGTGGATGCTGCGAACGGGGCGGAGTTCAGGTCCACGACCGATGCGCAAGGCGCCTATTCCTTCGGAGCCCTTCCGGTTGGTAAATACAACGTCACGGTCGCGTCGGCGGCCGGATTGACCACGTTCAGGCGCGCTGGTGTGGACATCGCGATGGATGGAAAGGTCACGCTCGACATCACGCTCGACGCAGCGTCGGCCGCCGAGGCCGCCGAATTCGAACGCCAGCAACTGCTGGAGAAGATCGCCCTGCTCGAGAAGCGCGTGGGCGACCTCGAGACGAGCACCGTGTTGTCCGAGCCCGAGACGCGTGTTCGACGTGTCGAGGTCTACGTCGACCCCGCCACTGGGCAGGAGCACGACGAGCCCACCCCGGGGGCGGTCAAGGAAGTGACGTATCGCCGCGAGCGCACGTATCGCCGGCAGACCATCAGCGAGAAGATCGATGCTGCGCTCGAGGATGCGGCAAGCCACAGCGTAACCGTCGGCGTCGACGCCGCCATGGCGACGCAGTTCGCGGCACGCACCAAGGGCGACATCGAACCCGCCCATGGCGCTTACGCCCTGGCGTCGGCGGACTTGTTCTTCACAGCGGGGATCGCCCAGAACACGGTGTTCTTCGCGGACATCGTCGGCTTGAGCGGGGCGCCGCCCGATTCGGAGATTCCGACGCTGACGCTCATCAACGGTTACACCGCGCGCCTGGTCGAACAGAACTCGCTGAACCTGCGTGAAGCGTGGCTGCGCACCGAGGTCTTCAAGAACCGGCTGGCGCTGACGGCCGGGCGGCTCGACCTGACCAACTACTTCGACGCCAACGCATTCGCCAACGACGAGAGCACGCAGTACATCAGCGACGCGCTCGTGAACAACCAGATGCTCGGCCTGGCGGTCAACGGCGTGGGCGTGGCAGCCGAAGTCGATGCGAAGAACGGCTTCCGACTCAAGTTCGGATTCCAGCAGAGCAGCCCTGAACCGACCAGCCTTGGGGACTCCTTCTTCACGTTGTCGGAGGTCGGCTACACGTTCACCCCCTTCTCGTTACCTGAAGGGACCTATCGCGTGTGGTTCAGGACGGACAACAGCGAGCCTGACGTCATCCGCAAAGGCTTCGGACTCAGCTTCGACCAGAAGCTCAGCCCGGCGGTTGGTCTTTTCGCCCGCTATGGGCAGGCGGAGACCGATCTGGGCGATGATCGGTTTTACAGTCTCGGTGTCAGCTTCCAGCATGGGTTCATCTTCAACCCGGAAGACACGTGGGGCGTCGGTTACGCCAACATGGACCTGCAGACCGGTCAGCGCGAGCACCTTATCGAGGGCTACTACAACCTTCTCCTCACCGAGAAGCTTCGGTTGTCGTTCCATCTCACGGGTGTGGTCGATACGCCCGAGGTCGGCGACAAGTTTGGGTATCTGTTCCCGGGCGTTCGTTTCCAGGCAGCGTTTTAGGAGTCACCACTATGCGTAACCTCATTCGACGCAACACCGTCGCCGGCTTCCTTGCTGCGGCCACGCTCGCAACGATGGCAGTCGGGCTCGAGGCTCAGGGCGTCAAGATCGCCGACCCGACGTCCGTGGTCATGATCGTGAACCGCGATTCGAACGACATCGCGTTCATGGACATCAAGTCCAAGAAGCTGGTGGGCAGCGTGTTCCTCGGGAACAACGTCAACCCGCACATGGTGATGATGTCGCCCGACGGCCGCTATGTCGTCACGGGAGGCACGCGCGCCAACAAGGCCTACATCATCGACACCAAGACCTTGCAGCTCGTGAAGGTCATCCCAACGGACATCGCGCCCGAGCACCTCGCGTTCTCGCCGGACAGCCGCTGGTACTACCAGGGGAATCCCGACGGCGACTCGATCTCGGTGATCGACATGCAGTCGCTCAGCAAGATCAAGACAATCCCCGGCTTCGTCGAGCCGCTGAACGTGACGTTCCTACCGGACGGCTCGAAGGCGTATGTCGGCAACTACGGGGCTCACTGGGTTGGTGTCGTGGACGTCCGACGTCACGAGTTGATCAAGAAGATTCAGATCGCCGAAGTGCCGGGCGTCGCCAAACTCGATCCGGCCAAGTATCTCGGCGAGATCCACGGCATCAACATCGCGATGCCGTCACCTGATGGCAAGTACCTCTACGCAGCCGACGGAACGCTGGGCGTTGTCGGCGTGATCGATCCGCGCGAAGACAAAGTCATCAAGCACATTCGCGTCGGCAAGGATCCGTGGCGTATCTACATGGGCCACGACGGCAAGTACGCGATCACACCCAACAACGGCGACGAGACGATCTCGATCATCGACCTGAGGAGCAACACCGTTGCGGCGACGCTTGAAGCAGGGCCGAACATGACCGGCGTCAACTTCGCCCAGGGCAAGGCGTTCGTCATCAGCTCAACCAGCGGCTTCGTGTATGTCTACGATATGAACAGCCTGAAGCCCGCGGGCCGCATCAAGATGGGGACGAACATCGCGCTGGAGACGGCCACGACGGACACCAAAGAAGAAAAGTTGTACCTGGCGGAGTCCACGAACCACGAAGTGCTCATCATCGACGCCAAGACGAACGCCGTCGAGCGCGTCGGGAACGTCGGGCTGTTCCCGTGGGGCACGCACATCATGGACAGCAAGGACAACTACTGCCACTAGGTTCGTTGCTGAAGGGGCCGGACACTACGCCTGTAAGATGTAGTGTCCGGGCCGATATGTTGCTCTCCTTTCGGGTTGTCACGCTCGCCGCTCTGTCCATCTCCCTGACTGCGGGTACCTACGCCCAAGGCATTCGCGAGCGCATCCGCGGCAATCGCGAGAAGGCCACGACGGTCAACGAAGCGCAGGCGTCGGAGCTCACACTCACAATCACGAAGGTCGAAGTTCGTCCTATCCAGGTGTGGGTCCGCACGGCCGGGACGGGTGACGGCCAAGTCCTGCGGGCGTTCGTGCCCAGCGACGATGCCAGGTTCATCAAGCCGGATCAGCGGGTCCGCGCGTTTCCACCAGAAAACCGATCGTCCATGTTCCAGGCTCGTGTCACGCAGGTGACGCCCGGGCCCGATCGCGCGCAGTTGGTCGTCACGCTGGTCGCACCGGGGTTGAAGGGTAGTTCGAGGTACGTGCTCGAGATCGTGACCGAACATGGCGATCTGCTGTCGGTCCCCAATGAGGCGATCATCGAGACCGGCGATAAGCGTGTGGTCTACGTGCAGGGATCGGACGGCACCTACTCACCACGCGACGTCGAGCTCGGAGTGCAGGGCGAGCTCTTCACCGAGGTGGTCAAGGGCCTCATGCCGGGAGAGCAGGTCGTCACCTTCGGGAGCTTCTTCATCGACGCCGATCACAAGCTGAAGGGGCTGTGACGTTCCTCGCATGATCACCGCGATCATCCATTTCGTGATCCGCTTCCGCTGGATCGTGTGGTGCCTGGTGGCGGGTCTGGTTGCCCTCAGCGTCTACTCGCTCCGCACCGTCGCGCTCGACGCGATTCCCGACATCTCCGATCCGCAGATCATCGTCTACGCGAAGTGGCCGCGAAGCCCGCTGCTGATCGAGACCGAGGTCACCGAGCCCGTCATCAGGGCCCTCCAGGGCTCGCCGGAAATCAAGTCGATCCGGGGTACCTCCCACATGGGGTACTCGTTCATCTACGTCATCCTCGAGGATCCGAGCCACCGCGCCCTCGTCCGGCAGTTCGTCGCGGACCGTCTGAACGCCATCCGCGCGCAGCTTCCCGCCGATGCGAATGTCACCGTCGGGCCCAACGCCAGCAGCATGGGCTGGATCTTCAACTACGCCATCGTCGATCACGAGGGCACGCGCGATCTGCGCGAGCTTCGGCTGCTGAACGAGAGCCAGATCAAACCGGTGCTGCAGTCGGCGCCTGGCGTTGCCGAGGTCGCCTCGGTTGGCGGGCTCGAGAAGCAGTACCAGATCAAGCTGTTTCCTCCCCTCCTGAGCGAGCGCGGCATCTCCCTCCGGCAGATCATTCGCGTCGTCGAGAGCGCGTTCCAGGAGGCCGGAGGACGCACGATAGAGGTCACCAACCGCGAGTATCAGCTTCGCGGGGCGCTCAAGGCCGACGACCTCGACAAGCTCGCGTTTCTGGTCGTCGGTCGCGACAAGGCCGGCCAGCCCGTGCAGCTCAAGGACGTCGGCTACGTGCAGTCGGGCTACGACCTGCGCCGCGGCATCGCGGATCTGGATGGCACCGGTGAGGTTGTGGGCGGCGTTGCCATCATGGAGCAGGGTCGCAACGTGCTGGCCGTGACCAACGCACTCCGCGCCAAGCTGGAGCAACTAAAGCCAACCCTGCCCGCTGGCATTGAGCTCGTGCCGACCTACGACCGGTCGGCGCTCATCTGGGAGACGCTGAAGAATTTCGTTCAGGCGCTCGCCTACGAGCTGGTGGTGGTCATCCTCGTGATCGGTGTCGCGCTCCGCAATCTGCGGGCATCGGTGGCACCGATCTGCGTGCTGCTTCTCGGCACCCTGTTCACGGCGCTGCCGCTCGTGGCGTTCGGCCAGACGATCAATCTCTTCTCGCTCGCCGGCCTGGCGATCGCGATCGGCGAAATGGCCGACGCGACGATCGTGATCGTGGAGAATTGCACGTCGCGGCTGGCACAGCGTGGCGCGGTGTCGGGCCGCGAGAAGCTGGCGACGATCATCGACGCGACCGCGACGATGACCAAGCCGCTCCTGTTCTCGATGCTGATCATCGTCACGTCGTTCCTGCCGATCTTTTTCCTCGGCGAGCGCGAAGGACGGCTGTTCAACCCGCTGGCTTACAGCAAGACGTTTGCGATGGCGTTCTCAACGCTGCTCACGCTGTTCCTGTTGCCGGTCGTGATCATCTGGGTGTTCAAGCGCGATGTGGTGCCGCCCGACGTGCGGGAGAGCGTCTTCGTGCGCGGCTATCGCGCGTCCCTGCTGTGGATGATTCGGCACCGCTACGCGTTCGTCGGCGCGAGCGCCGTCATCCTCGTGCTCGGCACGATGGTCATGTTGCGGTTCCAGAAAGACTACATGCCGGAGATGGACGAGGGCTCGATCCTCTACATGCCGACGACGCTGCCGGGACTGCCCTCGCGCGAAGCGGGATGGATCGTCCAGCAGATGGACCGCAAGCTGAAGACGTTTCCCGAGGTGGCGCGCGTGTTCGGCAAGCTTGGCCGCGCGGACACGGCGACCGACCCGGCGCCCGTGGAGATGGTCGAGACGACTGTCATGCTCAAGCCGAAGTCGGAGTGGCGCCCCGGCATGACGAAGGACAAGCTCATCGCCGAGATGAACAACGCGATGCAGATTGTCGGCTACGTCAATAGCTGGACGCAGCCGATCAGCACGCGCGTGATGATGCAGGACACCGGGATCCAGACGCCGGTCGGCATCAAGGTCAAGGGCAAGGACCTGGCCGTCGTCCAGCAGGTCGCGCAACAGGTCGAGGAGCTGCTGCGCGACTTCCCGGGCACGCAGTCGGTGATCGCGGAGCGGATCTCGCAGGGGTACTTCGTGGACGCGCAGCTCGATCCCGAGCGGATGGCGGAGCACGGGGTGACGGTGGACGAAGCCCTCTCGACTGTTCGCTTCGCCATCGGCGGCGACAACGTCATCGGCGTGCGCCAGGCGGACAAGACGATCGTGCCGCTCTCGATTCAGTACTCGCCTGAATACACCGACACGCTGGCGAAGGTGCGCAACACACCGGTGGTCACTGAAGGCGGGCGCACGGTTGCGCTGGGCGACATCGCGGACGTTGCCGTTCGCGAGGCGCCGGAGATGATCCGGAACGACAACGGAGAGCTGGCCGGTTACATCTACGTCTACCTGCGTGACATCACCGGCCCGGAGTACGTCGAGCGTGCGCGTGCGCATCTGGACGCCAACCTGAAGGTGCCCGCGGGCTACGCGACGGAATGGACCGGCCTGTATCAGTACGCAGAAGACGCGCGTTCCAAGCTGCGCATCGTGGTGCCGATCACGCTGGCGATCATGTTCCTGCTGCTGATGATGGCGTTCAATTCCGTCGCCGACAGCTCGCTCATCATGCTCTCGGCGCCCTTCGCCCTCGTCGGCGGCGTGCTGCTCCAGTGGCAGCAGGGATTCTCGATGACGACGGCGGTGATCATCGGCTACGTGTCGCTGTTTGCCGTGGCGATCCAGACCGGCATCATCATGATCGAGTTCATCCGGGAAGCGCTCGCGAACCGGACGCCCGAGCAGACTTACATGGACGCCGTGGTGCAGGGATCGGTGGCGCGGCTGCGGCCGAAGCTGATGACCGTGGCCACCACGGTGCTCGGCCTGCTGCCGATCATGTTTGCCAGCGGCTCGGGGATGGACATCACGCAGCCGATCGCGACGCCGACCTTCGGCGGCATGATCAGCTCCACGATTTACGTGCTGTTCCTGATTCCGTGCCTCTTTGCCATCGGCGAGGACCTCCGGCGCTGGCGGCCGGAGTGGTTCGGCGGACGAACCCTCGCTCCGGGCGAGTCCTGATGACTGACCAGAACGGACGACGACGTGTTTTTGGGCGTTGGGAGTTGGAGGTTGGGAGTTAGCAAGCGCTTTTTCAGAAACCAAGGATCATGCTTACGCGCAGCGTCCTTGGCACTGCCGGATGCACGTGGATGTCGTTGACACCTTCGAGCGGCTCTCCCTGCAATCGCGAAGCGAAGTAGTAGTCGATATCGCTGACCTCCGCGTCGAACAGGTTGTAAACCTGCGCGTTCAAACGCAGCGCTTTTGCGAGCTGATACCCACCCTCGAAGTTCAGGAGCGTCGTCGCCTTCGAGCGCACCGAGTTGTCCTCGACGAGCGCTCGCGGGCCGAAGTAGCGAAGTCGCAGGCTGGCAAACGTCCGATGGAAGTTGTCGATGCCGGCGCCTCCTGAGACGACGACGTCGACCGCTTCGGGCACGTACTGGCCGGCCTCGTTGAACTCCGTGAAGCGGGCGTGCGACCAGGAGACATCACCGTCGAAGATCAGCCAGGGTTTGGGGCTGTAGTAGTTGGCGAATTCGACGCCGTATCGCCTGCTCGCGGGGCCTGGTTCGGTTGCACCGATGTCGCCGTTGTAGACCAGCTCCGACGCCAGATGCAGCTGCCAGAGTGACACCGTGCTTTGGAGGTGCGGTACGACGACCGTACGCACGCCAACCTCGGCGCCTCTCGCGCGCACGAGCGGTGTGACAGGGCTGACCGGATCGCCGGCGCCGTCGTATCTCAACGTCGTGCCGAGTGCGCTGTTGCTGTGGAAGCCCGTTCCTGCGTTCACGTAGAGCTCGGTAGAGCGCCATGGCCCGAACGTTGCTGTTGCCTTCGGGCTGATGATGCCGGCGGTATCGGTGCCGCCGTTCCGCGCATCGACTCTGTTGGTGACGTCATATCGCGATCCGTCCGCGCGCAGACCGACCGTTGTCTTGAGCCAGCGCACCCACTCCACCTGGTTCTCGCCGTAGGCGCCGAGGCTGCTCACGGTGGCTGACGCATCGTTCCACGTCTCGAGGCGCTCTCGCGCTTCCGTGTGATACAGCGCCACCTGCATCACATCGTCATTCCTGAACTGCACCCCGAACGTGTTCTCGACGGCACGCCCGCCCCAGCGTGTCTGCCGCTTCTGAAAGGCGCGCACCCCGGAGACGAAACGGTGATCGACCTGCTCGCGTTGATCGCCACGTACCGGATCGTCGAGGAAGAACGTGAAGTTGGAGATGAGCCCGAGATCGTAGCCAAGCCCGTATGCCTGAATCTTGCTGAGCGTTTGTCCGCTGCCGTGCTGCCACTCGCCGCCGACGCTGTAGCGATACGTGTGCCCGCCATCGGTCGGGTCGATCGAGCCGAAGCGATCGATGAGGCCGGAGTCGATCGCGCGTTGCGGCGATGCCTCGGTCGCGTTCCACTCGCCGTGGTAGCCCATGAAGGTCAGCGAGAGGCCGTTCACGTTGTCGCCCTGGCTGTAGCGCACCACGCCGTTGAACTTCTTGTAGGAGTCAGGCACCGTCCACGGCCCCGAGTTGGTTGATGTCTCGAACGCGGCGAGTAGATTCCCTTTTCCGACTTTCGGCGATGCGGCCAGGAGCAGGCGGCCGAAGTCGTAGGTGCCGGTCTCGACGCGGACCAGTGGCCGATCGAGTGTCGTCGCATAGTTGATGTTGCTCGCACCGGCCGTGGCGAAGTCTCCCTGATCGGCGAAGTAGGGGCCCTTCGAGTACTGCACCCCGGCAACGAGCTCGGGGATCAGGAAGTTGATGTCGGAGTAGCCCTGGCTGTGCGCGTGCGTCGGCATATTGACCGGGGTGCCGGCGACAGTCATCGCGAAGTCGCTGCCGTGATCGAGATTGAACCCGCGCAGGAAGTACTGGTTGGCTTTTCCCTCGCCGCTGTGCTGCGTGATGATCACGCCGGGCACTGTCTCGAGCACTTCACCCTGCCGCATGAACGGTCGCACGTCGAGCTGCTTTGCGGTGATGGCGCCCTGGCTTGCTGACGAGGCGATGCCGACCAGATCCTCGGCCGGGTTCTCCACGTCGGCGAGATTGGTGAACGTGCGCTTGCCCACCACGACCACTTCCGCGTTGAGCGAGAGATGCATCACCTCGTCATTGGTCACGGTCTGTCCAGCCGTGACCTTGAGGTCTTTATGGTTCACAGCGGCGAAGTTGATGAGACGCATCGAGAGTTGATACGTGCCCGCCGCAACGTTGTCGAAATCGTAGCTGCCTTCACCGTCTGTGACGGCCTCGCGTGGTGCGCTGCCGCCGAGTAGTTCCACCGTGACGCCAGGGAGTGCTCCGCCTGTTTCATCGGTGACGCGTCCTTTGACGTGCGCTCCGCTTTGCGCGAACACGGGAACACTGATGACGAGCAAGAAGAG